>Ga0116144_10000924_pt1 | contig 37843 bp, 30 predicted proteins | sample AD_UKC035_MetaG_FD_89746 | JGI IMG/M metagenome (GOLD analysis project Ga0116144, IMG submission 89746) | Active sludge microbial communities of municipal wastewater-treating anaerobic digesters from USA - AD_UKC035_MetaG | ecosystem: Engineered > Bioreactor > Anaerobic > Digestate | place: USA...
CCGCCGCCGCGTCCATAAGCGTTGCCGTAACCCGTTGTGCCGCCAGCGCCGCCGTTGGCGTGGATCAGGCCTGTCCCAGTCACCGTCTGTGCCTCAATCCACAGACTGCCGCCGGCGCCGCCGCCGCCCGCCACGGTGCCGCCATAGCCGGCGTTTAGGCCGTTCGTCGAGAGCGCGCCATCCAGGCGCAGCGCATCCACCACCAGGTGAATAGCGCCACCGCCGGCGCCGCCCAAGTGACTGCCACTGCGCCCGCCGCCGCTGCCCATTTGGGACGGCCGGTAAACATCGCCGTAGGGGACGCCGCCGGGATTATCGCCCGTGCCGGCGCCGCCCCAACCGCCATGGCCGCCGCCGCCGCCCTGGTTCCAAGGACCGCCGCCGGTATCACCCGCGCCGGGGCCAGCGCCTGAAGCATATCCCAGACCGTCAGCTCTCACTGCAGCGCCGGCCCAAATCGTGAATATGTCCGCTGTGATGACGGACGAGCCGTCCAGATACAATGTCGCCGAATTCGTCACTACCACGCCCTGGACAGCGACTACGGGGTCCTCCCAGGTGGTATTTGTGTCAATCACAATCACATCGCTCAAGGTCACTGTAACCACCGTCGAAAGCGAGGGCGCAGCAGCGTCGGCCACCTGCACCCATTGTTCACCGGGGGTTTTGAAGCGGATGCCGCCGGCAAAGGTGTGCGCGCCGGCGTCGGTTCCGGCCACAAAAGTGTAATCATCGGGCAAGGTTGCCTGGGAATCACTGCTGGTGAAGTGCAACGTACCCGCGTAGCCCGATGCAACGTTGTCGAAAGCATCATAGGCCGTCACGGTCGCATCCAGCGGCGAGATCAGTTGCGGTGAGGCCGGCAATGCCAGCGTGAGATATGCCGCCGGGGCCGCGTCAACGGTGAAGGGTGTACTGGTGACGGCAGCCAGCGGCGATGCCGCGAGATCGCTCACCGTGAGCGTGTGTTCGCCTGCCGTGCGGTAGGTCAGCGCGACGTCCAGCCTTCCGTCCACCAGCGCGACATTCGGTGGATACGTGGCGATGGCGTCGCTGCCGGTAAAGGTGACGGTTGGGGCAACCGGAGCAACGTTCCAGTAAGCATCCACGGCCAACACGGTAGCGGTGAAAGACTCGCCGGCCGTCGTGGGCGCCGGAGCGCCCGACTTGCCCGGCGCTGCGCCGGGCGCGTGCTGCTCGCCGGGGAGCAGCAGGTGCAATTGCGTCGCCGGGCCTGGCACGAAGGTCAGCGGGAGCGACGTCGCCAGCACTGCGCCGCCGGCGCTCGCGCCGAGCAGCTTCTCCTCGGCCAGCGTCGAAGTCACGATGGTCGTAGCCACACCATCCGGGCCGGTTGCGCCCAGCGGGAGCCAGAGAGACTCGGGGGCCGCCTGCCCGTCAATCCAAGTGTACGATCCGGAGGTCACTGCCAGTGACACCGGATGCCCGGCGATGGGGTTGGCGAAGGCATCGCGCAGCGTCACGGTCACCGGGGCCGTGTCGAGAGCGTCCGCCCGCATCGAGCCGGAGGGGCCTTCGAGCGTTGAGACTACCGCGCTTACCGGGCCGGGGGTGAAGGTCACTGTAACCAGATCGGTCAACGTGACCCCGTCCGCCGCTACAAGGGCGCCGACGACGACCTCTTGGGCCTGCGTGGTGAGCAGCGCGCCCCACGTCTGTCCGGCGATATTGGAGGGCGCGGAGGGTTGGGTGAGTGCAATGTCAGCGCCGCTGACCAGGAAAAGCGTGACGTTCTGGCCCATCAGCGGCTGATTCTCAGCGCCGCGCAGTGTAACCGTCACGATAGCGGGGGTCACGCCATCAATGGATACCGTCGTAGGGGCCGCGACCAGGGTGGAAAGATCGGGGTCGGGAGGCGCGGGCACGAACGCCACCTGGCCGAGGTCCAGGCTGGCGTCAAAGCGCGGGTCGTAGAGATCCAGCGTTTTGGTTTCCACCACCGTCGAGGCCAGCGTGAAGGCGACCTCGCCCTGCGCGTTGCTGGTCGTGGATGCCGCCGGAGCGATAACGTTGCCGCTGCCGCTGACGTGTAGTTCGATGGTCTGATTGGCGATAGGGTGTCCGAACTCGTCGCGCAGCGTCGCTGTGATCGCGGCGCTGCTGACGCCATCGGCCGGAACCGCGCGCGGCGTCACCCCGAACGGCGAGTTCGCCGTCGAGGGCGGGCCGGGGATGAACGCGATGGATTGCTGTCCCCCTGTCAGTCCGTAATCCACTGCCTCAGCGTAGATGAAGGCCTCCTGCACGATGGCGGAACTTACTGTCGCCGTGACCTGACCCAGGGCGTCGGAAGTGGGGTTGAATTGCGTCAGGATCAAGTGCTCAGCCGTGTGCGTGATGATGAGGCTCACGCCGGGCAGAACGTTGCCGTAGTCATCGCTCACGGTCGCCGTGAGGACAGCCTGGCTTGCGCCGTCGGCCAGCACCGCATCAACGTTGCTGGTCAAAGCGAGGCCGGTGGGAGGGCCGAGCAAGAATTCTATTGTACCGACAGGAACAAAAACGTCGCCGGAATCAGCGTTGGTGCGCAGGGAAACTTCGACCAAGCCTGGCGTATGCCAACTATTCCAATCGTAATAGTCATCGCCAAAGATGAAACTGATGTTGCCGTCCTCGTCCGTGGCGCCACCCTCCACTGGCTCGCCATCGAAGCAAAGCTCCGTTTCGCCGCCGGACTCGTACTCAACGGTGTAGGGGAGGCCGGATTCGGTGATCAGCGTCGCCGTGATCTCGACTTGATCCCATCCAATCCTGAGAGTATCGGTGGAGATGGCCGTGTGCGAAGCCTCAAGATCCACCGGGCCGGCGATGAAGTTGAGGCCCTCAATTGCCAGTTCCATATAGCCATGGCAGTCATAAATGTGGTCGTAGACGTACAACGGAACAAAGTAATTCCACCCCAGCCACTCAACAGGGAAAATACCATCCCGCCAGTGCAAGTGCTGATCAAAAACCACCTGCCCATCAGCATCTGAGTTGACGGTTCCAACGGCATTCGCGGTGCCCAACCAAAGTTCAAGCGGACGGTCGGGAATCGGGTTTCCGTAATCGTCGCGCAGTGTAAGCGTCAACACCGCCGTGCTGGCGCCGTCGGCCAGCACCGTATCGGTGGACAATTCCACCGCGTTGAGATAGTCAATCGAGCCGGGGACGAGGGTGATGAGATGATCGGCGTAGAGCGTAATGTCGGGGTTGCCGTAAACATCGTAAGTCACCAGGGTGACGTTGATGGTCTGGGGCGTGCTCCTAAAAAAGTTCTGACTCCAGTATCCATTCTCCAACCACAGTGATTCTTCGAGTTCGTCGTTGAAATACAGGTCCACCTGCCCCTCGTAAGGTTCGCCGGCGTATGTGACCAGGTTAGCCTCGATGTGAACCTCATTGACATCTCCACATTCACTGATGATCACTTCGGATGGAACTGTAACCGTGGAGGCGTCCGGATCAACGGGCACGTTGGTGAAATAAATGGGGTTTTCGGATGAAACTCCGTAATAGTTAATCACCGCTGAAATCCCCACCTGTTCCGGTACAGGCCAGCTCAGGTAGATGTGAATTTCTCCGTTCTCGTTGGTTTGCAGGTTTTTTAAGATCTCGTATTCGGAGTCATATCCGTAAATTGAGACTTCGGCCAGTTGTTCCGATACCGGCATACCGACCTCATCGCGCAATGTGATGAGCGCCTCGGCCACATGCTCGCCGTCGGCAGGGATTCTTTCCGTCGGGAGGTCAAAGGAAGAGGTGTCTTGATCAGGGTGGGCGCGTCCATAGAGCGTCTCCCCGGCAAACCCGTTGAGGATCAAGGCTAAGATCTCGGTCCGGCTACCGCAATCGTCAGGTATAGCGTCCAGGGGGAACCCCAGGAAGGTTGTGCTGTAAACTATGTTGGTCTTTTGCACCCCGCACACATCGGCGCTGTTCCAGCGCGTGAACGCGGGCGACGACGTCGTGTCGGTGAACAACACCGCCGCGTGATTTTCATACTCAAACTCCAACCCGACATAATGAAGCTCGCCCAGTGTTGGGCCGGCTCCCTGGATGGCGGTATAGCCCGCATCGTCGGTCACCGCACTGACGCCCAGGGTATCCGCCATAAATTCCGTCAGACCCCGGCTGGCGTGATACCCCTGGCTGCTGAGCAACAGACCCTTGCCGTCCGCGAGGAATGTGTCGAGCGCGGCCTCGGCGGCGCTGCTGGGGCCAACGTCGCTGCCGGAGGCAGCGCCCGTGAACCATACCACGGCGTCGTAGGGGGTGAGATCGGCAAGCAGCGGCTCGCCGGCAGTGATAACGTCCCACACGTCATAATGCACGCCAAGAAGTTCCAAAGTGCTAGTGTACTTCCCCCGCACATCGGGCGTGTCCGCGTCATCGTCCACGAGGAGTACCTTCTGCTTATAGGTGATCGCGGTGACGACGACGTTGTCAATGCCCCAGTTCTCATCCAGGTTCCCGCCCAGGTCCCCGTGAAAATCGAATGTGATCGCGTCGCCGGTGTGATCGAAGGTGAACGCCAGATCGTAGATGGCATCCAGATCGTAAACATAGCTGGCCCCGGAGTGACCGGGATGAATGGCGCTGATGCAACCTGAGGGCGCTTGACAGGGGAGGTAGGCGTCAGGGTAGTTCTGCCACCAATCCGTTTGTTGGTAACCGTAGGCCGCACTAAACGTCGTATCCAGCAGCACCGGCCCGTCCTGCACGTGGAAGCCCCAAGCGTCTCCCTGATCGGGGTTAAATCCATCCCACGAGCCGATGGTGAACAACTGGAACGAAATCTGAATGGCGTCGTGCGGCGGCAAACTGTCGAGCGTCAAGCTGATGGTTTGATCCGCCTGACCGGTACCCTCGCCGATGAGGCCCAACACCATGCTGTTGTGGTAAGGATAGTATGCCGTTTGTGTAAACGACCAGTGGGCCGGATTGACCACGCTTTCGAAGGTGTCGCTGTAGACCACGCGGGTTGCCACCGACCTTTGGATGACATTCCGGGCGTTGGGGGCTGGGAGGATGTGTCGGGGAGCGGCCAGTTGCGCAGAAATCTGGTGATTGAGCGCCTTCCACGCGCCGACCAGGTGGCGTAAAAATGCCAGGGCGGTCCCATCACGCGAGTCAGGCGGCTCGTCAGAGCCTTCGTTAAGCGGCGGCATGGCGGCCTGCGGGGGCGCGCCGTTCGCGGGATTCTCGGCCTTGACAGCGCCGAGGGATAACAAGGACAGGGTCAAGAAAAGTGTGGAAAGCATGAAGGAGAATGGGATCAAACGAAAATTTTTTTTAGTGATTTTATGTGTATGCATACGGTTTTCCTTTCGTTGAGACTCGCTTTTTACCTGTTCAGGCCTCATCATCAAAACTGACAAAAATAGCCGCGTCCAGCACACAAGGGTAGAGGTCGCTCTGGGCGCACAATTGCTGAATCCCATCCATGATCAATTCGTAGTAGTGAGGGTCGGACAGAGCTGAAGCCGCCACCTGGAGCGGGAAGCCAAAATCGTTGAGCCATTTCGTGCTCCGGCTGTCTATCGGAATCTCATAGCGGGTGAGGCCCAAGAGTTGTAGCAGGTTGCGGGATTGTTTGGGGCCAAATCCCCTGTACTGTTCTGCCACAAACTGCGCCGCCCGCCGTTCATTGGACACCGTATCACAAAGGCGCAGCCTTTCGAGCACTTGACAGGTTTGTTCCCACAATCCCGCCGTGAATTGTCGGAAATTGACGGCGATTTCGGCGGCGAGGATATTGGTGCGCCGTAGCCCCCCGAAGGTGGTGAGGATGTCTTTGGCAAAGTGTTGGAGATTGCGTTGCGGTTCGCAGACCGCGTAAGCCAGGGGAAAAGGTTCGGTATTGATAAATCGGGCGACGGCGCTTTCCGGCCCAGAGCGCTGCTGAGTCGTCAGCAGACAGGCCACCAACGCCTGCCAGAAAGCTTCTTTGGGGACCTCCGCTTTGTTGGTCGCCAGGTTGCGACGAATGCGCCACTGGACGAGGGGAGTGTCCCGATACTGAGCGACAAAATCGCGCACCCGTTGGATGTCTTGGATGTCATTGAGCCAGATTAGTTTCATTTCGCCTCGCGTATGCTTCCTTAGTGTTCCCTTTCTTGCGCCACCCAACGACGCATCAATTCGACGGTGAAGCGCCAGTCGCCGCCGGCCTGGATGACGACATCGTGTGTGCGCAGGGTCGCCAGCGCGCTTTGGACAACGTCCGCCGTCAAGCCGGTCTGCTGTGTGAGCGCACCGAGCGTCAAGCCGTCCGTGGTCTCTGCCAATGCGCGCAGCACGGCCTGTTGACCTGGCGCGCCCTGCGCCGCCTGTCGCCAAACGCCGGTGAAGTAGGCTGCGCCCTCCCGGTAGAACTCTGGCGAGTCAAGCACTGCCGTCACATCCTCCAGAGTGAAACGGCCTGCCCGCGCGACGCCCGCCTCGTAGGTCTGGCGATTGTAGCGCGTCACCAGTGCGTGCCCGATGAGTTGCACCAGATATGGCTGTCCGTGCGTCAGAGCGGCGATGGCCCCCAACGCGGCCTGGTCATAATCCAACGGAAAATCTTCCAAGCCGGGATCGGTCAGCAAACGGCGCGTTGCCGCGCCGTCCAAAAAACTGACGGGGACGGCGACGACGCTGCCAAACAACGGATGCCAGTAGTCGTGGTGCATTTCTTGCAGGGTGTGCAATCCGGCAAAGGCCAACACGAACCAGGGGTAGGTGTGGATCAGTCCGCGCCAGTAATCGAGCAGCCGCGCCTCCACCTGCCCCGCCGCGATCCGCTGTTCCAGCAACTCGAATTCGTCCACCGTGACGATGAAGCGCCCCGCGCCCCGCGCCGCCTCCACTCGTTTAAGGAACCTGTCGAACGCGGTGTAGGGATTGTGAGCGGTGAAGGCGGCTTCTTCCGGTTCGGGTAATGCCGCCCGGTTTTGCAACGCATCGGTCAGCGCCAGCGCCAGGTTGTAGAGCAGTTCGCCGGTCGTGTTAACCATCCCCACACGCTGCATGTTGAAATCTACCACGCGCGTCTCCGCGCCGAAGCGCGCGCCCAGATTGTGCAGAATCGAGGACTTGCCCATCCGCCGATGGCCGTAGAGGATAATCGAGGGACGCACCCCTGGGCCGCCCCACAGTTCTTCCAGGCGGCGCAGGATGTCCTCACGGCCCACGAACAAGGCGCCGGTCACGGGGTTGCCGACCACGTAAGGGTTGACGACCGGGCCGGAGGCCGTCGCGCGGCCCACTGTGCCACCGGCTGCCGTAATAAGCGCCTGCCATTGGCGGACGACGCGTCGTAATAAGGCTTGTTCCGGCGCCCCCACTTCGGCAGCGATAAATACATCCAAGGCATCCAGCGCTTCGGCGGCGCGGGCCAGGGCCGCCAGGCGGTTGACGCGGCTGGTGGCGTCGCGGTACGCCGCGACTTCCGCGCCGATGTAGGCCAACCGTTCCAGGGCGGTCAGGACGGCAGGACGCACCGCCGCGGCGCCCCACTCCAAGTCTTTTGGCAGCGCGGGAGCTTGTGTAAGTTCGAGGACTGTGGCGTACTGTAAAAATGCCGCCATTGCGCCAAAAGTATGCGCAATCTCTGCGCCGCCGGGGTAGTCGGTCAACCCTGTGTATATGGGCGCGTAGATCGCCAGATCGAAATGCGGCGCGTCTACGGCCTCTTGATTCAGCAGCGCGTATATCATGCCGGCAAAACGGGTGAGCGGGGTGACGCGCCGGTCGCGCAGAAATCGGGTGCCTAACCAGATATAACGCTGATCGGAGATAGCAGAAAAATCGCGGCTGCAATCTCGCCCTCCCAATTCTGCAAAAACGACTTGTAGACTGCTCGGCAAACGCCCCCATTCCCAGGCGCGCACCGGCGCCTGGAGATAATTCTGCAAATCAGCATTGCCCAATAAGCTGTACAGGTAGTCCACGGGAGTGGGGTGCGCGTGCAGATAGCCGTTCAGCGCATTTTGCGCGGCCCATCGTTGAAACGGATTGCGGCTCACGTCGGACAGCGCACGCAAGCCTATCCCTGCGTCGGCTTCCAGGCGACGGCGGAGAGCTTGCCGTGCCCACAGCAGGGGAAAAATCGCAAACTCATCCCATTCTGCCGGATGGCAGCTCCTGGCGCGGCAATTACACCAGGCCGGCAGCAATTGATAGAGGTAGAAAGCGCAGCGCAACGCCCCGGCGCCAAAAGCCACGCCGACGATCACCGCATCCACCGCGCTTCTAGTCATACCAGAAGCCACGCCTACGACCACGCTCGCAATCATGCCAAACACGAGGCTGAAAACTACCCCAAATCCCAACCCAACGATGACGCCAAATCCCACGCCCAATCCCATGCTCATCACAATGAGCGCGGCCAGCTCGAATATCGCGCCATTCGCCACCCCAAACGCAATACCGACCGCCGCTCCGAAGGTTATGCCGCCGGCCAGTCCAATCGCTACGCCAAACGTCGCGCCGCCGCCCACCCCCCATACGACGCCGAACGCTATACCAACGACCACGCTCAACACGACGCCTAACAGCGGGCCTAACACGCCCTGTCCCCAGTCGGCAAAGAGCGCATTGCCGGTTGCCACCCTGGCAAGCATAAAGGGCAACCCGGCCAAAACAGACAATAACAACACGACACCGGGGGTCATCCCATAGAGGTTGCGATACGCGGGGATACGCAGCGTGCGGAAAATCTCCCGGCCCGGTCCGGTGCGATACAGATGGGGATCGGCCTGGTACAAGTACGCTTTGAGCGCGGTCGGACGGAAATAGACCCAATAGGCCAGCAGGAAATAATGCCGCAAGTTCAGTGGGTTGAGGCGGGGCGGCAATTCACCATAATACTTCGGGAAGGTAGGCATAAAAACTCCATCGAACGCAATTCGTAATTCGCAGTTCGCAATGTCTAACTGGGACGTTTGGCGGCAAACAGATCAGCGGCGGCGCGCTGGAGGCGGGCGGGGTGACCGCCGGTCTGGTGAATGAGGGCGGTGATTTCAGCGTCGGAGAAGGTCACGCCGGTGGCTTGTAGCCGCATTGTCAGGAAAGCGCGCGCCACGTCCGGCGGGAAAGGGCCGAGATCCAGTTGGTGACAAATGCCGGCCAACGGAGAATCCAGTTCGGGAGCATCGGGGAACAGACGGGCCAGGGGAGAGCGGCTGGCAATGACCAATTTGAGCGGCGCCTCGGAGCCATCGGCCAGGCCGCGCAGTTGGCTGCGCAAGTTTGCGGTGAAACCCTGCCATGCCATCTTTTCCATCTCGTCCAGGCAAAGCACGATCCGTTTCCCCTGAAGCGCGCGCACCAGTTTATATCCCCGGCAGGCCCCCACTTGTAGTCCTTCGCAGAGCGCCGTGTAGAATTCCTCTTCATTCTCGACCCATTCCAGGCTCAGGTAGGCGCACGTCATACCCGGCAGCCGCGTTGGGACCGTCGCGCCGATCATTGTCAACAGGGAAGACTTGCCGACCTGCGATTCTCCCACCAATGAGAGGTTGACGCCCTTTCCTAATTCCTCAAAGCACCGGCGCAATACCTCTTCCCGGTCGAAAAAGCGCGCCAAGTCGGTGATGCGGCCCACATCGCCAAAGGGGTTGGCGGCAGAAGGGAGAGGTAGGAGGGAAGGTTGGGGGGGCGCAGTTGCCAGCAATGTTTCGATTTCACCGGCCAACGCCTCCAATTCATCCCGCAGCGCGTTGCCGGGTTCGTAGAGATCGCGCAAAGCGTACAGGAAAAAGGGCAGCACCGGGCGAGCATCGCCGGCCTGTTGCGCCAGCAGATAATCCAACGTTGTGGCCACCCGCTCGGCCTTACTGCCAGCGGAAGGGAGGCGGTCGCGGAAAGGCCACAGGAGCGGGGAGATAAAGAGTGAACGTACCATGGCGTCGCTGTCGAATTCCTGGCAACGCAGAAGACTCGCGCGACAACGCTGTTGTAATTCAGGCGGTAGTCCGACCATAGGATCTCCTCGAAAACAGTCACGGGTGATGGGTATATGGACAAGGATACGGCAATAAGTAAGTATAGGGGATTTGCACAGGAGTCAAACGCGACACTGCACAGGGCTTTATCATTCTCGTCAGACCACGCTTACCGGGCAGATTTTGCGGCTGAAGCCGCCGAAAAAAGGAGGTTTTGTGGTGACGGGCTACCGCCCGTCACCACAAAACCTCCTTAAAAATCACGGCTTTAGCCGTCTTCTGTGTTGCGGCGCACCACCTGGCGGGAGAATGATAAGGCCCTGGTTACCGAGACTTCTTGACTTTTCTGATGAGCCATTATACGATGCGATTGGCTCTCACAACTAATAATCAGGACTTACGCGAACAAGTGAGAATTTACCGCAGAGTACGCAGAGATCGCAGAGATTTTTATAGGGTCTCAGCAGTCTCAGCGTACTCTGCGGTGCAAAAGCGCCATCCTTGCGTAAGCCCTAGTAAAGAAAGGAGACGTGTTATGGCGAAGATCATCTCGGTTCATTCTTTCCGCGGCGGCACGGGGAAATCCAACTTAACGGCGAACCTCACCTCGTTGGTCGCCCAACAAGGGTATCGGGTCGGCGTGGTGGATACGGACATTCAATCGCCTGGCATCCATGTCATCTTTGGAATGGATGAAGAAAAGATGGACAAGGCGCTCAACGACTATTTGTGGGGGCGCTGCGCCATTGAAGACACCGCGTACGATGTCAGCCCGGTGTTGAAGGTGGACGGAGGGGAGGTGGCCGTCATGGGTGGGGGGATTTACCTGATCCCTTCCAGTATCAAGGTGGGTGAAATCGCGCGCATCCTCCGCGAGGGGTATGATGTCAGCCTGCTTAACGATGGGTTTCAGGACCTCATCAATCGTCTCAATCTGGATTATCTATTTATTGATACACACCCTGGCTTGAATGAGGAAACGCTGCTCTCAATTGCCATCTCCGACATCTTCTTACTTATCCTGCGCCCCGATCAGCAAGATTTCCAGGGCACCGCCGTCACCGTCGAGGTGGCGCGCAAACTGGACGTGCCCAAAATGCTGCTCGTGGTCAACAAGGCGTTGCCCTCCTTCGATTTTACCGCGCTCAAAAAGCAAGTGGAGAGCACCTATCAAGCGCCCGTCGCCGCCATCCTGCCGCTGTCCGAAGATATGGTGCGACTTGCCAGCAAAAGCGTGTTTAGCCTCACCTATCCAGATCACCCCCTTACCCAACGCTATCGGGAGATTGCCAAGCAAGTGATGGCTTAAGGGGGCGTGGGGTGAATACAGGATTATTCGAGCAGTTGCAGCGGAAGCTGGATGAGCAGGAGGCTGCCGGCCTGACGATGACCGAGGTTCTCACGATGGCCGCGCCTTTGCGGCGGTTGGTGAACTGGATGTTGCGTCAGCCGCCCGTCACGTTCACAGATGTTATGGCCTTCGTCGCAGAGGATGAGGGCGCCACGCGCGCTATGCTGAAGGCGTTGATGGAGAAAGGCATCGTACATTCTGTGAACGACGCTGAAGTCCTGCGCTATCGCGTGCAAATCGCCCCTCGCCGTGGGCGGCCTATCCCCCTGAATATCTGGCAATCCCTTGAAGAAAAAATCCAGAACGAACAGGAGTATCTACCATGAAATGTTTCTTTTGTGACCAACCTGCGCAAGGAGTCTGTCGCTTTTGCGGGCGGGCTATCTGCAAGGAGCATGCCAAAACTTCCCCCTACATCATCACCGTCTATATTGGCAAAGATAATACGCCTAAGTCCATTGTCGTGGCCGATGCGCTTTACTGTGGGACCTGCAAACCGCATCCCGAACCTGTGGAAATACCGGAGATCTATTGAATATTAAAACGCGCATCCAACAGGCCCTCAACATTCGCACCGATGAATGGGGCCTGTTGTTAGTGTTGATCGCCCTTATTGCCCTCAATACAATGGCGCTGGAAAGCGCCGACGTGGTCGCTACTAGCAGTTATTTGGCGCAGTTGGGAATGAGCGCGCTGCCCTTGTTGTGGCTCGCCGATATGGCGGTGATTGGGCTGTCATCGGCGCTTTACACCTTGATTGCGGACCGTTTCCCCCGCCGCACCCTGCTGCAAGGCTTAATGCTCGGTTTTGGGGGGACGTTGCTCGTCATTCGCGGGCTGATCGCCTATAGCTCGCCAGGAATCAGCTATACCCTGCTGTATATTTTGGTGGATCAGCAGCTTATTCTTTTCCCGCTAAGCTTCTGGGCCTTGGCGAACGACCATTACAATGTAGCGGCCAGTAAGCGGCTATTTCCCATCATCGCGGCCGGGGGATTGATTGGAAATGTGCTCGGCAACGGGCTGGCCGGACAATCGGCCCTCCTGCTGCGCCGTTGGGGATGCTCCGGCGACGATCTGCTCTTCGTGTGCAGCGCCCTTTTCTTCTTGACGTGGAGCCTGGTGACGCTCGCCCTGCCCAAACGCCAACCCGCCCCGCCGCCGGCCGCCATCTCCGCAAATGTCCTCCGCGAAACTTGGGAGGTCGGGCGCGACTTTGTCAAAAACATCCCCCTGTTCCGCTACCTTTTTCTGGCGCTATTTCTGAGCGAAATTGCCCTGACCATCATCGAATATCATTTTCTGGCCCAAGCCACCGGCCGATTTGCCGACCTGCTCCAATTTCAGACTTTCTACGGCATTTACAAGGCCGCGCTCACTGTTCTCCCACTCTTGCTACAACTCTTCGTGACCGGGCGGCTGATGGAAAAGTTGGGATTAAAAAATGTGTTCTTCATCTACCCCGCCGTGCTTTTCCTCGGTTCGGCGACAGCAATGACCTTCCTTAACTTTGCGGCAGCCGTAGGCGCCAACCTTAGCGCGCGTATCGTCCTGAATGCCGTCGAAAGTCCGGCCCGAAAGTCCGTTCAAGGATTGATCCCGGACGCCAAACGTGGGCGCGTCGGCGCTTTTCTGGACAGCTACGTGTACGCCGTCGGCACCATGGCCGGTTGTCTGATCCTGGAAGGATGGATCCTCCTGGGAGAAAACGCCATCCTTAGTCCGCAAACTGTGATCATCGGCTATAATATGCTCAGCGCCGTGGCCGCAACCGCCACCTTATTTCTGGTGTTCCGTTTGCATAAAACCTATGACGAGAGCCTGTGGCATCCGTGGTTGGCGCGGCGCAAACGACACAGTATGACAAGTAGCCTGTTGGAGAAATTATGATTGCCGGGATGCATTATGTGATTGACTTTCTGGAAATGGAGGATAGCAAAATCCTCAACGATCCTGAAAAACTGGTGGCCTATATGGAGCACACCATTCAGGTTGCCGGCCTTGAAATGATTGGGGAACCGCTTATCCACAAATTTGAGCCACATGGACTCACCTACCTGGTGTTGCTGGCGCAATCGCATCTCGCGGTCCACACCTGGCCTGAACATCACTATATGGCGGTAGATTTCTTTACCTGTGGCGATCCCGCTGAAGGGCAAAGAGCCTGCGAAGGGTTGAAGCACCTGATTCCTTGCGGCCACATCGTCGAACATGTTTTTGAAAGGCGCACTACCCTATGAACCAATACCGCGAACGCTTAGGCCAGGGTGAAGAACGTGTGTTCACCGTTGAAGAAACGCTCTACCAGGGGCAAACCGCCTTTCAGCATGTAGACATCATCCGCGCCACAGGCTATGGGCGCGTGCTTTTTCTGAATGGCGAACGCCAGAGCAGCGAGGCCGACGAGTTCATTTACCACGAAATGCTCGTCCATCCCACGCTGTTTCGACACCCGGCCCCCCGACGCATCTTCCTCGCCGGCGGCGGTGAAGGCGCCGTGAGCCGCGAGATACTCAAACACACGAGCGTGGAGACTATCACGCAGGTGGACATTGACGGGCAACTCATCGAACTATGCCGCCAATATTTGCCCGCCTGGAGCCAGGGCGCTTATGAAGACCCACGCCTACACCTCATCATCGGCGACGCGCTGGCGCACTTGCGCCAAACGGACGAGCGCTACGACATCATCTTCCTCGACCTCCCCGAATGGTCGCCGGATACGCCGGCGCGGGAATTGTACACCCCTGAATTCTATGCCCTGGTTCGCCAACGGTTGTCGCCCGGTGGGTTGATGGCCCTGCAAGTTGGTCCGGTGCATCCGGTTCACCTGGCCCCCTTCATCAACGTGGCGCAGCGCGTGCGCGCGGCATTTGCCCACGTGATCCTCTACCCGGTGACGGAACTGCGCTGGGGTTTCGGGATCTGCGCAGACGCGCCCCCGCCTGCCGGGCTGTTTGACGCGGCGCGCCTTGCCGCGCCGCTGCGCTACTACAATGCGCAACTCCACGCCGAGCTGGGCGCGCTCCCCACCTACATCCAACAGGCGCTCTAACCATGTCACACGCAGCATTGCAGGCAGCGTGGTGGCAACGGCTGGAAAAGCTGCACCAACGCGCGGAGGGGGCGTCGGGATTGGCGTGCGCGGCGCGCTGCACGGCGCGCTGCTGCCCCCACGCGGCCATGGCGACGCAGCCGCCGGCGTACACCGTCAGCCATGTGATGATTATGCTGCCCTTTGAAATGGACTATATTCTGGCAAAGACAGCCCTAGACCCGGCGCGCCTCCGGAAAATTTCCGTTGAGATCGCGCCCGGCCTCGTTCACGAGATCGGCTTTGCGAACGTGGCGACCCCCTGCCCTTTCCTGACCGCCGACTTCCGCTGCGGCGCCTATCGCTTTCGCCCGCTGGATTGCCGCAGCTTTCCACTGACGCCGGTCTTTGGGATGGACGGCGCCCTGGATTTCCGCTTGACCACGACTTGCCCCTCGCTGGATACCTTCGCCCACGCCTATCAAGAGCAACTCAAGACCGTCTGGCGCGACCTTTTGCCGCACCTATCTATGGCATATCGTGAGGTCTATAATCAACTTTAAGGAAGTGCATTATGTCTCGACTCAGCATCCGCATGAAATTGTTGATCGTTTTTACCCTGCTGTTCGCTGCCGCGTTCGCCTTGGTATTTGTATGGTTCTACAATTTCGGCACAGCGTTGGCGATGGATGACCTGCGCAGTGATTTGATGGGCGCCGCCAAAACCGCCGCAGCGATGATGGACGTGGAGGCGCACACCCAGGTCGCCACGCAGGGCGTCGAGGATGATGCACTCTATACCCATCTGGCGCAGCAGTTGCGGCAAGTGCGCGACGCCAACCCCAAGATCGAAGCGATTTACACGATGGTGCGCGCCGATAGTCCCAACGAGTTGCTCTTTGTCATCTCCGCCGATGAAAACCCTGAAACGCGCGCCCACTTGCGCGAACCTTATTCGGTGGTGGAATTCCCCCAAATGCTCCGGGCATTTAACGCGGCCACCTCGGACAACCAGATTGAGCAGGATGAATTTGGCGCATGGTTCTCCGGTTATGCTCCCATCATAGATACCAACGGACAGGGCGTCGCCATCGTCGGCATTGATATGAAAGCGCAGGATGTCATTGACATCCAGCATCGCATCCGGCAAACCAGCCTCTTTACCTTTGTGCTGGTGTTGCTGGTGCTGTTGGGCGCCGTGTTTCTCATCTCGTTCACCATCACGACCCCCTTACGGCACGTCACCAATGCGGCGCGCAGCCTGGAAAGCGGCGAAAGATTTCAGGAAGGCCAACTCGCCTCCGTCATGAAAGGGAACGATGAGTTGGCGCACCTGGCGCGGGTCTTCAGCAGAATGGCAATGGAGATACAGGGCCGCGAGGAAAAACTCAAACGACAGGTCGAAGAACTGCGGATCGAGATTGACGAGGTCAAGAAAACGCGCCACGTCGAAGAGATTGTGGAAAGCGATTATTTCAAGCAGTTGCAGGCCAATGTGCAAACACTGCGCCAACGCACCCGGCAAAGGAACGCGCCGCCGCCTGAAGAAGCGTAGAGGGGGCTGCTATGTCCGATACAGTCTCGCTAATCCCGAAAGCGCAACAAGTCCGCTTGCAACGCTTTTTGCCAGCGGAGTTAAAGTCCCGTCTGGAAGGCCGCCTCACCCTGCGCGACCTGCGCGAGATGTCCGAAGCCCTCGATTCTTTGCGGCACAACCTCAGCACGTATCTGACGCGCGAGCTGCATACCCCCAGGGAACCCGCCGCCATCCCCTACAGCCGGTGGATCGAGGGTACCACCCTGTTTGCCGATCTAACCGGGTTCACGCCCCTCACCGAACATCTGCGTGAGCTGGGTGACGAAGGCGCAGAACGCCTCAATACGATGCTCAACGATTTATTTGCGGCGATGCTGGAGCCGCTGACGTTTGCCAGGGGGGAACTGCTGGAATTTGCCGGGGATGCGATCCTGGCTTACTTCCCCGCCCAGGCGGGCGCGGAAGATGCCCTGTGGGCTACCCGCGCCGCGCTGCGAATGATGCGCGCGCTCTTGCGGACCGGCTACAGCGAAGGGCCGTATCCCCTCAAAATGAGCATCGGCCTGGCGCGAGGGCGCTTTTTCGCGGCGGAAATTGGCAACACGCAGCGCATGGAGTATGTGATCGTCGGCGGCACAATCCCCCAGGCCATGATCGCCGAAGGCCAGGCCGCGCCGGAAGAAGTCTGCGTTGCGCCCGGCATGACGGCCCTGCTGGCCGAAACCTTTCGCCTCCGCCCGGCCCCTAACAGTCATGCCATTGTCATAGATGATTTCGGCGAGCGCCTGGATGCATACGAACTCGACATCCTCAGCAGCCGCCGGCGGCGGGGGCAACTCCTGGCGCTGGAGCAGGACGCCGCCGCCATTCTCCAGGCCGTTGAGGAGAATGTCGCCACCGTGGAACGCCTGGCGCGTTTCTTTCCGCCCTACGTCCTCAACCTTATCGTGGCCCATCAGCGCGCGCGCCAATTCACCGGCGAGCATCGCGCGGTCTCGATCATCTTCGCCAACTTGCGTGGCTTCGAAACGCTGCTTGAAGCGTTGGGGCCGCCGGCGGAACCGCTGCTGACGGATTGGCTCAACCAATACTTCGTCGCGGCGCAAACCATTATTAGCGAAGCTGGCGGCTTTATCAGCAATGTCGTCTCCTACATCAAAGGGTTTAACCTCCTCTGCTCTTTCGGCACGCCGCTCACCGATGAAGAAATGCCCGAGCGGGCCGTCGCCGCCGCCCTGCTGCTCAATCGCCGTCTGGCGGAGCTGGTCGAGTCGCTGAAAGAAAGGGTGGCGGGCGCGGTCTCCGACCTGTCGGAGAAACTGCCCCAGGGGCTTTCCCTCACCCAGCACATCGGCGTGACCTATGGCCCGATCTACACCGGCAGCGCGGGCTGGCAAGAGCGCCGGGAGTACGTGACCCTGGGGGATGATGTCAACCTCTCTGCCCGGTTGATGAGTGTGGCCGGGGCGGGGCAAATTCTTATCAGCCAGCCGATTTACGAGCGGGTATATCACACCTTCGACTGCGAGACGTTGCCGCCGATGCAAATCAAGGGCAAGGCCAAACCGGTGCCGATTTATGCGGTGCAGCGGCGCGCCCTGGACAGTATGGCGTGGCTCAGTGAAGCTGCCGCCGCTCCTCTCATTGGGCGCGAAGCTGACTTGACGCACCTGATTGCGGCCATCAATGCCTTGCAGAGCGGCGCGCACCCGGCGCATGGCGCGGCCGTGACGCTGGTCGGAGAAACGGGGGTGGGCAAAACCCGCTTGATTGCTGAGGTCGTCCGGTACGCGCGCCGGCACGCGATCCCCCTGCTGGCCGGGCGCTGCCTCGCGTATGCCCAGACCATCCCGTACACCCCCTGGATCGAGGCGCTGTGGAATTGGTTCGGGTTGGAACGCCTTCCTGACGACGCCGCCCGACGCGCGCACATCTGCCAGACGCTCGAACAACACAATCTGGCCACGCTGGCTGAGCCGTTTATGACGCTCCTGACGCCCCTGCTGCCGAAGGCGGCCATCCCCTCCCTGGCTACGTCGCTGCCTCCAGCCTCAAAACTCTCCGGTCTATACGCGCGCCTGAAGCTGCGTCTGGAGGCGCCGCCGACTGGGATGGTGAATTTGCCGGACATCCTGGCGCAGCGCGTCAATCGGCCGCGCGCCGCCGATGCCAACAGACTCCCTGCCGAGGACGGGGATGCGCCGGAAGCCCGCTCGCTGTGGCGCGCGCTACAGGCGCGGGTGGACCCGGCCCAGGCCATTGTGAGGTTGGCGACAGCGTTGACCCCAACCGGACCGCTCGTCATCATCATTGAAGACCTGCAATGGGGCGATCAGGCTTCTTGGACGGTGCTGCGCGCCCTCGCAGAACACACCGCCGAGCGCCCGCTGCTGTTGTTGACCACGATGCAGCCCGGAGAGGTCGCCACGACCTGGTGCGCCCAAGCCGGCTGCCAGTGTCAACTCCTGGGCGGGCTGAACGCCGCCGAGATCGCCAGGATCGCCGCCAGTCACCTGCAAGCCCCACCGGCTCCTGGCTTGGTCGAATGGCTGATCAAGCGCACTCAGGGCAACCCGTTGTTTATCGTGCAACTCCTGCACGCGCTGATTCATTCTGGGGCGCTGGTCAAAGACGCGGATACTGATGAGCTGCGCCTCAAAGACACGCAGATTGAACTGCCGCCCACCGTGCGGGAAATTATGCTCAGTCGAGTGGATCAGCTCCCCGAAGAGACCCGCACGGTGTTCAAACTGGCCGCGGTCATCGGAGAGACCGTCCCCTTCAATTTGCTCACGCGCGTCGCCGGCCTCAGTCGCCCGGCGTTGATGAGCCACATCACCGTATTGACCCGCCACGGTCTGCTGACGCCCCCGCCGCCTTCTTTTGAGTACACCTTCACCCACCCGTTGCTGCGCGAGGCGCTTTATAGTAGCCTCGCCTACACGCAACGGCGGGCCTGGCACCGCGCCATCGGGGATTGTCTGGCCGGCAATGCGCCGGAAACGTCCCAGCCCCACCTGGAGATGTTGGCCTATCACTACGCCCACAGCGACAAACCGGCGCTAGGCGCACGGTACAACCGGCTTGCCGGGGATCGCGCCTGCGAGCAACAAACGTGGGACGCCGCGCGCGCTTACTACCGTCAGGCCCTCGCCATCGAAGGCGCCGATTCCGCCCTCCAGGACGAACAACGCCGCGCGGCGGAAGCCTTACAGGCCCTGGAAGACCATCTGTCTTCTCACTGAGCAAACGGCTTTAGGCCCCGCGGCAGGTCTGCCAGGCAAATACCCCGCCGTGTGAGTCCCTCGTTCCCAACAACCATACACCACTGCGCCCATCATGGGACAGATAACAAACAGGCGCGCGGGATGTCCCGCGCGCCAGAGAAGTGTACATAGAAAACAACGGGCCGCGCGCCGTCTACGGCACGTAACGCGCCAGGCCGCCCTCGCTGGCAGCGAACCAGGCCGTACCGGCGCTGTCTACCAGGACGCTTTGCCGTCCGTAAAACTGATTGGAAGGCAAGCCCTGGGCGCCGGTGAGGGTATACCACCGGGTGTCTTCGTAGAACGCAACGCCGCTACTATACAATCCTAACCAGAGTGTTCCATCTGGGGCAGCGAAGATGGTGTTAATCTCGCTATCGGCTTCGTAGATTTCCTCGAATTTTTCGGTTTTGACATCGTAGCGCACCAACTTCCGCCCCACACCCAGAAGGGGTGTGCCGTCCTGGGCCAGGGACATGGCGCTGCTTCCCGCCGAATATAACGACGTAATCCCCGGCAGATCGTCAGTCCACATCGTCATCTCATCGTTTTCATCGAAGCGGAACAACGTATCATACGTGCCGACCCATACATTCTTTCCATCGGACAGCAAGGCGTATACCGTGCGCGGCGAGTCTTCCTCGGCGCGTTCTTCGTCGGTGAGCAGGTCATAGTAGGTGAACTTGTCGTCATCCATCACGGACAGGCCGTAGCCATTGCCAAACCAAACGCGACCTTTGCCGTCTACGGTGATGACGGTGGCGCCAGTGTTGTAGATACCCTCGCCGGGTTCTTCAACATAGTCGTAGTTGGTCCACTCCTCATCTGCATAGCTGTAGTAGCTGGCCCCGGCGCTATGCGCGATCCACCACCCCTCCTCAGTATGGAAAAAGCTGGAAACGCTGTGGCCGTCCATGTCATTGGTTTTCCATTCGCCATCGGCGTCGTAGGCGGAGAATATTTGCAGGCCAAACGAACCGCCAAGCCAGATGGCGCCGTCAGGCGTTTCGGTGATGGCTTCGTAATGGTTGCTCAGGGGTTTTTCGTCAAGGATGAAGGATTTCCACGATTTGCCGTCGAAGCCACTAATGCCCTCTCCATCATCAGCGTAGAACAGATACCCTTTCTCGTCCATCACCATGGCGTTGAGTCCACCCACCATGCCATCCTCGTCTGAGTACAGTTCGACGCACGTTTCCTGGACGGGATCAAAGCGGCAGATGTCGCCGAAGGTATTGCCGATCCACAGCGTGCCGTCATCGGCCACAATCACACTCTCAAAAGCATCCAGGAAGGGGAAATTTTCTACATTGTCACTGTTGTAGAGCGTCCATTTGCCCCCGCTATATTTGAGCAAGCCGTCGAAAGCCGCCATCCAGATATTACCGGCAGCATCGCCGGCAACGGCGCTCACACTTTCATCCGGGATGTTCGCCAGGTCCTCATCGAAACCCTCGATTGTGCCGTCAGCGTGGATGACAGACGAGCCGAACGAGGATACAACCCACAAGTCAGTGCCGATGAATTTGGCGTCGTCTACCCAATCGGTGATCAGTCCGTCATCCTCATCCAGGTAAAGCCATTCATCATCCGCGAAGTCGTAGATGTCCAGCCCGAATGTATAGCCAATGAAAAGCAATTCACGCTCGGTGTCGCAGGCGAGGTAATCCACGCTATCGCGGTGCATTCCGCTGTTTTCAGAGGTCATCACCTGCCAGGCGGCGTTTTCCTCGCCAGGGGCAAGGTAGGCCAGGCCTTCATCAGTGCCCACATAGATTTTTTCGGCGAAGGGGCAGATGGCGACGGCCTCGGTGTCGTTGGTGGGCAGACCGTCGCGGGTGTCGTAGGCGATGATCTCCTCGGTATCTATATTCCAGATGACCACGCCGCCACCCGTCGCCGCAACGATCACATCTTCCAGCACGGCAATGTCGCGCACGTAGTTGCCGTTGGTGTATTGATACCACCCGGATTCCAGATCGAGTTCTGGGGCCGGGGTGGCCGTCGGAACTTTAGGGGTGTTGGTGGGTTTGGGCGTAGCCGTCGGCGCGGGAGTGTTAGTGGGCTTGGGCGTCGCGGTGGGCGCGGGGGTGTTGGTGGGCGGGATGGGCGTCTCTTTGGGAGCGCCGCAAGCCAGGGTCAACGCAAACAAAGCAAATACCAGCAGCCATGTGAATCGCGTCTTCATCGGTTTTCTCCTTTACTTGATTGAGTGATGAAATATGACTGAATCCTACCACCCAAACGTCAAAAAAACGTCAAAGGCGGCTTAGATTTTGACAAACCATTCCTCCTCGAATTGTTCGGCGAATCTTTCCATAAAGGCGTGGCGGCTCGCCGCCAGTTGCCGTCCGGTGGGGGTGTTCAACGTGTCCTTGAGTTTGAACAGTTTTTCGTACAGATGGGCGTAGCTGCTGCTGCCCAACTGCCCATGCTCCCAATGTCCTGGCTGAACGTGCGGCTCCCACAGCGGACGCCGGTACGCGCCGCCAAACGCGAACATCCGCGCCAGACCGACAGCCCCGATGGCGTCCAACCGATCCGCATCCTGGAAGCCCAGAATTTCGCCGCGGATGGCTTCCGGCAAGGGCCGGTGGCTCGTGGCCCAGGCGTACTCCTCGTGGTGAGCGATGCAGCCGACGACGGCGGCAATTTTGTGAGGCGGAAAGGCCACATCCGGCAACAGCTTTTCTGCCTGCGCCACCCCAAATTCCACGTGATCGCCCTGCCCCTGGAACTCGCGCCCGCGCCCGATGTCGTGGAGGTAAGCCGTCGCCGTCATGATCTCCAGGTCCAGCCCTTCGCCCGCCGCAATGCGCAGCGCCAGATGTTTGACCCGCAGACAGTGGTAGAAGTCGTGGCCGGTGAAGTCCTGCGCCACCTGGGCGTAGACCGCCTCCGCCAGCGGCGGTTCCCAGGCCGCGATGATGGCCTCAAGGGTAATCAGTTTGTTGATCAGATAGTCAGACATCCGTTTCTATCCCAGAGCCGCCGTCCGTTGAAACTGGCAATTAACACAATAATCTTCTTCATTATGGATGGAATAATGAAATTTGGCAACCCCTCGCAAAGAAAGGGGAAAGAACGGAAACCATCTTGGATATGGTATAATCCCCTTAATCCGTTGAACTGCCTGGTAAGGTGTCATTAGGCACCGGACGCGCCGGCAATGACGAGAATTTGTCAACGGATGAAACGGATTGAAACGGATTTCTCGATCCTGCCATTCCGTAAATCCTGTTATTTCTGTAGGAGAATGGATATTTTATGCTAGTTAACCTTCTAAACGCGATTAACGAATGGGTGCAGGGACTCATCAGCACGATGGGCTACCCGGGGCTGGCGTTCGTGATGTTCCTGGAAAACGTTTTTCCGCCGATTCCCTCAGAGTTGGTGCTGCCGCTGGCCGGGTGGTTGACGTTGGGGGAGAACGCGAGCTTCTCGCTGTGGGGGGTGACGGTGGTGGGGTCGCTGGGCGCGTTGGCCGGCACCTACGTCTTCTACGGCCTCGGGCGCTGGTTTGGCGAAGACCGGGTGCGCTATCTGCTCCGGCGTTTCGGCAAATGGCTGTTGCTCTCGGAGCAAGACCTGGACGTGGCGCTGGCCTGGTTTGCGAAGTACGGCGAGTACGTCATCTTCTTCGGGCGGATGGTGCCGATTGTGCGCAGCCTCATCTCCGTGCCGGCCGGGCTGGCCAAGATGAATCTGCCCCGCTACAGCCTCTACACCGTCATCGGCACCGCCCTGTGGAGCTTCCTGTTGGCCTTCGCCGGGCGGTTGCTGGGCGAAAGCTGGCCCGTCGTCTCCGAGATCATTGACCAGTACGAACACGTCGTCCTCGTCCTCGGCGTCCTTGTTGTTGTAGGCTTCTTCGGCTATCGCCTCTGGCAGATGCGCAAAGCGGCAGCCGATAAACAAAAAGTAGAAATGAGTAATGAGTAATGGGTAATGCGTAATGGGTATCGTTTACCCATTACGCATTACTCTTTACAGTAGTTACGCGGTTAGCAACATGGGTAAAGGTTTTACCGCCGAGAACGCTGAGGTCGCTGAGTTTTTTATCTTTTCTCTGCATACTCTGCGTACTCTGCGGTGAGAAAAACCGGAACTGTGTAACTACTGTCTTTATTTCTTCCGCACACTCAATAAGGAGAATCCTATGCCCCCCGTCATTCGCATTTCGCAAATCAGTGACTATGTGGATCAAGAAATCACCCTCCAGGGTTGGGTGTACAACCGCACGCACAAGGGCAAGCTCGTCTTCCTGCTGGTGCGCGACGGGTATGGCTTCGCGCAGTGCGTGGCGTTCAAAAACGATCTGACGCCGGACCTGTTTGAAACTATCGTCCACCTGCCGCAGGAATCGTCGGTCATCATCACCGGCAAAGTGCGGAGCGATCCGCGCGCGCCCGGCGTCCCCGGCGGCTACGAAGTCGGCATCACCGGGCTGGACGTGGTGCAGGCAGCGGGGGAGTACCCCATCGCGCTCAAAGAGCACGGCGTGGACTACATGCTCGACAACCGCCACCTCTGGATTCGGATGCCGAGCCAGTGGGCGGTGCTGCGCGTGCGCGCCGTCGTCATCGCGGCCATTCACGAATGGCTGACCGACAACGGTTTCATCCACATGGACACGCCCATCCTCACGCCGGCGGCCTGCGAAGGGACGACGACCCTTTTTGGCACGAAGTATTTCGACGAGGGGATGGCCTATCTGGCGCAGAGTGGGCAGCTCTACAACGAGGCCAACATCTTCGCGTTCAGCAAGGTCTACTGCTTCGGGCCGACATTCCGCGCGGAGAAGTCCAAGACGCGCCGCCACCTCACCGAGTTCTGGATGGTCGAGCCGGAAGTCGCCTTCTGCGACCTCGACGGGCTGATGGAAATTGAAGAACAATTCGTCTCGCATATCGTGCAGCGCGCGATTGAGAAGTGCGGGCCGGAACTGCGCTCACTGGGCCGCGACCTGAGCGTGCTGGAGAAAATCAAGCCGCCGTTCCCGCGCATCTCCTACGACGAGGCCGTGGAACGCATCAACGCAGTCCAGGCGCAGACGGAAGACCCGGAACAGCGTAAGCTGTTGGAGATGCCGTGGGGCATTGACTTCGGCGCGCCGCACGAGACGTGCCTGACGCAGCAATTCGAGAAACCCCTGTTCGTCTACGGCTACCCGACGGCGGTGAAAGCCTTCTACATGGAGCCGTGGCCGGGCCGCCCGGAGGTCTCCAAGAGCGTGGACTTACTCGCGCCGGAGGGCTACGGCGAAATCATCGGCGGCAGCGAACGCATCTCCGACCCCGAACTGCTCTTGCAGCGCATCCACGATCACAGCTTGCCCGAAGAGGCGTACAAGTGGTACATTGACCTGCGCCGCTACGGCAGCGTCCCGCACAGCGGCTTCGGCCTGGGCGTCGAGCGCACCGTCACGTGGATCTGCGGCATTGACCACCTGCGCGAGGCGATTGCGTATCCACGCATGATCAACCGGATGTATCCGTAAGAAGTTCATAGCAGGAGGTTTACTATGAGTGGGAAAATCATCACAGCCGAAAATCTTTTGAAAGATATTTTTGAGGCAGAGGCGTCTTTGCGTTGGTTCGAGCAAAAGTACAGCTTGTTATCCGAAACTTTTTATCGCATGTACCAACGCGGGCAATTGCGCGATGAAGACCCTGACGAAATCCAAGAATACATGGAATGGTCCGGCTGGTATGAAATCCACCAGGATCGCTGCCAACGCTATGAACAGGCGATTGAACAACGCCTGCGCGAGCTTACGACGCCGGCCTCATTGTTTGACTTGCATATCAGCCAATTGCACATACCCGTGTCGTAATGTCCAACGAATTGACCACTTACAGCGATTATGCGCGGCAAATATTCTTCTTGCTGGCGGATCACCCATCCATTGAAAGCCATACCGTCGCTGTGTACAGCACCAGTCAGACCGTAGGCCTGACGCGCGGCAAAGTGGTCTTTCATTCCGGCCATGTGCTGCGGGTGTTTGAGCAGATTGACTTTGTCGCCCAGCGTATGCTTCGGTATTTCTATGAGTTGACCTACAAGGATGAGCCGCAATGGTGGTATGACTCAATGCCGCATCCTGACGCGCCGGAATTGCAGAGCACCCACCCGCATCATAAGCACGTTCCGCCAGACATTAAACATCATCGAATTCCTGCTGCCGGGCTGAGTTTCACCCATCCCAATCTGCCGATGTTGATTGCGGAGATCGAGGAACACATAGAAGAAAGCCGGCGCGACGAGACTGCACATTAAGCACATTTGTCTCACCCATGCGCGTCGCGCAATAACAGTCAGTCATGATTCCCTGGCGCAAAAATCGTCAACTCGTCCACCTTCATCCCCCTGCACACGGCGAAAAATGCGCAATCCACATCAAGACATCTGACCTCCGGGCGGCTATACTGTGAGATGTGGTTGCCTGCAAAGCGACCAACATCAAGCAGACCAACGGAGGTCACAATGGATACGAAAACGTTTACGGTGAATCCCATCGGCTACGTGCGCGCCGGGGAAGAGGGCTTTTACTTGGAGATCGCGCCGGAGTACCGGCCCGCGCTCAAGGGACTGGAGGGCTTTGGGCATCTCAACGTGTTGTGGTGGCTGCATCTCTACGACGAGTACCGCGAAGTCTTGGAGTGTGATCAGCCCTACCGACTCGCGCCGGCCAAGCTCGGCATCTTTGCCACGCGGTCGCCGGTGCGCCCCAACCCCATCGCCCTGACGACGGTGGCGGTGTTGAGCATTGACCACGAGCGCGGGATCATTCGCATCCCCTACACGGATGCGGAAGACGGTTCGCCCATCCTGGACCTCAAGCCCTACCACCCCTGCGAGGATCGCGTCCGCGACGTGGCGCTGCCGGACTGGTGCGCCCACTGGCCGCAGTGGGTCGAAGATGCCGCCACGTTTGATTGGTCGGCAGAGTTCGTGAACGCGCAGTAATGCATCAAGGGATTAGGGAGTGGGGATTAGGGAGTGGGAATGCCCGTTCCCTACTCCCTAATCCCCACTCCCTGTTTTGAGGAAACCATGCAATCCAAACTTGTCGAAATACCCCCCTTGCGGTTAGTCGGCTTTGACTTCTTCGGCGATCCCTTCCGCAGTTACGGGGGGTGGACTGAGGAGAACGAAATTGGCCGGCTGTGGGTGCGCTGGATGACGTACATGGACGCCGTGCAGCCGCCTTTGCCATACCTCGTCCCCCAGCCGGTGTGGTACGAAGTCCACGTCTACCACCCCGAAACGCTCCAAACCGGCGAGTTTGAGGTGTTCGCCGACGTCGAAGTCTCCACGTTGGGCGAGTTCCCGCCGGAAGTCGTCGTCAAGACGCTGCCGGGAGGCCGCTATGCCGTGTTCACCCTCGCCGGGCAGGAGATCGTCTCCGATTGGACGTGGCAGCTCGATCACGAGTGGCTGCCGGCGTTGGGCGTGGAGCGCTGCACCACGTACAGCATCCAGCGGTACGACGCTCGCTTCAAGGGGATGCACGCCGTGGACGAGTCTGAGCTGGATGTCTACATCCCGCTCCTGCAGTGAGGCCGCGTGATGAGCGACCTGGCGAGCATGGCGCAGGCCGTGGACTTCATCGAAGCGCGCCTGCGCGACCCCATCGGCGTGGGCGACGTGGCGGCGGCGGTGGCGTATTCCCTCTATCACTTCTGCCGCACGTTTAAGGCCTGGACGCACTTCACCCCTTACGATTACCTGATGCGCCGCCGGGTATCCGAGGCCGCGCGGGAATTGCTGGACAGCGACCGCAAAATCATTGACATCGCGCTGGACTACCAGTTCAACGCCCCGGAGACGTTTTCCCGCGCTTTCAAGCGGGTGCTCGGGATGCAGCCGAATCAATGGCGCAAGCAGGGGCGAGCGGGCTACCGGCAACTCATGCCCCGGCTCACCGAAGCGCACCTGGAACATCTGCAACACGGCGCGCCGTGGCAGCCCGCCATTGTCGAGCATCCGGCTCTCAACCTGATCGGCGTGATGACGTTGGGGGATGATGCGCCCGCCGCGTGGGAAGCGTTGCGCCGCGAGTGGACGGCGTGCGGCCTGGCGGACGCGGGTGGGGAGTTTTACGGCTGGACGTGGTGCGCCGCCAATGGGACCGTCACGGCGGCGCTGGCAGCCCGCGTGGAGTCCGGCGCCAACGCCGAGGCGGGCGCGCTCGTCGCCAAAACCTTGCCCGCCCGCACTTACCTGCGCGTCCCCCACCGGGGCGCCGCGCGCAACCTCGCGTTAACCCTCGACTACGCCTATCACATCTGGCTGCCGCAGAGCGACTACCGCGCCGCGCTGCCGTGGTACGTGGAGCACTACGGCGCGCCGCCAAACCGATCCGCCGACAGCTTGTGGGACATCTATTTCCCGGTCGGCCGGGTTGAACTCTGACCGTCGAGAAAAGCCTGCCACACCTCAAACGCGCTCGGCCAGTGGTAGCCATCGGGCGTCACGCCGAGTACGCCGACTCGGACGATCGCTTGGGTGTTGATCGGGCCGTAGACGTGGGGGAATAACGCGGCGTCAACGAGGTGAGAGGTCCCGGCTTCGGCGCTTGGCGCGGCGGCTTCGTAGCGGACCTCCGAGGTCAGCCGTTCCGGGTCAATCTCCAGCAGAAGCACCGGCTCGGCAGCCCCGGCGAAGTAGTCGTTGGCGACCGCGACGACCGACGCTTGCAGCGCGCAGTGGACGAAGCCGAAGTCCTTGAGACTTGCAGGGGTATACGTGTCGCCGCTCAGATGCGCTCGCAGGTCTGACTCCGTTACGATGTGGTAGATCATGGGCTATCCTCCAGATGGGGGTGATTCGCTCACCGGTTCAGACAGAGATTCCGAGAAATACCTCCAAGAACAGGTCCGTACATTCGTCAATCATGGTCGGTAAAAATTCCGTCACACGAATGGCTTCGGTGGTGATGTCATCGTTCATCGTTAATATAGCCTCATTTAAAACAACTCCGGTTGCTCTCCCACGGGCTTTTCCTGCTTCGCCTTCTTGAAGCTCAACCCACCCTGCGATAGGTCAACGTATTTGGGCGCTTCGGTTCCGGCGAGCAGGCCCTCAATGGTCAAAATTTGGAGCCTGGGGAAGTTGCCGTGGTGCGGGGAGGTGTAAAAGCCCGCGCCGGCGGCCTCGGTCAGCATCGGTTTGGTCGGCGGCGCGAGGGTGACGAACAACCCGATGGCCGCCTTCTCGCGCTCGACGACGTGGGCCAGCTCGCGGATCATGGCGACGGTGACGCGCTCGCCGCCTTTGACGGAGACGACGATTTTCTTGGCCGCGCTTTTGACGTCATCTTTGAAGTAGATCACGCCGTCAATGCCGGAATCCGCGCCCTTTTTCTTGCCCTGATACGGCTGCGCGCCCACCAACGCACACGCCCACCACTGGAATTGGTATTTGTCGCGCGCGGCCAACTCCTGCGCGCCGGCTGCGTCTTTGGGCGTGCCGAGAACCTCGAACTGCAAGCCGGGGAACGCATCTTTCAGCCGCTTTTCGATCAGGCCGATGGCGAGGTGCGTGATGTCAATGCCGATCCATTCCCGCTCCAGCTTTTGCGCGGCGTGGACGGCGGTGCCGCAGCCGCAGAACGGATCGAGCACCACGTCGCCGGGATGGCTGCTGGCCTGGATGATGCGCTCCAGGAGGGCCAGGGGTTTTTGGGTGGGGTAGCCGAGGCGTTCGGCGGCTTGGGAGTTGATGGGGGAAATATCGTCCCACACATCTTGAAGGGGCGTTCCTGGCATTTCATCCAAGTAGCGGATGTATTCCACGCTGCCCGATTTTGTATAATGCAAACGGCCATTGTCATGAAGCTCGCGCATTTTCTCCTGAGGGCAACGCCATATTTTTGTTACCCCATTCCATTCGTAGGTGTAACCTCCGCCAGACAGTCCCGTGGCTGTCAGATTATCGGTCCTATATCGGCGGCCCGCAACATCTACATACCGATAATGGCTTTTAATATAGCTGTCGTTGTAGGGTTGATATTGTTTATTCCAAACGCTCTCATCCGTCTTGGTGTATAAAAAAAGAATATCGTGAGCATTCCCCATTGTTTTCGAATCGCTATGCGCACTGGTGCGTTTCCAGGTAATTTCATTTTGAAAATTCTCTGGCCCAAACACCGCATCCAACACAATCTTGAGATAATGACTCGCGGTCGGATCGCAATGCAGATACAGACTCCCCGTCGGCTTGAGCACACGATGCAGTTCCAGCAGCCGGTTCGCCATCATCGTCAGGTAGGCCATCACGTCGTTCTCTCTCAAAAAACGGCGCAGGGATTGGATCATCTCGGACACGTCGGTATTGGCCTGATGCACCAGCTCGTCGAACTCGCGCTCGGCCTGCTCGCCCCAGTGCCACGTATCCTCAAACGCCTGCACCTGCGCATCGGAGGCGTGGCCTTTGGGCGTCTTGAACAACACGCTATAGTCGCGTTTGCTGTTGAACGGCGGATCGAGGTAAATCAGGTCCACGCTTTCGTCTGGGATGTGCTCGCGCAGAATGTCCAGGTTATCGCCAAAATAAAGTCGGCCCATCGTCGCCTCCCTAACTTCCGACCCGCAGCTCGTAGGTCGCGCCCCTGACCCAGTTCAACCCCTCGAAGTACCGGGTATCGGCGTCCATAAAGAAGTCGCACGTGGCGTTGTTCAGCGCGAAGAGAAGCTGTCCCATGGTCACGGGGACGCCGGCCATGCCGATGTCGAGGTCGAGGGTGTCGTCTGCGTCTTTCCAGAAGGCTTCGTACACCACTTTGATGGGGGTGAGCGAAACAACCTGATCGGGGTCCCACCTGTGCTTTCCCGGCGCCATCGCGTGGTTGTATTCCGTGACGGCGTCAACGAAGGTTTGGTACGTCGTGTACTTCCTGTCGCCGAGCGCCCAATAGACCTCGGTCAACAGTTCTTTTCTTTGCGGGGTCTGCGTTCTTGGTTTCCGCTCGATATTCGTCCCACAATACGCGCAATCGGCCGTGTTGCGGCTGGTCCATACCACAGTCGCCGCGCTCACCGGCGCGCCGCAGCGCGGGCAGATGGCCGGGAGCCATTCCGTCCGGGGCGCTTTGGCGGTTTTTTCGCCCATCTGCTTCAGGGAGTCAATTTTTTCCTGGATGGTCTGCCAATCCTTGTATCCAAAGAGCACAGCCTGTTTGAGCGCCCGGTCCGCCTCCTCAAAGCGACCGACCATGGCATAGGCCTGGGCCAGATTGGAGTGCGCCACCGCCATGGTTGGCACAAGGGCAATCGCCTGCTCCGACACCTCTATTGCTTTTTCGGGGTGGTTTCTATTTATGTATAGCGCCCCCAAACTGGCGATGGCGAAGGCGTATTGGGGTTCAATGGCGAGGGCTTTCTGGTAGCAGCGCTCCGCCTCGGCGTAATTGTTGCGCGAGAAATGCACGATGCCGAGGTTGTTCCACGCCCGATAGCACTTGGGGTCAATTTTGATGGCCTGTTCGTGGGCGGCAATCGCTTGATCGAACTGGCCGAGGTTCTTGTAGGTCTTCCCCAGGATCGTGTAAAGCTCCGCCAGGTTGTATTTTGCCACGCCGTCCTCAATGGCCTGCGTCAGTTCCCTGACGGCCAGATGATAATCCAGCCGGTCGAGGGCCTCCAGCGCCTGTTTGGCATGGGTGTCGCCGGATGCTGTTTTGCTGTTGCCGCCGGATTTCTTTGACATAGTGTCTCCTAATGGATTAGACTGACGCGCTGCCTCCCCCCACTGGCAGGCTACCATAAAACCAGGACTTACGCAAGGCTGGCTCTTTTAACCGCAGAGTACGCTGAGGCCGCTGAGACCCTATAAAAATCTCTGCGATCTCTGCGGTCTCTGCGGTAAATTTTCACTTGTTTGCGTCAGTCCTGAAAACGTAAACCATTGTATACCGGGCTGCCTGTTTTTCAATTTCACGCTATCTCCAGCGTAACAAAGACGGGATGCCACGGTCAACGTTTCGCCAGTCATTTCCGCCCCAGCCACCGCCGCACGGTGGCGGTGTAGGCTGTGTACGCTTCGCCAAATTTGGCCGCGAGATAGGTCTCCTCAGGAACGATCAGCACGTAATGACAGAGAATCAGCGCAGCCAGCAGTGTCGCCAACGTCCAGAGGGTCTGCATCATCAGCGCGACGCCGCCCAACAGGAGCGCCGCGCCCAGATAGAGCGGATTCCGCGATAGGGCAAACACGCCGGTTGTGATCACCTGGCTTGTCGGCTGACCGGGATCCGTAGGCTGCCGGAATTGCGCAAACGCCCGGCGCGCCGAAACGATAAACCCCGCGCCGATGAGGATAAGCACGACGCCCACCGGGATGAGGATGTGCCTGAGGATTCCCTGCGGCAAGGGAAGCGGAAGCAGCATGTGTAGGGCAATCCCCACCAGAAAGGGAACGCCAAAAACGACTTCCCCAATCGCCCAACGGCTCTGATGCGCGGCATCGGCGTTCACTGCGGCGGCTCCATATCCTGTAGTTGGAGCTTGAGCGCGTCCACGGAGATCAGGATCTCCCAGAACGACAGCGCCAACGAGGCCAGCATCAGCACCAGCGCCGCGCCGAACACCCCTTCACCGGCGAGCATCTGCCCGGCGAACAGCAGGAACATGCACAGCACACAGGCGAACAGACTGGCAATGCCCAACGCCTGCATATCGCGGATGATGTAGACGCGCTGCCGCAGGTTCGCCAACTGCCCTGCCACGCCGGGAGCCGGCTCGGTCTGGTAACGGCGGTGCAGCTCGCGGATCAAGTTGGCGAGGGTGAGGAAGCGATTGGTGTACGCCAGCAGCAACAGCGACAGCGCCGGGAACAACAAAGCGGGGGTGGTCAAGGTCAGCTCCATCATCAATCCCTCCTAAAGGTGCGCGCGTAGCATGACGCGCCATTCTGATTTTCGCCATACGCCCGCACAGCCCCAACAAAATTCCCCGTTCTTTTCGACCGGGGAATTTTGGGTGAAACTTTAGCGTTTATTTTTCTTTTTCTTTGGGCAAGAAGCGTGTCACCTTTGTCCCACACTCTGGACAGGTACCCTGGGCCATCTGCCGGCCATTGGCCGCATCCTTGACCGCGCCATCCTTGACCGTTTGCTTCTTCCGACACTTGACGCAGTAACCTTCGAATTCCATCGTAAAGCCTCCTTATTATGATTGTGGTATGGATAGTACAATTCGATCTTTCCCAAACGTCATAGGACGAGTGGGGTGTAGCCATGTCACTGTTTTCAGTATAGGGAATTTGTGGGATTAGTCAATCGGTTCGACGGTAGGGCAGCCGAGCGCGCAGGACGCGAAGCCAATGACTTGCGCCCCAACTCATCGCCAGTCCGCCGGCGAAAACGGCGCAGAATTTCAGCCAGGCCGGCCAGGAAAGCGAGGTCAGTAGGTATTGCAGCCAGTGAACGATCGGATAGTGGAAAAGATAGATGCCAAAGGCGTTATCGTTCAGACTGTTGAGCATCGCAGACCGTTTCTGGACGAATTTTCGGAAGACGCCAAGCAGCCCCAGGCAGATTCCGGCGCAACTGATGGCAAAGGCCGTGCGGTTGACAACCTGGATTGCCAGCCCGGCAGCATCTCCTCCGGTGAAACCATAGATGAGAAAGGATACCATTCCTCCAAGGCCCCAGTATCCCCAATGCTGCGGCCAACCCGCGCGGCGCCATTTCTGACCGCTGCCGAGCGCCATCCCCAGGAGAAAATAGGCGAAATACAGAGGAACCTTGCCAGGCTGCACGTCGAATGGCCCTAACCGGGTGACCCACCTATCGGGCGCTGTAAAAAGACCCATCGGCACAAACGCAACTATCGTCACAAGGCTTATCACGAGCGCCGTCGGCTCACGCCGCAGTTTTTCCAAAATGGCTGGGACGACGTGATGAACCAGCGCGACGATCCCGTCAAACGCGAGCAAAACCCAGAGGAACCACGCCGCCCCGATCAGCCAACCGTCGGTCGTGAAGTACCGGATCCAGTAAGGCGTAGGCGAATCGTGCTTCGCCATGAGATACGAAGGCCAAAAAGCGAGGGGCGAGAGCAGGAACGCGGAGACGATGAACGGAACGCCCAACCGCCGCAGCCGCGATACAAAGAATCCGGCGCTTCCTTTGCGGTCCAGTCCGGGGAATACGAACAATCCAGAAATCAGGAACAGCAAGGGGATCGTAAACAAATAGGCGAGCGAGAACGGCCAATCCAGCGCCGGCCAGCGATGGGGATCAACCACCGGCACCATGGAATTAACGTAATCGTACGGATTGTATCTGCTGAAGGATGTATAGGCCAACGCTGCGTGGATGAAGATCACCAAAATGACAGCAAACGAGCGGAGAGAATCCATGGCGATGTCGCGTTCTACGGGCAGGGGTGTTTGCTTTCCATGGTTCATGACCATAAAGGGTGCCTCCTTTACCGGTTGGGTGATGTGTTGTGTGGGTGCGTTTCAGATTTAGGGTAGTGCGCCGCGCAGTGCGCTACTGGCGGCCTAAAGGCCGGTAATGAGGGTGATTTTTCGTGACCGCGCTGCGCGCGGTCACGAAAAATCACCGCTCAAATCGCGGCTTCAGCCGCACCTGACAGGCGGTAGCCAGATTGCCCTTTTTGTGAAACGCCCCCCTGTTGTGTAATTGATTTGCAGATTTTCGCAAACACGGTTATAATATCACCATAGTCGCAAAAGCGTCAAGCGGGACGAGTATCCGGCAGACAACGACAGAGAATGGCGGTCACTGACTGAGAGCCGCCTCCGTGGAAGCAGCCATCAGCTTCCCAAACCCGGCGAAAACCCCCCGCGAGCGAGGTCTGGAAAGGATTCTCCCAGTAAAGACCTTCGGGTAAGCCCGTTACAGCCGTCGAGTGCCGAATGACTTCATTCGGAACTTGGGTGGAACCACGCAACGCCCCGCGTCCCAAGAGATGCGGGGCGTTTTTGTTTGTGGAGAAAGAAGAAATGAGTAATGAGTAATGAGTGACTAACACTCAGCACTCGTTTCCAATTACTCATTTCCCATTTCTCATTACTCTTTACCCTATTCTAAGGAGGTAACACCATGAACGCTACAAGTTCCGCTGACTATCACGACAGTCAATTGTACCGGATTCGCCACTCGGCGGCGCACATGATGGCCGCTGCCGTGTTGGAGATGTTTCCCGACGCCGGGATCGCCATTGGGCCGCCCATCGAAAACGGCTTCTACTACGACTTCGACCTGCCGCGCGCGCTCACCCTGGAAGACCTGGAGCAGATCGAGGCGCGGATGCGAGAATTGATCGCCGCTCGACACGACTTCGTCTACCAGGAGATCAACGCGGAGGACGCGCGCGCGCTATTCGCCCATCAGACCTACAAGCTGGAATTGATTGACGGCATCCTGGCCGGCGGCGTGGACGAGGACGGCAATCCCGTCAGCGAGGCGCCGAAGCTCTCCATCTACAAGAGCGGCCCGTTCACGGACCTGTGCCGGGGGCCGCACGTCGCCAACTCGCGGGAAATCAACCCGAAGGCCATCAAGCTGCTCAACGTCGCCGGGGCGTACTGGCGCGGCGACGAGAAGCGCCCGATGCTGCAACGCATCTACGGCACGGCGTTTGAGTCGCCCCAGGAGTTGAAGGCGTACCTGGACTGGCTGGAAGAGGTGAAGAAGCGCGATCACCGGCGGCTGATCCGCGAACTCGACCTGGTCTCCTTCCACGAGGAAGCCGGGCCGGGGCTGGCCTACTGGCATCCGCGCGGCGCGATCATGCGCAAGGAGATCGAGGACTTCTGGCGGGATCGCCACATTGAGGGCGGCTACGATTTTGTCTACACGCCGCATATCGGCAAGTCGTGGCTGTGGGAAACGTCCGGCCACCTCGACTTCTACAAGGAAAGTATGTACTCCTCGATGGACGTGGACGGGCAGGATTACTACATCAAGCCGATGAACTGCCCCTTCCACATCCTGATCTACAAGACGCGGTTGCGCTCCTACCGCGAGCTGCCCCTGCGCTGGGCCGAACTCGGCACGGTCTACCGCTACGAGAAGAGCGGCGTGCTCCACGGGCTGATGCGCGTGCGCGGCTTCACGCAGGACGACGCGCACATCATCTGCACGCCAGAACAAATCGAGGGGGAGGCGCTGCGCGTGCTGCGCTTCTCGCTGGCGCTCCTGCGCGCTTTCGGGTTCGAGCAGATCGAGGCCTATCTCTCGACGCGCCCGGAGAAAGCGGTGGACGAACCGGCGCGGTGGGAACAGGCGCAGGAATCGCTGCTGCGCGCCATCAATGCTGAGGGGCTGGTCTACCAGATAGACGAGGGCGGCGGTGCGTTCTACGGCCCGAAGATTGACCTCAAGATCAAGGACGCGCTGGGCCGCGAGTGGCAGTTGACGACGATCCAGTTCGATTTCAACGAGCCGGAGCGATTCGATATGACGTATGTGGGCGAGGACGGCCTGGAGCACCGGCCTTACATGGTGCATCGCGCGCTGCTCGGCTCGCTGGAGCGCTTCTTCGGCATCCTGGTGGAGCACTACGCCGGCGCGTTCCCGGTGTGGATTGCGCCGGAGCAGATGCGCGTCATCCCCATTGCCGACCGGCACATCGAGTACGCGAAGCAGGTGGAAGATCGGCTGCGCCAGGCGCACTTCCGTGTCAGCACGGACGTGTCAACGTCACGGATGAACGCCAAAATCCGCGAGGCGCAGTTGATGAAGGTGCCGTACATGCTCGTCATCGGCGACAAAGAGGTGGAATCAGGCGCGGTCGCCGTGCGGCTGCGCAGCGGCAAAGACCTGGGCGCCATGCCGCTGGCCGACTTCGTGGCGTATGTGGAGAAGGCGGTGAGCGAGAAGGCGCTGGAGTAAGCGGATCAGCGGATCAGTGAATCAGCGAAAAAGCGAGTGGGGGATTGCCCTCACTCGCTTTTTTGTTGGAAACCTGCGAACGAATTCGCAGGCTGATACGGAAAACCCGTTGAAACGGGTTAAAAACTAATCCGGTGAAGGTAAGTTGAGTGCGTTTCTAACGCACTTTTCATAGCAGCCGATGGTTTCAACCATCGGGGCGGTTAGCCGTTGCGTATCACCATCGGCAAATAGACCTTTTGCCACTCACCCAGAGCTAACAAGGCGGTGTTGTTGGTCAGATCGGCTTCGGGGGCAGGGGTGTAAATTCTAGCAGTCAGAGCGAAGGCCTGTCCAGTCTGAACGGTAGACGTATACCTGGCCGTGACGGTAATTGTGCCCGTGCTTCCGGGGCCTAGGGCGCGAACGTCCCATACGAGGGGGACATCGGGCCGGGTGGTGACGCCTGCCAACGCGCCCGATGTCATCCAGGTAGGCGCCGTGATGAACGCCGGCAAGGTATTTGTGAGGACCACGGCGCGGGCCGGGGCGGTTCCATGGTTGGCGACGGTGAGAGTGTACGTCATGAGGGTGTTGGGGATGACCGCCGACGGGCTGTGCAACGCCATCGTCAAGACCAAATCAGGCATATCGCCAGAAAATACCAGGACGCGCGACGTGAACGGGGCGAGGGGCTGGTCAGCGACCACCTCCATGTGGCCAAGGTCGAAGTAGCGTCGGTAACCGAGATCAAGAATCTTGGCAGTGGGCGTGTCGTTGTAGAAAATGCGCGCCAACGGCGGCTCACCGGGCGCCTGCGTGTACCAGGTCTCGTGGGAATTTGCGTCCAGCCCGCTGTAACTTTGCCACTCGGTCAGCGTTTTGCTGCCATCCACGTTGATGGGGGCGGCCATGTAAGGTTGGAAGAAGTAGTTGTTGTCAGACGTGATGAGGTGGGCACGTTCCGCATCCAAAGTAAAAATGTTTTCTGCGCTTCCGACGACCACGTTGCTGCTCAGCTCCACGCGCGTGGAATTCCCGGAAAGCGCGATTTGAGATGACCAGGGGTATCCCAGGCCGTTGTGGAAGAGCGTGTTGTTAGCGGCGTTGCCGGTGGAGTTTTGGTAGAGGATACCGGCGGCCGTCGCACTGACCACCGTATTCATCCCAATAGTAACATCCCGTGAATAGTTATCAATATAGAAGCCGAAGCCAAACAGCGGTTTGTAAGTCTCATGACACCCATCGGTATTCCCTCTCGTCTCGATAATCATGTTGTACCAGAAAGCCACCAAATACACCGGGGTGTCCCCCAAACTGTCGCGCCCGAAAGTGCGAATACCGCCACAGTCGCCTTTAGCATAACAGGCTTCATGGATGACATTCCGTTCAAAAACGTTCATAGAGCCGAATACATCTATGCCATTGTAGCCAATGCGCTCCAATCGGTTATAGGCCACGAGGTTGTTGTTGCCGGAGTCGGCGCTCTCATCTACCTTGATGCGGATGCCGTCGCCATCTTCCGTGCAATTGCCGCCGTAACTCCAGGGCCCCTCCGCATCACACCCCATTCCCGCCGCGCCTAGATACTCGATTCGGCCCACGTCCCGGATGACGTTGCCCTGAATCGTGGAGTTTTTGGTATAGGAGTCAATACCCCGGCTGTTGGCGCGCTCGATCACGTTGTTCTCCACTGTCATGGCATTGCCGCCGCGCCAACCGTCGGCGCCATCTTTGGGGGCGTACACCCACGTTGCCAGGTTGATGCCGATGCCGTCTACGTCGCTGATAGCGCAGTCGCGCACGGTCACGTTGCTGTTTTCGTAGTCACGCAGATTGGTGGGCGTCGTTACGCCATGCCGGAACCACCGGCG
>Ga0116144_10000927_pt1 | contig 37782 bp, 20 predicted proteins | sample AD_UKC035_MetaG_FD_89746 | JGI IMG/M metagenome (GOLD analysis project Ga0116144, IMG submission 89746) | Active sludge microbial communities of municipal wastewater-treating anaerobic digesters from USA - AD_UKC035_MetaG | ecosystem: Engineered > Bioreactor > Anaerobic > Digestate | place: USA...
CGTGCCGTCGCTGGTGATCACGCCATCGCGGATCATCGGTTTGATGCCGCGGTCTGTGCCGACGGTGTCCATGTGCGCGCTGAGCAGCAGCCAGTCGCCGCTGCCCTGGCCGGCGGGGGTGCGACCCACCAGGTTGCCCACGGCGTCCATCTCGGTCTCCAGGCCCAACGCCTCCAGGCGCGCTTGCAGATGCTGTCCGATCTCAGCTTCGAAATTGCTGGGGCTGTCGATGCGAACCAAATCGAGGAAGGTTTGAACCAGGCGGTCAGGTTGGATCATGGGAGGGCCTTTCTTGGGATGTCCGACGGGGGCGGGAGGGGCCGGGAGGAACGCGGAGAGCTCCACAGCAGGGGGGATTATAGCACAGATGCGGGGGAGGGGCAATGTGTTCAGCCCATCGCCAGCAATTCCAAATATGGCGATTGCCAAACTGGAGTCGAGGCTTCAGCCGGGTTTGCACGCTCAACTCGCATCGTCCAGACCCGGCTGAAGCCTCGACTCCGCCCTTATTTGGAATTGCTGGCCCATCGCTGGGCGTCGATCGGAGCGCTTGCGGATGCGGAGAAGTTGGGTACACTGGCGGGGAAAATGATCGATTGACTGATGGAGGTGCAGCGATGACCTGGGTTTCGTTTCCTGACCTGAACAGCGGGCCGGCCGAGGTGATGTTTCGCCTGCCGGCCAGCAGCGGACGGACTGTGGCGCTGGAGCATTTCCGGCAACGCGAGGGGCTGGCGCTGCTTTTTCTGCCTGACGACGATGAGACGCGCTGGTTGGGCGCGTTGGAGATGCTGGCGGCGGCCAGGGAGGCGTTGCAGCAGCGCGACGCCGCGCCGCTGGCGGTTCTGCCGACGACGCCGGACGTGGCCGCGGGCAGCGCCCGACAGCTCACGCGGCCGCTGCTGCTGCTGGCCGACGCCGATGGCCGGACGCGCGGCCGTTACCTGGCGCTGGCGCCGGAGATTCCCCCCGCCACAGCCTTCCTCTTTCTGTTGGATCGCTGGGGTGCGCCGCTGGCCGCGGGAACGCTGGATGATGACTGGATCGATGAGGCGCTGGCCTGGTTCGACCTGGCGCTGGCGCGTTGCCCAGAGTGAGGGATCAGCGAATGGCCCGTGGGGTCATAGCGAGCCAAAAGCGTGGGCCGCGTTCTACACCATCTGCCCGCGTTTGATCACCGTCTCCACCAAGTTCGTCCCGAAGCGGTAGCCCAGGTGCCGGTAGTCTGGCACGTCCAGCACCAGCACATCGGCCTGCTTGCCCACCTCCAGGCTGCCCACAAAGCGGCCCAGGTTGAGGGCATAGGCCGCGTTGAGGGTGGCCGCGTTGATGGCCTCGGCCGGCGTCAGCTTGAGATAGCGGCAGGCCAGGGCGATGATGAACTGCATCGATTCGCACCAACAGGTGCCGGGGTTGAGGTCGCTGGCCAGCGCCAGCGCGCCGCCCAGCTCGATCAGCCGCCGGGCGCGGGTGTAGTCATGGTGTCCCAGGCCAAAGGGGGTGCCGGGCAGGCTGACCGCGATGACGTCGGACGTGGCCAGGGCAGCCAGTTGCTCGTCGGTGGTGCGCACCAGGTGGTCGGCGCTGACCGCGCCCAGCTCCACCGCCAGCGTCGCGCCGCCGATGGGCTCGAACTCGTCGGCGTGCAGCTTCAGCCCCAGGCCCAGGTCGCGCGCCGCCTCCAGAATGCGCCGGGTCTGGGCCAGATCGAAGACGCCGGCCTCACAGAAGACGTCGCAGAAGTCGGCCGCGGCCACGCTATAGGCGCCGTCGACGGTCTCCACGGTGTAGCGCAGGTCGGCGATGGCCGGCAGCATCTCCTCTACCACCAGGTCCACGAAGGCATCGGTGCGGCCGGCATATTCAGCCGGCACGGCGTGCGCGCCCATGAAGGTGGGGACAAGATCCATGGGGTGTTCTTCGTCCAGCAGACGGATGGCATCCAGCATCTTGAGCTCAGTGTCCAGATCCAGGCCGTAGCCGGTCTTGACCTCGGCCGTGGTGGTGCCGTGGGTGAGCAGCGAGTCCAGCCGGGGCAGCGTTTGGGCGATTAGCTCATCCAGCGAGGCGGCGCGGGTGGCGCGCACGGTGGACATGATGCCGCCGCCGGCCTGCATGATCTCCATATAGGTGGCGCCGGCGATGCGCTGTTCGAATTCGCCCGCCCGATCGCCGGCCCAGAGCAGGTGGGTGTGGGGATCGACGAAGCCGGGCAGCACCACCTTGCCAGTCGCGTCGATGATTTGCGCCGCGTCGGGGTCCTCCAGCCGGGCCAGCAGCTCGGCCGTCCGGCCCACGGCCACGATCTGCCCCTCCAGGCAGGCCAGCGCGCCATCTTCGATCAGACCGGGGTCGGCCAGGGCCGCGCCGCGCTTTGGCCCGGCGGGGCTGGCGCAGGTCAACAACTGAGCTGCATTGATAATCAACAGATCGGCGTCCATGGAAGCTCCTGGTGTGACATGTAGCCCATAGCTGCGGGCCCGCGGGCGGCTCTTGGTTGCGGAGCGCGGGCAGCAGGGCGGCGGGTGACTGGGTGACGCCATAGTACCATGCCAGGGATGGAGCGTCAAGGATGCAGACGCGCTTGCTCCCGCGGGCCTTCGGTGCTATACTGCTGCCGTCGAAACCGTCCAACCCACGGATGTGAACATGTCGATGGAGCAGAGCATCCTCTCAAGATCGCGGGTTCACAGTCGCCGATGGAGTCCAACCACCCTGTTCGCTGAGGTGTCGCCGATGATCAGAAACCCACGTTCACTTGTTGTCGTCCTGTTGTTGACTGTCGCGGCGCTGTTGGTTGCAGCCTGCGGCGGCGCGGCCACTCCTGCCGCAGCGCCAGCTGCTGGCGCGGCCACCCCCACCATGGAGCCGCTGCCGGCTGAAGTGCTGGCCAAGCAGTTGGCGGCCTACACAGGTCAGGTTGGCGTTCTGCAGGCGCCCAATGACACGCTGGAGCGCCCCCTCAATCTGGTGGGCATCACCCAGGCGGTCGCCCTGACCGGCGGCAACCCACCCTGCCCTGGCTACGTCGACACCGCGCCTGATTACGTCTTCGATTTGGCCACCGACCTGCCCAAGCTGACGGTTTCCTTCGTGGGAACTGATCTCAGCACGCTGATGGTGGTGACGCCCGGCGGCAGCAATATCTTCTGCACCGACGAGGAAAGCCAGGAAATCACCCTGACCCCGAGCCTGGAGCTGACGCAGCCGGCGCAGGGCCGCTATATAGTCTATGTGGGCCGCGGCAATATGTCGGGCGCCAACAGCGGCAAGCTCACCGTCGCCGGCCAGTAGCAGCATCCGCAGTTTGGAGAACTCTGAACAAGTTCAGGAGTCCGCCGCCGGACGAGGTTCGTGCTCACCGGACTCCTGAAATTGTTTGGGCATACACACGATTCTCATGAGAACATACACGTTTCACATCTCCGTGCAGGACATGCCAGACACCTGGCGCACAGTTGAACTGACCGGCCAGCAGACCCTGCGCGATCTGCACGTGGCCATCCAGGAGGCGCTGGATTGGGATCCGGACGATGACATGGCCTTCTTCGTGGGCGAAAACCCGCTGGAGGAAGGCGAGCAGTTCACGCTGGACGATGACTGGGACGATGAAGAGGGTTTGTATGACGATGACGACATAGCAGAGTCCATGGTGGCGGAGATGCCGCCGCCCGACCTGGGCAGCGTATCCTCGCCTGAAAGCCTGGAGGAAGCGTTGACGTTGATCGAAACCAATCCCGAGATTCGCGCCCAGGTCCGTCAGATGCTGGTGGAGCAGATGGGCGTGCCCCTCTTCATGGCCGACCTGATGTTGGGCAACCTGCGGTTGCTGATGGAGGTGATGCCTAAGGAGCTGCTGGCCGGAATGGTTGGCGACGGGCCAGAGACGAAGAACGCATCAGAGGCCACGCTGGAGGGGTTGGAGTTGACGCCCGGCCAGAGGATCCTCTACATGTTCGGCGACGATGATTGGCGCTTCGACGTGCGCGTGGAGGCGATCAACGAGGCGGCTGAGGACGACGCCTTCTATCCGTTGATTCTGGATGGCGACGGCCCCGCGCCGCAGCAGTATCACGAGACGGATGAGAATGACGAGGGTTGGGACTGGCTGTGGCAAGACCTGGAGGAGGGCGAGTTCGAGGACGAGGAGTAGCGCACTCCAGTGGCCAGGCATCCGCGCAGTTGGCTGGCAGCGCTGCTGGCGATCCTCTTGCTGTTGAACGCGGCTGGCGCCGCAGCCCAGGAAAGTGGGCTGTTGTCCAGCCGCGTTTTCGTGCCGGCTGTCGGCGTCGGCGCCGTGGTCGGCTGCCCCGCCCTGCCGGGCGCCAGCTACGCCGCCTTGACCGTGTTGCCGCCGCCCACAGACCGGCCGGCCGAACAGCACGCCGACCTCAACCTGGCCCTGCGCGGCTCCACGCCCACCGGCGGCCATCTGGGATTGGTGGACTATGGCGGCCCCACCGATCCGGACGCGCCCCAGTTGCCGGGACTGTTCAGCGATAGCCGCACCGGGGCCTTCGTGCGTCTGCACCAGGTCTACGACTGGAACTGGAGCTGCAACTGCCGCGGCGGACCCCTGACCAACCCCGCCGTCACCCTGGCCGAGCTGGCCGCTGTCCCCGGCGAGTCGCTGCATGTGCCCGATTCAGGCTATACCATCGGCAGCGGCTACGAGGTGCTGGTGCTCTACGCGGCCTCCGATCGCATCACGCTCAAATATACCCGGGAGGACAACGTGGTGCATGGCTTCACGCTGCACCTGGAGGGGGTGTGCGTGGATCCGCCCCTGCTTGATCTGTATCGAAGTTGGAACGGCGCCGGGCGGAGCCAGTTGCCTGCGCTGCGGCCAGGCCAGGCCTTTGGCCGCGCGGCCGGCGCTGCCATCGGGGTGGCCATTCGGGACAGCGGATCGTTCATGGATCCCCGCTCGCGCAAGGACTGGTGGCGCGGCCGCTGAGCGGCGACTGCCTCTGCTCAGGAGTTGTCAGTCCGTTGCCGAGCGCTCTTCAGCCAGCGCCGAGGGGCGGGTGTAGAACATCAGGCGCGTGCTGCCGTATTGACGTTCATCGTAGCGCACCAGGTTGACCAGGGGCAGGTCAGGGTTGTCCTCCTTGGGGAAGATCTGCACCACCGCCTGGCCGCGTGGGGTCAACAGCTCCGGTCGGGCGTCGATGGCCAGCAGCGCCTTCTGCCACAGCTCTTTGTACTGCGGCGGGGCGATGTAGATCAAATCGAAGGGGACGATCTCCGGCCGCGCCAGATAGGCGAACGCGTCGCCGCGCACCACGTGGGAGCGCCCGCCCTCGCCCACGCCGGTGCTGCGCAGATTCTGGCCCAGCGTCTGCACCGCGCGGCCATCCTTTTCCACGAAAACGACGCTGGCCGCGCCGCGGCTGAGCGCCTCGATGCCCACCGCGCCGGTGCCGCCGAACAGATCCAGCCAGCGATGGCCGCGGATCGCCTCCTGCGACTCGAGGATGCTGAACAGCGCCGACTTGACGCGATCGGCGATGGGCCGGGTCGAGTCGCCGGGGACGCTTTGCAGAGGGCGGCCTTTGGCCGCGCCGGCTATCACGCGCATGGCTGCGGCTCACGTTTCACTGAATGTGCCTGTCTTGATGAACGCGGCCAGCGTCTCTCCCTGCCACAGCCCGCGGTCGAGGATGAACCAGGCCAGCAGCAGCGCGCCGAGCGCTTCGAAGGTCAGCAACACCGGCTTGTCGCGGATGATCGCGAGATAGGCCTGCACGATCGCCTCCGGTGAGCCGACATGCTTCCAGCGGTGAAAGCGCCGGCCGCGCAGGGGCCAGCATAGGGTCTGGCGGAATTTCCACATGCGGTCGGCCAGCAGATGGCCTGAAAAGGCCAGCAGGTAGGGCAGGTTGCGTTCAAGCTGGCCTGTGGCTGCGGCCGCCAGCCAGACGCCGCCGTGCAGCAGCGCAGTGTGGCTGTAGAGCAGCGCGGCCTCGGCGTCGGTCAACACGAAGGTGGCCAGCGGCTTGTCGATCAGGTCTGGCAAGACGGCCGCCAGCGCGGCCAACCGGTAATCGGCGTCCTCGAAGAGGCCGAATTGGCGCTGCAACAGGTTCAGGGAGGCCCAGGTGAATTCGATGTGTCCGGGTGGTAACATGGTCAGCTATTATAACGGCGCGGGCGAAATGTGGCAATTGGCACAGGCGCGGATATAATACGGGCCATGAACGGGCGTCATTCACCCTGGATGTGGCTGCGGCCGGGCATGCACGTCAAGCGGTGGCTGCTTCTGCTGATGGCTGGCATTGTGCTGATTAGCCTGGGGCTGGCCTATTTGCTGCGCCAACTCTACATCGATCTGACCCTCCCCGATGCGTTCTACTACCTGACCTTGCAGTTTCTGAGCCGCCCGGTGCGGGCCATCATCCTGGGGACGCTGGGGGTCAGCATCGTGCTGCTGGCGTTGGTGCGGCTCAACCGCGCGTTGCTCAATCCCTTTCTCTCCTCCAGCCAGGCCAATGTGGCCGAGCGGGTCTATCAGCATCATCGCCGGCGCCGTGGGCCGAAGATCGTCGCGCTGGGGGGCGGCACCGGGCTCTCTACCCTGCTGCGCGGCCTCAAACAGTACTCCGACAACATCACCGCCATCGTTTCGGTGGCTGACGACGGCGGCAGCTCCGGCAAGCTGCGCCAGGCCACCGGCATGTTGCCGCCAGGCGACATCCGCCAGTGCCTGGTGGCGCTGTCCGAGGAGGAGGGGGTCACGGGCCAGCTCTTTCAGTACCGTTTTGGCGACCAGTACGGCCTGGGCGGGCACAGCTTCGGCAACCTCTTCATCGCGGCCATGAGCGAGATCGCCGGCAGCTTCGAGCAGGGGGTGGTGGAGTCCAGCCGCGTGCTGGCCGCGCGCGGCCAGGTGATCCCCTCGACGCTCAAACAGGTGACGCTGGCTGCCGACCTGCGGGTGGAGAGCGTCCACGACGGCCATGGCTGGGAGCGGGTGATCGGCGAGTCGGCCATCCCCTCGGCGCAGCGCGAGATCGTGCGGGTGTTTCTGGAGCCTGAGACGGCGCCGGCCTACCCTGAGGCGGTCAAGGCCATCTTGCAGGCTGATCTGATCATCGCCGGCCCTGGCAGCCTCTTCACCAGCGTGTTGCCCAATCTGCTGGTGCCCGGCATCGCTGCTGCGATTCGCGCCTCCAGGGCGCGCAAGCTCTACATCTGCAACGTGGCCACGCAGCCGGGCGAGACGGCCCATTTCAACGTGGACGCCCACGTGCGCGCCCTGCGCCAGCATGTGGGCGATCTTTTCACCACGGTGCTGGCCAATGACCACATCCTGCCCAGCCAGGGTGAGATGGCCCGCCTGGAACCGGTGGCCCTGCCCACCGGACAGACCAAGGGCTACACCCTCCTGACCGCCGACGTGGTCGATGAGGAGCGGCCCTGGCGTCACGATTCGACCAAGCTGGCCCAGGCCATCGTCGCGATCTATCAGGAGCCGGCGCGCTAGGCGGTTGTCCGAAAGAAACTGTTCAGCGATATGCGCGGCGTCATATTCATTTTCTCACAAGGTATGGTATACTATGCCGCAGATAGAGGCAATCCGTGGCGGCGCGCCCTGCGCGTCCTGCCAATAAGCATCAAAGCAGAGTTAGCTCTAAGGAGGCTAGACAATGGCTGTCAAGATCGGTATCAACGGATTCGGCCGCATCGGCCGTCAGGTGTTCAAGGCGATTGAGGAAAAGTACGACGGCGTGTTGGAAGTCGTCGCGATCAACGACCTCTTCGACGCCCAGACCAACGCCCATCTGCTGAAGTACGATAGCAACTACGGACGCTATCCCGGCACGGTCGAAGTGGCTGACGGCAACCTGGTCGTCAACGGCGAGACTGTCAGGGTCTTCGCCGAGAAAGATCCCGCCAAGATTCCCTGGGGCGAGTTGGGCGTCGACATCGTCATCGAGTCCACCGGCGTCTTCACCGATGCCAGCAAGGCCAAGGCCCACATGGACGCCGGCGCCAAGCGGGTGATCATCTCCGCGCCGGCCAAGGGCGAGGACATCACCATCGTCATCGGTGTCAACGACGACCAGTACGACCCGGCCAAACACTTCATCATCTCCAACGCCTCCTGCACCACCAACTGCCTCGCTCCTGCGGCCAAGGTGGTCAACGACAACTGGGGCATCGTCAAGGCGATGATGACCACGGTGCACTCCTACACCAACGACCAGCGCATCTTGGACCTGCCCCACAAGGACCTGCGCCGGGCCCGCGCCGCCGCTCTGAACATCATCCCCACCACCACCGGCGCGGCCAAGGCGGTCAGCCTGGTGATCCCCTCGCTGAAGGGCAAGTTCGACGGCATGTCGCTGCGCGTGCCCACGCCCACCGTCTCCATCGTCGACTTCGTCTGCGAGCTGGAGAAGCCAGCCACCACCGAGGAACTGCGCGCCGCGTTCGAGGCTGCGGCCGAAGGCCCCATGAAGGGCATTCTCGGCGCCACCTACGAGCCCATCGTCAGCATGGACATCAAGGCCGACGAGCGCAGCAGCGTGGTCGATTTGCAGTTCTGCCAGGTGATCGGCGGCAACATGGCCAAGGTCATGACCTGGTACGACAACGAATGGGCCTACTCGGTGCGCGTAGCCGACCTGTGCAAGTTGATGTTGGACAAGGGGCTGTAACGCGTAACCCGTAATGCGTAACTCGTAACCGGAAAGGCCTTGCGTGAGGCAGGTTTCGGCTGGTCGAGTGGTGCGTAACCCGTCATGCGTAACACGTAATGCGTAACTCGTAACCGGAAGAGCTGTCCGCGAGACGACTTCCGGTTACGAGTTACGAGTTACGTGTTATGTATTTTAGGAGGATCCCCAATGAACAAGAAAACCATCCGCGACGTCGATGTGCAGGGTCGACGCGTTTTTGTGCGCGTGGACTTCAACGTGCCGCTGGACGGCGAGGGCCATATCACCGACGACACCCGCATCCAGGGGGCCATGCCGACGATCCGCTACCTGTTGGAGCATGGCGCGGCGCTGGTGTTGGCCTCACACCTGGGCCGGCCCAAGAGCGGCCCCGAGCCCAAGTTCAGCCTGGCCCCCACCGCCAAACGCCTGCAAGAGCTGCTGCCGGACAACCAGGTGCTCATGGCCGCCGACTGCATCGGCCCTGAGGTGGAGGTAAAAAAGCAGGCCTTGCAGCCCGGCCAGGTGCTGGTGCTGGAAAACGTCCGCTTCTACAAGGGTGAGCAGAAGGGCGACATGGACTTTGCCGCCCAACTGGCCAGCCTGATCGACGTCTATGTGGATGACGCCTTTGGCACCGCCCATCGCCCTGACATGAGCGTGGCCGGCGTGCCGCAGATCATGCGCGAGCAGGGCAAGCCGGTGGTGGCCGGCTTCCTGCTGGAGAAGGAGATCGCCTTCCTGGGCTCGGCAGTCGAAGATCCGGTGCGCCCCTTCGTGGCCATCCTGGGCGGCGCCAAGGTCTCCGACAAGATCGCCGTCATCACCAACCTGCTGGGCAAGGTCGATGCGCTGCTGATCGGCGGCGGCATGGCCAACACCTTCTTCAAGGCCCAGGGGCATGAGATGGGCGACTCGCTGGTGGACGACGCCGGCCTGGAGCTGGCCCGGGGCTTGATCGCGCAGGGCGGCGACACCCTGGTGCTGCCGGTGGACGTGGTGGTGGCCGATGCCTTCGCGGCCGACGCCCAGCACAAGGTCGTGGGCGTGGACGAGGTGACGGCCGGCTGGCGGGTGCTGGACATCGGCCCGGCCACCATCGCCCACTACGCGAATTACCTCGCGGGAGCCAAGACCGTGGTCTGGAACGGGCCCATGGGCGTCTTCGAGTTCCCCGCCTTCGCCAAGGGCACCTTCGCCATCGCCGAGGTGCTGGCCGGCCTGGATGCCACCACCATCATTGGCGGCGGCGACTCTGCTGCGGCCGTGCAGCAGGCCGGCCTGGCTGACAAGATGACCCACATCAGCACCGGCGGCGGCGCCAGCCTGGAGTATCTGGAAGGCAAGGTGCTGCCGGGAGTGGCGGCGCTGGATGAGAAGTAGACCAGCAGGTCGATGAGCGGCTGATTATCGACGCCGGCTGCCCCATGCGGGTGGCCGGCGTTGTTTTTGTCGCCCAGCCTATGGTATAATCCAACTGTGATTGAGACTCGAACTCGAATACGTGTCCTGAGCAGCGCGCTGCGCCATCAGGAGGACTTGCAAGGAGAGTGCTATGATTGCCGTTCGGAGTGTGCAAGAGGTGATAGCTGGTGCAGTTACGGTCAAGTTACCGGCGCACTTTTCCGGCAGACGGGTGGAAGTGATCATCCTGCCGGTGGAAGAGGATGAACAGGGGCCAGCGCTGCTTGAAGACCTGCTTCTGGCCGCGCCTACATTGTCCGATGAAGATCTGAAGGGATTTGCCGAGGTGAGGGAGTGGATGAACCAATGGACCGTCAGCGAATTCTGATTGACACGTCGATCTTGATCGATCACTTGCGTCGGGAGCACAAAGAGCGTAGCGTCTATTTCCGGGCGGCGCAGCAGTTCGACTGCTTGATTTCGGCCATCGCCGAGTTCGAGTTTCGCGTGGGTATTACGGCCACCAATCGACCATTCGTCGAAGCGTTGCTCGATCTTACACCGATCTTGCCGTTTGACTCCGCCTGTGTCCAGGTTGCAGCAGGCATCTATCGCGACCTGAAGGCTGTGAACCAGCTCATTGCGTTGCCGGATCTGTTCATTGCGGCCACCGCCGTTGCCCACAGTTTGCCATTACTCACACTGAACTTCTCCCATTTTGAACGGGTTAATGAACTGACTTTGCTGAACACTGCCAGTTTGTAAGGACTGTCGTTACTACTCAGGCGCCGGGCACTTGCAGCCTATGTGCAGGCCAAAATTGGCTGGGCAGACATCGTTGCAGGCGCAAATTCTAGTGCAAGGCGCCTAAAGGCGGTCTGACCTACTGCGTGCGGCTTTGTTTCGCCTACTACCATGCAGATCGGCTGATTGAAGGGGCGGCCCGGCTGGCAGAGGCGATTGGAAGCTGCCAGCGTTGAGCGGCCGAGTGGGGCGAGGCGCCGGCGGCGCGCGAAGGCAGGCGGGTCATGCCTGGCCGCGGACGACCAGGTTATCCAGCAGGCGCCGCGTTGCGCCGGCGATCTCAGCCACAGCCGCGTCGAAGGCCGCCTGATTGGCGACCGAGGGGACGCGGTAGCCGCTGACCTTGCGCACGAACTGCAAGGCGGCCGCTTCGATCTCAGCGTCATTGGGCGGTTGGGTCGGGTTGCGGAGTTGTTTGATACTTCTGCACATCAGTTTGTCCTCAGCGCCGCTTCAGCGCTTCCAGTTGCTGTTGATACTCGAATTTGGGGAGTTGTCGGTTAAGGGTCTGATAGAGCGCGACGGCCGCGGCCCAGTCGGCCTCTTCCTGGCCTACCCGCCACAGCCAGAAGCGGGCCAATGCCTGCTGCTCCAGGTCGCTGGCTTCGGCGACCAAGGGGCGCAGCCGCGCCAGCGCGGCCTGGCTGTTTCCCTCGGCGTGCAGCAGCCGCGCCTCCAGAATCCCCTGCCACAGTATCTTGTCCGCCAGCCCCATCTCCTGCGCCAACTGTCCTCCCTCGCGGAGGCAGCCGCGCGCGGCCGCCAGGTCGCCAGCGTCGATCAGCAGCTCGGCCGCGTCCAGCAGGGGACCGACCAGGTAAAAGGGAGCGCTTTGGGAACGCAGCGCCGGCAAGGCGCGCAGGAGATCGGCCAGCGCCTGCTGGCGTTCGGCGCGGGCTGCCCGCGTCGAGGCCGCGGCGGCCAGATGGCGGGCAGCCTCCCAGTCGTTCCCCGTCTCCTCCGCCAGGCGCTGGGCGCGCTGAAAAGCGTCCAGCGCCTCGTCCAGCCGGCCGGCGTCCCACAGGATGCTGCCCTGATTGCCCAGCGCGACCGCTTCGCCGAGGCGGTCGCCGGTGGCCGCGGCGTGATCCAGGTCGTTCTGGTTGTAGGCCAGCGCCTCGTCGTAGCGTCCCTGTTCCCGGCTGAGCAGGGCCAGATTGCCGTCCAACAGGGCTACGCTGGCCCGGTCGCCCACTGTTTCATAGATCTGGCGCGCTTCCAGTGCGCAGGTCAGCGCCTGATCCAGCTTCTTCTGCTCGAAAGCGATGCCGCCCAGCGTGCGCAGGATTCTCGCCAGGCCCAAGCGGTTGTGCAGCTTCTCTTGCAGACTGCGGGCCTCGTGCAGGCTGGCCTGCGCAGCGCCGTAGTCGCCATGCCGCCACTGCACGATCCCCAGCCGGGTCAGGGCCACCGCCAGTCGCTGCTGATCACCCAGCGCCAGGAACGCGGCGCAGGCTTGCCCCAGACGCTCCTGGGCCAGGTCGAACTGGCCGCGGTGCGGCAGCAGCGCGCCTTGCAGGCTCATCGCCTCCCACAGCGCCTCGGCGTCCTCCCCCTGCTCCGCCAGCGTCAGCGCCTGTTGGAGGCGCTCGAAGGCCGCGTCGACCTGCCCGTTGCGCTCGAGAAAATGCGCCAGCCAGGTCAGGGTGCGGCTGTGCAGGCGGGCAACACCGCGGCCCTCCAAACCTTGAAGCTGTCCGACCGTCCAGTCGAACTGCTGGAGCGCCTCCTGGATCAGGCCGCTGGAATCGTAGAAGCGCGCCAGGCCATCCAGGCCTTGTTCCAGGTCCGCTTTCCAGCCGTTCTGCCCCGCCAAACGCCAGGCGTGGCGGATGTCGTCCAGCCGACGCTGAATTCGCGCCACGGCCAGATGCGGCTCTGGCCCGGTCAGCTCCGGTTCCCTGGCGGCCAGATAGGCCAGGTGATACTGGCTATGGCGGCGCTGGGCCTTGGCGCGCTTCCCTGCCGCCGGCGGCTCCGTCTGTTGGAGGACAAACTGGCGAATCAGGGAGTGGACTTCGTACCAGCCGTTGGCGCGGCGCTGGATCAGCGCCGCATCCAGCAGCGCAGCCAGGTCGGCCACCGTCGTCTCGGCCACGGCCAGCGCCGCATCCAGCTTGAAGGGGCCGCGAAAGAGCGCCAGATCGACCAGCGAATGCTGCATCGTCGGGGTCAGCAGCTCCCAGGTGTGTTGCCACATGATGTAGACGCTGCGCTGACGGGGGGGCACATCGTGCAGCGTCGTGACCAGAAACTCGATGCTGCGTTCGATCTCCTGCACGATCTCGGCGCAGTCGTAGACCCGCAGCCAGCCGGCCGCCAACTCCAGCGCCAGCGGCCGGCCGTCCACCAGTTGGCAGATGCGCAGCACGGCCGGCGTATCTGCCGGCGAGAGGCGAAAGGTGTGCTGCATCCGCCGCGCCGCCTGCACGAAGAGCAACACGGCCGGGTAGGCAAGGGCTTCGTCGGCGCTCACGGCCTGGCGGGGATGGTCCAGTCCGCCCAGTCGCAGCCGCTGCTCGGCGCGCAGGTTCAGCGGCAGGCGAGAGGTGACCAGCGCGCTGACGCCGGGCGCGGCTTCCAGCAGCGCCAGCAGCCAGATCGTCCCCGCCTGAAGCTGCTCGAAGTTGTCCAGCACCAGCAGCATCTGTTTGGGACGCAGAAAGTCGATCACCTGAGCGCCCACATCCGCGCCCTCGTGCAGCCCGATGCCCAGCGCGTTGGCCAGCGCGGCCGGCAGAAAGTCGGCCGATTCGACGCTGGCCAGCGGCGCGAAATGAATGCCGTCGGCGAAGCGGCGGGCGGCATTGGTCTGATCCTCGGCTACGGTCCGGGCGGCTTCGACGGCCAGGCGCGTCTTGCCCACGCCCCCCAGGCCGGTCACGGTCAACAGCCGGCAGCCTGGGTCCAGCAGCCGCTCTCGCAGCATGGACAGCTCCCTTTCCCGGCCCACCAGCGGGGTGAACTGGGCGGGGAAGCCGGCCAGCCGAACTGGTTTTTCCGTCGATTGCTGGGCATCTCCCGCGGCGATGCGCCGGTAGAGGGCGGTGGTCTCCTGGTCCGGCTCGATGCCCAACTCGTCGGCCAGAACGCGCACACAGTTTTGGTGCCAGGCCAAGGCCTCGCCGCGCTGGCCGCTGGCCGCCAACGCGGTCATGGCCTGACGATAGGCCTCCTCGCGGAATGGGTCCATCTCCACCTGACGCGCGGCGCACAGAAAGGCCCGCTCGTGTTCTCCCTGCGCCTCAAAGGCGGCCGCCAGGGTGTGCAGGGCGGAGATGCACTGATGGGCCAGCCGCTCGCGCTGCACCAGCAGCCATTCCTCGAAGGGTGGGGCGTCGGCCAGCCCGAAGCCGGCCAGCAGCTCGCCGCGGTAGAGCGCTGCTGCGTGCTCCAGGCGCTGCACGCAGGCTGGACATTGGCCGGCGTCCGGGTGGCGGTGAGCCGCGACCTGGGCCAGTGCAGCCTGAAAGAGGGCCACGTCCAGGGTCAGGGCGGCGGCGTTGAGCATGACCTGGCCGCCCCGGGTGTGCAGGAGCGCGTCGGCCGCGCCGGGGGCCGTCTCATCCAGCGCGCGCCGCAGACGGTGCAGGGTCAGCCGCAGGTTGTTGGCCGCGCTCTCGTCGGGCGTCTCTGGCCAGAAGAGCGTGGCCAGCAAGCTGCGTTCATGCCAGCGGCCGGCCTCCAGGGCCAGGTAGGCCAGCAGGCCGCGCGCTTTATTGCTGCGAAATCCACGCACCGCGCGCCCATCCAGCGTCGCGGCGAAGGTTCCGAGGAGATCGAGGGTCAGATGTGTCATGGTTGGAAGGGAGATTATAGAGCGACAGGCCGAAAATCACAAGCAGCAACGGCTTGAAATGTGTCTGGCAACGAATTGGAAACGGCGCTGTGCTAGGATGCTTTTCGCAACATTTTTCAACAGGTAAAGACCATGATTTTTACATCCGATCAGGCGACCAAATCGCAGAACTACCAGGCCTATCTGATTCGTCTCTGGCGCAGCAGCCCCGACGTGCTCTGGAGCGCCTCGGCCCAGCACACCCAGAGCGGCGAGACGGTGTTCTTTGCCAGCCTTGAGAGTCTCTTCCACTTTTTGCACGATCAGACGGTGGCCAGTGATGTGTCTGATTTGCGCCGAGACGACTGAGTTCAGACTGTTACGGATTGAATTATGAAGAAACGTATCTTTTTTGCTGGATTGATGCAATGGTCAATGAAATCCGCACGGCTGGCTCGGTCGGAGACCGGCCAGAGCACAGGGTGTGCGGGGCTGGCTCGGTCGGAGACCGGCCAGAGCGTTTCGTCATATGGGCAACGCTTGGGGCGGGTGCTGGCTGGCGCTTTGATGGCCCTTGGCCTGGCGTTGCTGGTTGTCACCCTGGGTCAAGGCACGATGGCGCGGGCGCTGGCCGGCCCGCAGTCGGCCCGCAGCGCGGTGCTGGCTGCCTGGCGCGGCGTGGCGGAGGCCGGCGCCTATCGCTTCACCGGCGATATCCGGCAGGAGCTGATCCCGCTGACCACGGCCGGCAACGTCGGACGCAGCAGCAAGGTGCAGCGCCTCTACCTGGAAGGCAATGCCGACCTGCACGCCGAGACGCTGGAGTTGGCGCTCTGGGCGCAGGGGGGCAGCGTGCTGGACCCCGCCTCGGCCGCGCAGGTGCGGGTCGATCCGGATCACACCTACGTGCGCCAAGGGGAGGGCGAGTGGCAGCAGACCGATGACTTCACCGGCAGCTTTGCGCCCGGCGGCGACTTCATGAGCTTTCTGCACGCGGCCAAAAACATCCGCCAGGCTGACCAGGGCGCGCTGGACGCGTCCGACCTGCCGCCGGCGGTCGCCGGGCTGGAGCGCTATACCTTCGAGCTTGACGGGCCGGGCTATGCCCGCTATCTGCGCGATAACTTGCAGCAGGAGCTGGCCCGCAGCGGCGCCCTGCCGCGCAACCTTTCGTTGGACCTGCCCAGCCAGTACGTGGAGATGACCGGCAGCGGCGAGCTATGGATCGCGCCCAGCGGGCTGCCGGTGCGCCAGCAGGTCCGCCTGGACCTGCCCCCGGCTGCCGATGCTGACTACCGCACCCAGGCCGAGATCACCATCGATTTCAGCTTCGATCAGGAGCAGTTGTTGGCGGTGCGTCCGCCCGTCATTCTGAGTCACGCGCTGCCGGCCGGCCTGGCGCGCCTGGGCTCAACGGCCGCGTCCGCCGCGCCCGGCGCGGCAGCGCTGTTGGCGGCGCTGGCCTGCGTTGTCCTGCTGATCCGCAGCAGTCGTTCGCGCGCGGTCTATGCCGCCATCAACGGCGCCGTGATCGTGATTCTGCTGGCCGCGCCGGTGGTGCAGGCGGCCGAGTGGCAGCGTTTCGACCAGTATCGACAGGAGCGCGCGCCGGCCGACAGCCCGGACAGCCGCGCCGCCGCTGAGATCGTCGCCGCCTACAGCCAGGAACGCGCGGCCAACCTGGGCCAACCCGCCCAGCGCCTGGCGCTGCTGGTCAACGACAACGGCCAGGACAGCGACGGAGACGGCCTGAGCGACGCGCGCGAGCTGGCGCTGGGCGCCAATCCGCTGACGGCCGAGGACGCGGCCGCCCTGGGGCTGGATCCGCTGGCCGCGGCGCCCGACGACGGGACCGACAGCGATGGCGACGGCCTGACCGATGTGCAGGAGACGCTGCTGGGCGTCAACCCCTTCAAGGCCGACACGGACGGCGACGGCCTGAGCGACTATCAGGAGATCGTTGGCTTCATGGCCGGCAGCCAGCGCTGGTACAGCGATCCGCAGAAGGCCAGCACGCTGGACGACGGCATCCTGGACGGCCAGAAGTGCGCCAACTGGCCCTCCTGTCCCGACAGCGACGGCGACGGCATACCCGATCTGCACGATCGCGACCTGGACGGCGACGGCGCGCCCAACAACGTCGATCTCTCTCCCTTCCGGGCAGGCAGCCCCACCTTCAGCGGCAGCGCGCCGTTGGCCCTGACCATCAACGGGCTGACCGCCAACGCGCCGACCTACGTCGAGTTTCAACTGCGACCGACCAACCCGGCCCGCCTCTGGTACGCCTTCAACGTGCTGGACTGGCCCGACGGCGACGCGCGCGGCCAGGTGCAGCGCGCCGAGCGCGGCCCGGATGACCCGCAGACCTTCTTCGATCTCTGCGTGCAGGGGGCGGTGACCAATGGCCAGGACCCCAACGCGGTCTGTGCGCTGAGCCCCGACGACAACGGCGACATCAAACTCCTGCCCATGCTGGAGATCCAGGTCAACAGCGCTAACAACGGCCTGCCCAGCGATCAGGAGCTGGAGCAGTTCGGCGGCATTGCCGTGCGCCCGCTGAACACCAACCCCAATCCGCCCAAGGTCGTCTATGTGCCGCTCAGCCTGGTGCAGGAGCCCAACACCAAAGATCGCGTGGCCTTCTACGGCAAGATGCTCTACCGCCCGGGGACCTCCTGGGGCGCGGCCCAGCAGGTGCGGCTGGTCTGGATCGTGCAGATGCTGTTGGACGAATGCGTCGAGACCGACGGCGGCAGTTGCATCGCCTATGGCAGCACCAACATCGTTCAGCCGGTGCAGAGCTATTACGACGAGTGGAAGCTGACCGGCCTCAACGTGCGTGAGAACCGGGGGGTTGATTTCGCCCTCATCTACGAGGATCCTACCGTGGCCAGCCCGCCGGAGCCGGACAGTGTGTTGACCCCGTTGAGCGTGACCCTGGACGGCGCGTTTCTTTCGGCCCGCGACTGCGACACGGTCATCAACCAGACCTGCTACGGCGACGGCCAGCCCGACCTGACGGTGGCTGGCCGCGGCGTCAACGCGCCCACCCTGGCCGCGCGGCTCGATCGTCTGCAGAACAGCGGCGTGCCCGCGGTGCAGCGTTGGAATCTGCCCAACGTGTTGCGGGTGGTCAACAAGAGCTACAGCCACCGCGATCAGGCCCTCGGCCAGATGGCCAGCGAGGACACACAGGAACTGTTGGGCGATGTCTTCACCAGTCACTGGACGGCCGGCAACCCCATCACCCCGTCGCTGCTCTTTGCCCGCGAGGAACGTTTCCGCGCCCTGAACCTTTCGCAGGTGGGCAGCGGCCAGGCGGCCGTCTGGAACGGCGCCGGTCTGACCCTGGATTTTCGCGCCGACAACGGCGCGCCGGTGCAGGTGGTGGCCGGGCTGAACATGGCCAAATACCGCTACGACAGCCTGGCGGGCAAATGGGAGACCCTGCCCATGGAGGATGCCTGGGCGTTGTGGGACGAAGCCTACGCCGGGATCGAGCCGGGCGAAGACGCCAACGTGGCCGCGGGCAAGCTGGCCATCTTGCAGCTCTATTACCTCTCGCTGAGCCGCGGCTGGGTGCGGCCAGTGCAGTTCGCCGACACCATGGTCAACGATCCGACCCGTGTCCACAGCGACCAGGACCTGGCGGACGCGGCCAGCCTGCCGACTGGTCTTGGCAGGATGGCGAACCTGCTGATCGTCAACCAGTTGGTGCTGACTCACTACGTCAGCCCGCGCGAGGTGCAGACCTATCTGGGCATCCTCAAGAACACCAACAGCGCCACCAAGACGCTGGACGACCTGGGCACAGTCAACCTGCTGCAAAACCTGCGTCGCAAGCTGAGCCTGATCACCAACGGCGAAAGCGCGTTCCAGACCTTTGTCGGCGTCGGCGCTGCGGCCACTCTGGTATCAGGAATCGTTGGCATCACCCTCTTTTCCATCGGGTCCGCGCTGGATAACAACGCGCTCAAGCTGGCTGGCGCGGTTTTCTTAGGGCTGGCCGCGGCCGTGGCCACCATCGTTGCGCCCCTCTTGACGCTGCGAACCTACATCCAGGAGGTGGCTGTGGCGACGCAGGTCTCGCAGGGTGCGGCCGCGGGCAAGGTGCTGGGCGCCAGCTCCGAGATCGTCGGCCTGACCAAGGTGGCGGCCATCGTTGGCCTGGTGATCGGCATTGCGATTCCCTGGGGCATTTTCATCTACCAGGCGCTGTCGGGCGACGTGGAGGTCGGTTCGATCGCCTTCAACACGGCCATGGCCTTTGCCATTGCCAGCACGGTGGTGGCCATCGTCATGTTTGCGCTGTCGCTGACCGTGGTGGGTTTCATTTTGACGGCTGTGCTGGGCTTTGTGGACCTGCTGCTGACGGGGCTGTGCCAGGCCGGCGTGCCCGGCGCGTGTTTCAGCATCATCGGCGCAGTGACTGGCGCGCTGGCCCGGCTGATCTACAGCAGCGGCGCGGCCATCGACTTCGACCACAAGGACGCCAACGGCCATCAGGACCTGGTCAAGCTGGGCGCGCTGGCGCTGAGCCTTTCCAATCCCAACGTGGGCTTCGTGCATGGCAACCGGGTCAGCTTTGCCGCGCCCGTGCGCACCACCCTCTACAACGAGGTTCCAGGGGGCGGCGAGATCGTCAAGTACGATCACTTCTTCTCGGCCAACAACCTGCGCTCCGCCGCGGTGGGCTACAGGTTGGACGCGGCCGGCGCCAGCGCGCCCGCGCCGGCGCGCGCTTCGATGGCCGCCGCCTGGCAGGGGGTGCAGTCCTTCCGCAGCAAACGCTACCGCATCTGGTACGGTCCCTGGCCCGACAGCAACACCATCAACTTCCACACCGGCTACGCCGAGCAGACCGTCGCCAGCCCCTGGTTCACCCTGGCCAAGGGACTGGACCAGCAGGTTCCGCTCTGGTTCTACATGGGCTACGCCATGCCGGGCTACGAGTGCTGGGTCGGCGTCTGTTCGGATATCACCCTGCGCGGCAACACCAGCAGCTTCCTGGGCGATAGCCTTTACCTGGATGTTTTCCCGGCGACGCTGGATGAGTTCGTCAGCCTGGCCTGGGACAGCCGCTTTGGCGTGCAGATGGACCACGACGGCGACGGGCTGCTGGCCGCGGCCCTGGGCGGGCTGGATCCTGACGACACAACTGCCGACGCCGACGGCGATGGGCTCTCCGACGCGGCGGAGATCCGCCTGGGCAGCAATCCTGCCGCGGTGGACAGCGACGGCGACGGCCTCAGCGACTACCTGGAGGCGCTGCTGGGCACGGACCCCACCCGGGCGGACACCGATGGCGACGGCCTGAGCGACGCGGTGGAGGTCAACGGCTGGCAGTTCACCTACGGCGCCGGGCTGACCACCCTGGTCACCACCGACCCGCGCCTGCGCGACAGCGACGGCGACGGTCTGGACGACTATGCCGAGAAGAATCTGGGCGCCAACCCGCGCGCGGCCACCCCCAACCCGGCCAGCCTCGCCCTTTCCCTCAGCGACGCCGACCGGGTGGTCACCTACGGCAGCTCGCTGGTCTACACCGCCACGCTGACCAATGCCAGCCAGCCGGGCATTCCCGACGCGGCGGCCAACCTGACCCTCTCCGGCAGCTTCGCCAGCACCTTCCCGGCCGAGCTGGGCGGGGCAGTGGCGACCTCGCCGGTGTTGCTGGATCGCGGCAGCCACCAGACGCGGGTGATCCCCTTCGTCGTGCCCAACGGCAGCGCCTCGCGCAGCACGGCCATCAGCAGCCGCGCCGACGGCTCCCTGCTGGCCGTCTACCCGGCCGCGCCGCCGGTCAACATCGGCGGCTTCGACCAGAGCAAGGGGCTCAGCCTCACCATCGACGACGACCGGCCCACCTCCAGCCTGACGACGCAGTTCGCGCCGGCCGGCCGCACCGTGATGCTGGGCGGCCTGGCCAGCGATCCCACCTCCTCCATCGCCGCGGTGGAGGTGCGCATCGATGGCGGTCCCTGGCAGGAGGCGCAGCCGGTGGGCGTGCTGCCGCGCGGCAATGCCCGCTACGCCTGGGCGCTGCCCTGGCAGACGCCGGCCAGCGAGGGCGCGCACACCATCGAAATCCGCGCCGCCGACGCGGTGGGGCATACGCAGGCAACGCCCACCACAGCAACGCTCTACATCGATGCGCAGGCGCCGACGGTGACGGCCGCCATCCCCACCGGCATCGCCGCGGCGGTCAAGGGGGCCGACCAGCGCTGGATCATTCACCTCAGCGGGACGGCTACCGACCCCGGCAGCGGGCCGGCCGTCAGCGGGGTGGCGCGGGTGCAGGTGTTCATCACCCCCGACGGCGCCGGCTGGCAGGAGGCGCAGCTCACCCCGGCCGGCGGCAACCAGGTCAACTGGACCATCGACTACCTTCTGCCCGATCTGGGACAGCGCTATCCCACCGGCCTCTACCAGGTGCAGGTGCGCGCCCAGGACCAGGCAGGCAACGAGACCCCGGCCGCGGCCTATGCCGCCGGCGCGGTGCAGTTGGACAGCACCCCGCCCAGCGTCAGCCTGGACGTGGACGCGATCCCCTCCAACGCGCCGCCGGGCGACGTGCCCGCGGCCAATCGCATCGTCGAACCCATCGCCATCGGCGGCCTGATCACCGAGACCGGCGCGATCCAGGCTGGCATCGCCGGGGCGGAGATCTCCTACACCCCGGACATGGTGACCGCGGTCTACCCCGACGCGCGACTGCTGCTCTATCTGGACGACCTGCCCGGCTCGCAGTTCTTCCGCGACGATTCGGGCCAGAACCGGGAGACGCTCTGCACCACCATCTCCTGCCCGGAGGCGGGCGTTGTGGGGCGCTTTGGCCGGGCTCTGCGCTTCGACGGCGCGGCCGCCGGCGGGCAGCAGGTGCGCGCCAACTCGGTGACCATCGACGCCGGGGCCTATACGCTGGTCCAGTGGTTCAAAGCTGACTGCGCCAACTGCGGCATCTCCAGCGTGCGCACGCTGATCGGCGACTCCTTCTACACCGACCGCCAGCTTTACCTCAGCGGCGGCAACCTTTGTGTGGATGTGGTTGACGGCAGCCGGGAGACCATCTGCTCGGCCGATGTCAACTACGGCGACAGCCAGTGGCGCTTGGCAGCGCATGTGGTGGGCGCGGGGGGCCAGCGGCTCTACATCGACGGCAAACTGGCGGCCAGCGGCCTCAAGACCACCTCCAGCTACGTGGGGGACAGCAGCCTGTTGTTGGGCGAGGCGGCCCAGGCCACAGCGACGCGCTTCACCGGCCTGCTGGACGAGGTGAAGCTCTTCCCTGCGGCCCTGAGCGCCGGCCAGGTGGCAGGTCTCTACAGTTCGTGGAATCCGGTGCAGGTGGCCGCCAGCGGCCCCGGCGTGCTGACCTCGACCTGGAGCACGCAGGCGCCGGCAGGGCTGGAGGGCAACTACCAGATCGACCTGACGGGCAGCGACGTGCTGGCCAACCGCAACGGCGAGCGCATCAGTTGGAACCAGTGGCGCGGCGAGATCGACACCACGCCGCCGCGGCTGGCGCTGACAGTGCGCTTCACCGGCGCCGACAGCACCGCGCGCACGGTCTACACCGGCTACGCCGAGGACCTGAACCTGAGCGAGGCGAACTTGCAGTTCCCCTGCGCCGATCCCACCATCAGCCGCACCTACAACACCCTGACGCGGCCGGGCGAGCCGCAGCGCCTCAACCGCATCGACCTGACGTGCAGCAATCCGGGCATCGACCTGTCCACCCCCTTCATGCGCGCCTGCGACGTCTATGGCCATTGCGCGGCCCGGCGCGCGCCCACCTATCGGCTCTACGCGGCCACGGCCAACGGCATCGTGCGCGCCAACCCCACCGACGGCTCCGGCGTGGAGGTGCTGGTTCCGGCCGCGGCCAGCAGCCCAACGGGCGAGCTGGCGCTGGATGAGCCGCGCGGCCGGATCTACTGGCTTTCCGGCGCGACCATCCGCCGCGCCAATCTGGACGGCAGCGGGGTGCAGACGGTGCTCAGCGGCCTGAACAGCCCGGCCAGCCTGGCGATCAACAGCAGCGCCGGCAAGCTCTATTGGCAGGAGCCGGACCGCATCCGCCGCGCTAACCTGGACGGATCGGGTGTGGAGACGGTGGTCGCGCCAGGTCCCGACCGTCCGTTGACCAGTATGGCCCTCGATCCGGCGCGCGGCAAGCTGTATTGGGCCACGGCCAGCGCGCCGCCTATCTACTATCAGACCATCTGGTGGCGCGCGGACCTGGACGGCCAGAACGCGGGCGCGGTCACCTTCTGGTACGACGGCGCGCAGGCGGGTTATAACTCGCAGTGCTGGCCCACCACCATCCGCGACCTGTTCGTCGATCCCGCCAGCGGCAAGCTCTACTGGATCGTCTGGAACCCCACCTGCTGGGTCGGCTACGGATGGCCCAGCTACATCCATATCTTCGCCTGGGACCCCAACAGCGGCGCCAGCCAGTGGACCTACCGCGGCCAGGTCAACTCCTACGCAGCCACGCCCAATCTGCTGGCTGTGGCGGCTGACCCGCGCGGCTCGGTTTACATTTCTACCGACGCCAGCCTGCTCTATCCCAGCCAGCCGCCTGGCCTCCGGCGGGTCAACGGCGCCACCATTCTGCCGGGCACGGTCTACGGCACAGTCTTTACCCTGGTGGACAGCGCGCCCATCGACACCCCCGACCTGGCGGTCAGCAAGCGGGCTGGCGCGCCGATCTTCCTGCCGGAAAGCTCCATCGCCTATTCGCTGACCATCGAAAACACCGGCGCGGGCATGGCCAGCAGCGTGGTGGTGACCGACGCGCTGCCCAGCGGCGTTACCCTCTCCTCCGTGACCACCAACCGCGGCGACCCCTGCGCGCTGCAACCGGGCAACCGAGTCGACTGCGATCTGGACCAGGTGGCGGTGGGCGAGACGGTGGTGGTGCAGATCGACGTCCAGGCCAACCCCGGCGTGCTGGGGCTGATCGAGAACCGGGCCGGCGTGCGGGGCGGCCAGGAGGACCAGAACCCGCTCAACAACAACACCTTCAACCAGGTCAACGGTGTGACGCCGACGCCCACTCACACGCCGACGCCCACGCCGACGCCCACAGTTACGCCGACGGCAACCCGCACCCCCACGCCGACGCCGACCCACACGGCCACGCCGACCTTCACCCCTACCCGCCTGCCGGCCACGCCGACGCCGGTGGGGCATGGCAAATATGTCTATTGGAGCGATTCCTTCCGCGCACTGCAGGTGGTGGACGTGAGCGGCGCCGATCCGCGCGTGATCTACAGTTCCTACGACCCCTATTCGGGCGAGGGCGTCCGGCCGCGCGCGATCCAGATCGACCCGGTGGTCCACAAGGTCTACTGGCTGGAATACAGCCGGCGGCGTATCATGCGCGCCAACCTGGACGGCAGCGGCGTCGAGCCCTTCGCCTTCACCATGGCTGAAACCCAGGGGCTGGCGCTGGACCCGGTGGGACGCAAGGTCTATTTCGGTGTTCACTACTACAACAGTCCTTGGGTGATCCAGGCCTGGGATATCGACGGCCCCAACCGGGAAACCGTCCTCACGAACATCGACTTCATCAACACCTCTGGTCTGGCCATCGATGGCGAGTACGGCACGCTCTACTGGAGCGAAGTTAAGACTATCCATCGCGCCAAGCTTGACGGCAGCGGCCGCCAGTTGATCTACACCGGCGCCGCGTCCTCCTCCATCGACGGCATCTTCGTGGATGGCCCCACCAACAAGATCTACTGGTCGGAAGGCGCGCAGATCAAACGCGCCGATCTGGACGGTCAGAACGTGGAGACCATCGCCACGGCCGCCGAGCGCGCCTCTGGCCTGGCGGTGGATGTGGCCGGGGGCCGCGTCTACTGGACAGCCAATCAGACCGGCGTGCGCCAGGCCGACCTGCCGCCGGCCGGCTCCAACGTCCAACTGCTGGCTGCGGACAGCATCTGGGTCGGCGCGGACGCGGCTGTGGCCTATCTGACGCCCACCCCGACGCCCACCAACACATCGACCAGCACGCCCACCAACACGCCGACCCACACGGCCACGGCGACGGCCACGGCGACAGCCACGCCGACGGCCACCAACACGGCCACGGCCACCAACACACCCACGCCAACCGACACGCCGACGCCGACCAACACGCCCACGGCCACGGCAACGCGCGTTCCGGCCACCCCCACGCCGGACGCCCGCGCCAAGCTGATCTACTGGTCCGACGGCTTCCTCTTCGTCAAGTCAGCTTACGAGGACGGCAGCGACGTGCGCCACCGTTACAGCGATCCCTGGGCCGACCCGGCCGGCGTCGCCGTCAATCCGCTGACCGACCAGATCTACTGGGTCGAGGCCTACTACAACCGCAGCTACGGCCGGCTGATGCGCATGAACCTGGATGGATCTGACGTTACGGTGCTGCGCAACGACCTGTTCAACCCCGCCGACCTGGTGGTGGATGCGGTCAACGGCCAGCTCTACTGGTTCGATTCCTTCTGGAACGGCGCCTGGTGGGGCGGCTCGGTGCGCCGCGCCAACCTGGACGGCTCCGACCCCGTGACCTTGCTGCCCAATCTGAGCAGCAACCTGGGCGCGCTGGCGCTGGACCCGGAGCGGGGCAAGCTCTACTACAGCGAGGGGGGCGCGATCCGTCGCGTCAACCTGGACGGCAGCGACCGCGAGGATCTGGTGACCGGCCTGGGCGACGCCATTCTCGGCCTGGAGCTGGACCCCTATGCCGAGAAGGTTTACTGGAGCCAGCGCACGGCGCGGGTGATCCGCCGCGCCGACCTGGATGGCCAGAACATGCAGACGCTGGTCAGCCGCAGCGCGGATATCTCCGGCTTGCACGTGGACGTGGCCGGCGGCAAGATGGTCTGGACCGAGTTCGGCTCCAGCGTCTTCAGCGCCAACCTGGACGGCAGCAACATCGAGACCTTCGCGACCGACTACACCGTTCTCAACAGCCATCCGGCGCTGGTCTACGGGCCGCTCCCCACGGCGACCCCCACCGCGACCGACACGCCGACGCTCACGCCGACGCCTACCGACACGCCGACGGCCACCCCCACCTTCACGGCTACCCCCACGGCCACGCCCACGGCCACAGCGACCAACACGCCGACCCGCAGCGACCCCACCGCCACACCCTCGGGCGGCGTCTATCACAAGAGTCTCTTCTGGTCGCGCGCCGGCACAGGCCAGATCATGGCCGCCCGGCTGCTGGGGGCCTTCCCCTGGCTGGATCCGGCCGCCGGTGCGCAGCTTGCCGACGCCTTCAACAACAGTCAGGCCGGCGGCGTGGCTGTCGATTCGGCCAATCAGCGCATCTACTGGGCGGAACGCAACAACGGACGCATCATGCGCGCCGATCTGGACGGCTCGAATCAGACGCTGGTGGTTGGCAGCCTGGACCTGCCCGGCGCGCTGGCCTTCGATTCGATGACCAACACCCTGTTCTGGAAGGCTGGCATTTTCATCCAGAGCTATGACCTGGACACCGCGACCCTGACCACCCTCCCCTACTACGGCGACGGCAGCGGCGGCTTGGCGGTGGATGCCGAACGCGGGCAGCTCTACTGGGGCGCCAACAACACCATCTACCGGGGCAGCGTCCCCTCGCCGAGCGCGGCGCAGGCTGTACTCACCGTGGCAGCCGGCTTGGTCAATGGCATCTACATCGATGGCCCCAATGAATGGATCTACTGGACGGAGAGCGGCTCGCACGACATCAGGCGCGCCGATCTGAACGGCCTGAACCAGAATGTGGTGACCATCTCCAGCGGCGCGCCGCCCAGCTTCATCTGCACCGATCCCGGCCAGCCCTTCGCGCTGACGGTGGACACGGCCGGCGGCAAGGTCTACTGGCTGCAGGCCTGCGGCCTCTGGCAGGCTGATCTGGCCCCCGGCTCGCCGTCGGAGAACATCGCCGGCGTCGGCGGCGGCGGCCCCATCGGCAGCGGCGTGGGGTTGGTTCTGGGCTACCCGCTCATTCCGCCGACGCCGACCCCCACCCACACGCCCACCGAGACGGCGACCCCCACGGTGACGCCGACGCCCACCGCCACGGCCACCCCCACGGTGACGCCGACGCCCACCGTCACCAATACCCCCATCGTCGGCCCGCTGGTGGTCAACACCAACGCTGACCACGACGACGGCGTCTGCGACGGCAGCGACTGCACCCTGCGCGAGGCCATCGGCGCGGCCAATGGCGGCCCTGGCCTGGACACGGTTGTCTTTGCGCCTGCCGTGACCGGGAGCATCACCCTGCTGCTGGGCCAGCTCGACATCACCGACGCTCTGGACATTGTCGGCCCCGGCGCGTCGGCGCTGACGATCCATGGCAACAACGCCAGCCGGGTCTTCCAGGTCGCCTACGATGTGCCCGTGCAGATCGGCGGGTTGACGGTGGCCGGCGGACTGGCCAGCGAGACCAGCGGCGCGGGCATCCTCAGTGAGGGCGCCCTGACCCTGCGCGATCTGACGGTGCGGGACAACACGCTGCAACTGTCGAACTCCTACTACGACGGCGGCGCGGGCATCGCCGCCTGGTCGGGAACGCTGATCCTGGAGCATGTCACGGTCAGCCACAACACCATCGCGGTCCAGCCTGCGGCGCGCGGCCTGGGTGCGGGCGTCTACGGCAGCGGCGCGGTGAACCTTCAGATCAGCGGCTCGGCTATCTTCTCCAACACCATCACCGGCGGCGGCGGCAACGAAGGCGGCGGGCTGCGCGCCTGGCAAAACAGCCTCACGCTGGAGAACAGTTCCATCTACAGCAACACCGTCGAGAACGGCGCTGGCGGCGGCGTGTACGTTTTCTCCTACGCCAACCGGCCGGTCTCCATCGCCAACAGCGTGATCTACGGCAACTCGGCCGGGTATGATGGCGGCGGGCTGGTGGTCAGCGGCGGCGGCGAGAGCGAGCTGCCCATATTCATCGACAATGTAACCTTGTCGGGCAACACGGCAGGCGACAACGGCGGCGGCCTCTTCGTGCAGTCGGGCGAGACGACGATCAACAACCTGACCATCACCGGCAACACGGCCGACGGCAATGACGACGACTACGGCGCCGGCGGCGGCTTCTTCGCCTACTCGGGCCAGACGACGCTGCGAAACAGCCTGGTCGCCGATAACTTGGACCTGTCGGACGCCGCGCCGGACTGCGCCCGGTTCGACGAGTTCGTTCCAGTCATCTCTGGCGGCTACAACCTGATCAGCCGGGCCGACGGCTGCGACTGGAACGCCGCGACCGGCGACCAGGTGGGCAGCATCGCCGCACCCATCGATCCGCTGCTGGGCCTGCTGAGCGACAACGGCGGCGACACGCTGACCCACGCCCTGCTGCTGGGCAGCCCGGCCATCGACGCGGGCAACCCGGCCGCGCCGGGCAGCGGCGGCGATGCCTGCCAGGCAGTCGATCAACGGGGCCTCGCCCGCCCGCTGGATGGCGACGGCAACGGTTCGGCCCTCTGCGACAGCGGCGCCTTCGAGCATCAGCAGGTGGCCACGCCGACCCCTCCGCCGGCGCCGACCGACACGCCCACGGCCACGGCTACCCCCACCGAGACGGCGACGTCCACCTTCACCCCCACCAACACCTGGACGCCGACCCCCACTGTGACGCCCACGGCTTCACCCAGCGCTACGCCGACGGCAACGCCCACCGCGACCGACACGCCCACGCCGACCCCCACCCCTGGCGACACGCCGACGCCGACGCCCACCGCCTCGCCGACGCCCACGGCCACGCTGTTGCCGCCGGCTGTCATCGGCGACCGGGCCTGGCATGACCTGAACGCGGATGGCATTCAGGACGCGGGCGAGCCGGGGCTGGCCGGCGTCGCGGTGCTGCTCTTCACGGCCGACGGCGCGCTGGCCGGCAGCGCGCTGACCGACGCCAACGGCGCTTACACCTTCAGCGTGCAGCCCGGCGACTATCTGCTGAACTTCGGCGCGCCGCCCGGCTACCTCTTCAGCCCCCAGAATCAGGGCGGCGATCCGGAGCTGGACAGCGACCCTGACGCCGGCAGCGGCGTGACGGCGCTTGTCACCCTGGGCGCGGGCCAGACCGACCTGAGCTGGGATGCGGGGTTCACCCTGGCGCCCACGCCGACCCCTACCGCTACCGCTTTTCCCACGCCTACCGCCACGGCGACGCAGACCGCCACCCCCACGGCCACGCCCCTCAGCGGCGCCACCGCCACGCCGACGGCCACGGCCACGGCCACGCCAACCGCCACGGAGACCGCGACCGCCACGCCGACGGCCAGCGCCACCGCGACGGCTACGCCGACGGCCACGCCGCTGCCGGCCATCATCGGCGACCGCGTCTGGGAAGACCTCAACGCCAACGGCATCCAGGATGCCGGCGAGCTGGGCATGGCGGCGGTCATGGTGGCGCTGCTGGACAGCGCAGGACAGGACGTGGCGCTGACGGTGACTGACGCCCTGGGCTTCTATAGCTTCAGCGCACCGCCCGGCATCTACCGCGTTGGCTTCGTCACGCCCGACGGCTACATCTTCAGCCCGCCCAACCAGGGGAGCGACCCGCTGCTGGACAGCGACGCCGACCCGGCCACCGGTCTGAGCGCGCTTTTCACCGTCGCGGCTGGGCAGGAGGATCTGAGCTGGGACGCTGGCCTCGTCACGCAGCCGACCCCCACCCCCACGGCCACCGCCAGCCCCACGGCCACGCCTACCGCCACGCCCACGGCGACCCCTGAGCCGGCGGCGCAGGTGGGCGGCATGGTCTGGGACGACCTCAACGACGACGGCGTGCGCCAGGACCACGAGCCGGGCCTGGGCCTGCTGGCGATCACCCTCTACGACGGGCTGGGCGCTGAAATCACCTCGACTCTGACCATCAGCCCCACCGGCCTCTACACCCTCACCGCGGCGCCAGGGAGCTATGCGCTGGGCTTCGACCTGGTTCCCGGCTTCCTCTTCAGCCTACAGAACCAGGGCGACAACGCTGAGCTGGACAGCGACGCCGACCCGATCAGCGGCCGCACGGTCGCTTTCGCCCTGTTGGGCGGGCAGGTGGATCGCAGTTGGTCGGCAGGAATGCGGCCCGACTTTGCTGCGCCGCCCAGTGCGCCGCCGGGCACTCCCATCGACTTCACCCCGTCGCTGGTGGATTCGCTGATTCTGACCCCCACCAACGGCGCGCTGCTCCCCACCCTGGACGCGGTCACTGTGCAGGGCGCGGCCAGCGCCAGCGACTTCCTCAAACAGGTGACGGTGACTGTGAACGGCGCGCCGGCGCAGCTCTTCAACTGGCCCGACGGCGCGACCAGCGACGCCGCCTGGATCTGGCAGTGGACGCCGCCGGCCGCGGGCGTCTATGTGCTGGACGCGTTGGCCGAGGCCTGGGACGGCAGCATCCAGAGCGACAGCGCGCCCATCACGCTGACCGTCAGCACGGCGCCGCCGGCCATTGCCATCGACGCCGCAATCTTCAACGAGGCTGACGAGATCGCCGCCAACCAGGTGCGGCTGGAAGGGCCGGCCAGCGCAGCCTCGACCGCCGCGGTGGCGGTGGAGACCGACAGCGGGGCCGGCTTTGTCCCGGCGCTCTTCGACGGCAGCCGCTGGAGCCTCGACTGGCTGCCGCAGAACGGCGCCGACGGTCAGAGCTACACCGTCACCGCCCGCATCACCGACGCGGCCGGTCAGATAGCCACCGACATCCAGGTCGTCACGGTGGACCTGATTCCGCCGTCGCCCTTCACCCCAACTCTGAGCGTGCTGGTGGGCGGCGGCCCGGCGACCCCCATCGTCCCCGGCCAGACCATCAGCGCCACCAACCCGACGCTGGCGGTGGCGTGGAGCGAGAGCTTCGACGGCGCCGGCCTGGACGAGTACCTGGTGAGCTGGACTCACACCATCACCCCCAACCTGGGCGCGGCGGTCAGCGTGCCGCCGGCCGGGCCGCGACGCCATGAGTTCCTCCCCGACGAGGCGCAGATCTACTACGCGCACGTGGTCGCGCGCGATGTCAACGGCAATCAACGCCTGGCCACCGTCGGCCCGGTCTATGTGGATGCGCCCACCACCCCCGATCTGATCGACGATCTGGGCTACCGCGCCTGGATGGCCAGCGGCGCTTCGCTGATCTCGGTCGACGCCGAGCTGCGCCTCAACGACTCGGCCGCGGCGCTCCAAACGCTGCACACCTCGTGGAACGGCGACGCGCTGCGCCTGGTCTGGTCGGGCGCGAGCTGGGCGCTGAACGGCGACCTGTTCATCTATCTGGACACGGCCGCCGGCGGGGCCGCGGGGCTGTACGATCCCTTTGCAGCCGGCGGCGCCATTGCCTTCCCGGCCGGCTTTGCTCCCGACTACCTGATCTGGGTGCAGGATGACACGCTGGCCACGCTGCTGGAATGGAACGGCAGCGCCTGGACCGCGCCGCAGAACCTGCCCGCGCCGAATTTCCGGCGCGATGCACTGCAGACCGACCTGCTGCTGCCCTTTGCCCGCCTGAATCTGACGCCGGCCTCCTCGCTGAAGCTGTTGGCTGTGGCGACGGAGGAGGGTGCATTGAGCCTGTGGGCCGCGGCGCCCAACAAGAACCCGCTCAACAGTCCACGCGTGATCAGTCCGGTGGCTCAGGGCCGCGATCTGCGCACTTTCCGCCTGACCCAGTTTGTCGCCTTCCCCTCGCTGGGCGCGGGCGTTCTGCCCAACGGCCAGCGCGCCGCGGCCAGCGACCTGCACTTCGACATCGTCAGCGCGCCGGGCGGCTACGGCGCCGGCTATCTGGCCGATGATCTGCTGGATCTGCTGACCCCCGGCGCGTCGCTGGACGCAGACCTGGATGGCCAGCCAGATCAGCCGCTGCCGGCGGCGGGCAATCCGCTGCCGGTGGGCGACGGGGAGGCGGTCAGCTACACCGTGCGCTATGCCAACAGCGGCAGCGCGACCGCCAAGGATGTGCAACTGACGGTCTCGACGCGCGGCGCGCTGCGACTGACCGACGGCAGCAGCTCGCGCATCATTCAGTTGGGCGATGTGGCGGCCGGCGTCACGGTTACGGTGCAGGTCGACGCGCTGGTCAATGTCAGTCTCAACGGACAGTCGGCCGAGCTGAACGTGGCGGTGGCCGATGGGTTGCACGGACGCGACTTCGACTGGCTGTGGGTGCTGCACCCGGTGGACAGCCAACCCCCCATCGATGTGGTCATCGACGCGCCCACCGACTACGCCCGGCCAGGGGTGAACTTCATCCTGGGCCGCGTGGCCGATGCCTCGGGCGCCACGGAGATCGAGATCGAGATCACCGCGCTGCCGACGCAGGCGACCACCACCCTGACCTGCCTCGATCCCACGCCGGAGGATGGCGCGTGGACCTGTCTGTGGGAGCCGGGCGACCTGGCTGGGCTGACCGGCTTCGATCTGCGGGCGCGGGCCAGCGACCGCCACGGCAACACCAGCGCCTGGAGCCCGGTGCATTCCCTGCTGGTGGATACCACGTCGCCCACCGTCACCCTGGACCCACTGGTGGATGGCTACCTGGCCGATGGATATATCAACGCGGCCGAACGGCTGTGGAATGGACAGGCCCACGACGATCAGCGGGTGGATCAGGTCGCGGTCTGCCTGGGCGCAGGCTATGCCACCGGCTGCGGCCGGGCCAGCACGTCGCTGCCCGCGGCGACGGTGGATTGGCAACATGACTTCAGCGCGCTGCTGACGGGCGACGGCGTCACGGAAACGGTGTCGCTGCACGGCTTCGACGGCGCGGGCAACCGCTCGCTGAATCCGCTGACCCGCACCTTTATCGTGGACACGGTTCCCCCGGCCCTCACCGCGGACCAGCCGCTGGGTGAAAGCCAGCCGGCCGCGCCCGACCAGACGCCGCAGTTCAGCGGAACGGTCAGCGACGGCGGCGGCGTGGCGCGCATGGATGGGCTGGTCGAGCTGCCCGATGGGACGGTGCGGGTCGAGCCGGTTTCCTTCGCCGGCGGCCTGTGGCGCTTTGTCCCCACGCTGGATCAACTGGGCGACTATGTGATTCGCGTCACCGCTGTGGACCGGGCTGGCAACGTCGCCTCGATCGGCGACTTCCGGCTGACCGTGACTAATCGGCCGCCGCAGGCGCTGCCCGACGGCTACGCGACTCTGGCTAACCAGGTGTTGGCGATAGCGGCGCCGGGCGTTCTGGCCAACGACAGCGACCTGGACGGCGACGGGCTGAGCGTTGTCGCCTTCGATCATCCCAGCACGCTGGGGGCGGGCGTGGTCATCGCCCCAGACGGCGGGCTGAGCTATGATCCTACCCTCTCGGCGGTGCTGGCGACGCTGCCGGTGAACCACAGCCTGGTGGACACTTTCGGCTACACCGTGCAGGATGACTTCGGCAACACGGCCAATACGCTGGTCAGCGTGGTGGTGAGCGGGGTTGTTCCACCGGCGGCCTGCGCGTTTGCGGATGTGAACGAGGATCAGCAGGTGGATATCGTCGATATCGGCCTGGTGACGGCCCGTTGGGGTCTGGTCGCGGGCGATCCGGGCTGGGATCCCCGCTATGACGTGGTGATCAACGGCGTGATCGACGTGGCCGATCTGACAGCGGTGGCCGGATGTTGGGGGGCAGTGTGGGACGCGGAGGAATCCTGATGGACGCAGATCGGAGGGGGAGGGGTGGGGACGCGGATGAACGCGGAGGGACGCAGATCGGAGGGGTGGGGGTGGGGACGCGGATGAACGCGGAGGGGCGCAGATCGGAGGGGGAGGGGTGGGGATCGGAGGGGTGGGGACGCGGATGAACGCGGAGGGACGCGGATCGGAGGGGTGGGGACGCGGATGAGCGCGGAGGGGTGCGGATCGGAGCGGGAGCGGGTGTTACCAGTCCTCTGACACGTAGGGTCGCAGCGGGATGACGCTGGGAATGGCGCGGAAGGCGCAGTTGGGGCGGATGCCCACGTCAGGATAGAGACAGATCAGGCTGTTGCCGTTGTCGAAGCGCACCAGGATGGCCGAGTGGGCGCTGTAGTTGTTGGATGGCCGCAGATCGATGAAACGATCCAGGTCGGTCTCGGTCCATTGCAGCGTGTAGCCGCTGCTGGCGTCGGTCAAATAGTCGCCGCTGCGCAGGGCTTGCAGCTCAACCGGCAGGGCGTCGAAGCTTTCGGCGGCCAGACCGGCCTGCAAGGTATCGTCCATGCGCACCAGCAACGCGCGCGCCTTGGCGTTGAAAAGCGAAAAGGCCGCGATCACAGCCACCAACGCCAGCAGGATCAACGGCCCGCGCCAACGCTGATCGCGGGCGGTGGGGTGGCGGCGCAGATCCACCAGGCCGTTGATGGCCCAGCGCAACGCTGCCATGGCCGGCGCCATCAACAGCGCGGCCGGTATGCCCAGCACCACGGCAATGACGACCAGCCGTCCCAGTCTCTCGTCGATGCCAGCCAGGCCGCGGGCCACTGTCACGGTGATGCTGGCCAGGCTGGCCAGCGTCACGCCGATGGCGGTGCTGTAGGGCCAGGCGCAGATCAGCCCCAGCAGCCCGCCCCACAGCGCCCCCAGCGCGATGTTGCCCCAGAAGCCCAGCGGCGGCTGGTAGAGAGGCACGCCCGGCAGAAAAATCAGGTTGATCCCCTGGGAGATCAGGAGATAGACCAGGCCCAGGAGGGCGCCCAGACCAGTCCCCATCAGACGGCGATAACGATCGACCTCGACGGCGTCTTCTTTGATGGCGACAGGAATACGGTGCATAGTTTGGTTGGGCTAGAGCAAGCGCTGGTGGCCAGAGGCCGCATCCAAGCTGCTCAGCCGGCGGAAGCTGAACGGGTTGGTCTCGTCGCTGACGGCGCCAGTGACCAGATCGGCCAGCAGACGGCCGCCGCCGGGCGCGGCCATGATGCCATGGCCGCTGTAGCCGGTGTTGAAGTGCAGCCCGGCGATCTGCGGGTGCGGCCCGATGATCGGCTTGTCATCGGGGGTGATGGTGTACTGGCCGGCCTGCACGAAGACCTGATCGCGGCGCAGCGTTTCGGCCACATCCAGCCAAAAGGGGCAGAGGCGGTAGGCCCCTTCCAGCACCTGGTGGACGAAGTGCGGGTTGACCGGCACCTCGTCCAACGGCTCGCCGGGCGGCTCGTGCGCCTGCGCCCAGGCCAGCGCTGCCCCCGGTTTCTCCGGCCGCCAGTGCGCCCCGCTCTCCTGGTCGATCACCATCGGCGCATCCTGGGGGATCAGCGGGTGTTGGCCGATGGTGACCCGATGGCGGCGCACGATGCGCAGCGGCAGCTCGACCCCGGCTAGGCTGGCCACACGGCCAGAATAAGGCCCGGCCGCGATGATCACCTGCGGCGCAGCCAACGGGCCGCGGTCGGTCTCCACGCCATGCACGCGGCCAGCCTCGATCATCAGGCCAGACACTGTGGTGTTCAGCCGCAGCGCCGCGCCTGAGGCGCGGGCAAAGCCGAAGCAGGCCTCGTGGGCCGACAGCCAGCCGTCCCCCTGGCGAAAAGCGCCGGCTGTGATCTCCTCGGCCGCGGCGTAGGGGAAGCGACGCCGCACCTGGTCGCCGCTGAGCAGCTCCACATCGGTCAAACCGAGGCTGTGCTGCAGCGCGACGCGCGCCCCGAAGCGTTGCAGCCCATCCGCCTCGGTGGTCAGGAAGAGATAGCCCTGCTGATGGACGCCGATATCGTAGCCCTCCAGGCCAGTGCGGGCCGCGAAGTCCTGGTAGAAGGCGATGCTCTCCCGCATCATGGCCACGTTCTCCGGCTCCACGAACTGGGCGCGCATGGCCTCCATGGAGCGTGAGGTGGTCAGCCGCGCCAGCGCGGGCAGACGCTCGACGATCACGCAGCGCAGGCCCGCCCGGGCCAGGAAAAAGGCCGAGGCCGCGCCGTTGATGCCGCCGCCGATGATGATCGCGTCGAAGGATGGAGTCATGGTGCGGGGATCCTACACAACGGGCAGAGGGTGACAGGACGCCCGGCAGGGTGCGCCAGAGTTGTCGATTCTCCGAAGAATCGACAACTCTGGCCCCTGGCAGACGCCCCCTTACTCTTCGGGGATGATCTGGAAGCTGGTGGTGATCTCGGCAGTTGGCCGGACGGTGGCGGCTACCGAGCAGTACTTGGACTCTGACAGGTGAATGGCGTCGCCCACGTTCTTGTCGGTCAGCCCGCGGCCGCGCACGATGTATTCCAGGTGGATCTGGCGGTAGGGCCAGGGGGGATCGGCCTCCTGTTCGGCTGTGACCTTCACCTCCAGCCCGGTCAGCGTGGCCTTCTTCTTCTCCAGAATGCCGACCACGTCGTAAGCTGAGCAGCCAGCCAGGCCCAGCAGCAACATCTCCGAGGGGGAGACGCCGATGGCATTCTCTTCATCCTGCCCCGACATCACCACCGAGCGCTTCGATCCACCGATGCCGACGAACTGCTTCTTCTGTAGCCAGGTGACGTTGACGTGTTTCGTCATGGTCCTTCCTTATTCCTCGTCCACCAGTTCCCGCTTCAGAATCTTGCCGGTCGCGGTCATGGGCAGGGCGGTGCGGAACTCGATGTAGCGGGGATATTTGTAGGAGGCCAGGCCGACCTTGGCGAACTCCATCATCTCATCCACCGTCGCGGCCTGGTTGGGCTTGAGCACGATGTAAGCCTTGATCTCCTCGCCCAGCTTGGCATCGGGCACTCCCTTGACAGCCACCAACGACACCTTGGGATGGGTCATGAAGTACTCCTCCAGCTCGCGCGGGTAGACGTTGAAGCCGCCGCGGATGATCATCTCCTTCAGCCGATCCACGATGTAGAAGTAGCCCTCTTCGTCGGTCTTGCCCATGTCGCCGCTGTGGAACCAGTCGTGGCGGATCACCTCGGCCGTGGCCTCTGGCTTCTTGTAGTAGCCCTTCATCAGTTGATGGCCGCGGATCACCACCTCGCCCACCTCGCCAGCCGGCAGCGGCGTGTGACTGTCGTCCATGGGATCGACGACGCGCATGTCGGTCAGCCAGATGGGCTGGCCAATGGAGCCGGCCTTGCGCGGCCGGTCGAGATGGTTGAAGGAGGCCACCGGCGAGGTCTCGCTCAGGCCGTAGCCTTCCAGAATCGGCACACCGAACCTGGACTCGAAGCCCTTGATCACCTCCAGCGGCAGGGCCGCGCCGTCGCTCACCGCGATGCGCAGCGTGGCGGCGATCTTGGCCAGGTCGAACTTGTCAGCCTCCGGGTAGCCCATCATCGCCCAATACATGGTCGGCACGCCGGCGAAGATGGTCACGCCATCGCGCTGCATGATCCCCAGCGCGGCATCGGGCGTGAAGCGGGGCAGCAGCGTCATGGTTGCGCCCGAGGCGAAGGCGGCATTCATGATCACCGTTTGGCCAAAGGAGTGGAAAAGAGGCAAGACGGCCAGCGCGATGTCATCTCCGTTGATCGTCACTACGTCACGCGTTGCCACGGCGTTCATGGCCATGTTGGCATGGGTCAGCTCGGCCCCCTTGGGGTTGCCCGTGGTGCCGGAGGTGTAGAGAATCACCGCGGTTTCGTCGGGCATGGTCTGCACCGTGTCGAATACCGGCGGCTGGCCTGCCATGACCCGGCCCAACGTGGTGACTCCTTCCCCCTCCACCGGCGGCGCGGCCGTGGGATCCACCGTGGCCACGATCAGGTTGCGGCAGCCAGGCGCCTGCTGATAGCCGTCAAAAGCCATCTGGGCCATGGGCAGCTCTGGCGTGCCCTGGAAGGCGATCATGGCCACCGCGTCGCTGTCCTTGAGGTGGTAGGCCACCTCGCGGCCCTTGAAGAGGACGTTGAAGGGCACCACGGCAGCGCCGACCTTGAGAATGGCGTAGTAGGCGATGGGGAAGTAAGGCAGGTTGGGGCAGGAGAGCGCCACCTTGTCGCCGCGCTGGACGCCCAGCTTGCGCAGACCGTTGGCCAACTGGTTCGCGGCGCCGTTGAGCTGAGCATAGGTCAGCTTGGTGTCGTTGAAAATGACGGCCAGGTGGCCAGGGTGAGCCTTGGCGCTGGATTCCAGCAGCATGGCAAGATTGAGCATAACAACCTCCGGAGATTCAATGTTGTGGAAAGTCAGCAAGCGGGACTATCTTAGCGCAACAGCCCCCCAGAGGCAAATGAACGACCAGTCTTGTTGCAAGTCCAAACG
>Ga0116144_10000928_pt1 | contig 37775 bp, 37 predicted proteins | sample AD_UKC035_MetaG_FD_89746 | JGI IMG/M metagenome (GOLD analysis project Ga0116144, IMG submission 89746) | Active sludge microbial communities of municipal wastewater-treating anaerobic digesters from USA - AD_UKC035_MetaG | ecosystem: Engineered > Bioreactor > Anaerobic > Digestate | place: USA...
TGATTGTCTTCATTGAGCATTAGCTTCCAGCGCTTGTAGCCTCCTTCTCCATAATAGAGGTAGGTATTATTAAATTTTCTGTTCAGTGCACGGAAACGCTGCAGGTCAAAGCCATTCAATCTGTCGAAATAACGGTTGCGTAAGGAGATAACAGCCATCTTCCCATTTCCAAGATCAGCCAGCCGGCTCCATCCGCGGATTGCCTTTCGTTCGCCCGGAACGGTGCAATAGACAGTATTTACTATTACACCATCAGAAACAAGTTTTTCAGTTGCTTTGTCAATATCATCAGCTCCTAATTTGACATCACCATTTCCAACTACAAATATTATTTTTAATGCATTCGGATCATTTGACCAACTTAATTTTCGAAGACACATAGTCAAAGCTGAGCCAACATACTGATCTCCTTTTTCAATTCGCGAAGGAACTTTATACAGGATAGCACTCAACAATTCGAAGTCTGTACTCAAATCCTTCATGACTTTGACGTAACCGTTTTTTCTGCCATAGCTAAAGCGCGAATATGCGACGACACTTATTCGATAATCAAGAGCCGGTTGACAACGAGAAAGAAAATACCAATAATCCCAGATATGATTTCTCATTTGATCGATCAGGCCATTTGCACTGCTACTCAGGTCAAGGCAGAACACGATATCCACCGGTTGCCCTGTCTTCTGTTGTGCATCTGCATGTTTGGAGTCCAGCAGAAGGAGCATGATCAGCGAAAGAAAAAGGAACAAATATCTTTTGTACACAGGCTTTAAGGCAAAATGGGGCAAGGCTCGCAAAGGTAGCAATCCCCGAAAATAGTGAATACCTTTGCAAAATTATGGATCAGGTTGATTTACAACTTTTAAAAAATAAATGGGAAAAACTCTGTTTGCATTTAGCAGGGCAGTTTGGTGAAGCGCCTGATTTACAAACTATTCTATTTTTAATTGGGGTTCAGGAACTTGGGAAAGGACCAATGAAATATTCAAAGGATGAAAAGCAAGACCTCATGCATATCGCAGTTTGTCGCCTGCTTAGCAGCTTTGGCTATTATGAACTGAAAGGTGTCGATGAGCAGGGCTGGCCTGCCTGGGAGATGTTGAAAAAACTTCCTCCTCTGACATTGAAGGAACAAGACCTGTTGCTTAAGCAGGCTGCACTTGAGTACTTTGAGCTGGAGATTGGTATTATTATCGACTAATTTGGCAGATGAACCTTTGACGAATAAATTTTCTCCTAAGTTCTGCCAATTTTTTAAATAGAAATGACCACTGTCTTATTCACCGTTTCATGTTCCTTCAGACGGATAAAGCTTCTGGCAGTATCTGCATTGTAAAGGACGTCAATATTTAAAAAAGCTTCGAGCTTAAACTCGAACTCAGCTCTTCCGGCTGCATCTGAATTTTTCGATACTCTTAATTCAGACGCAACACCATTGGATTTATTTACCGCGGTATCCTGCCACAAGATCACAAGCGCTCCCTGAACCGGTCTTCCTATTGAATCCACAACAGTAATGACCGCTCTTGAAGGACCGTCTTTCTTGCATGCAAAAAAGCTTAGTGCAAGAAATACTGCCACCATGATCAAGCCTATACTACTACCGCTTTTTTCTTTATTCATCTGATTTTGGTTAATATTGCAGCACTGGACTGACAATACAAAAATACTAGAAAATATGAAGCATTATACCGCCCTTCTTACGCTCTTTTTGATGCTTAGTGTTTCACTTTCTGCACAAAAACAGGAAGTGCCGGAAACCGATACACCTGCAACAGGCAGGATAGTGATAATTAGTACCGAATTTGGGGATATGAAAGTTCTTCTCTACGATGCTACCCCACAGCATAGAGATAATTTTGTGAAACTTGTTGAAGCCGGCTTCTATGACAGCCTCCTTTTTCACAGAGTTATCAAAGGTTTTATGATCCAGGGAGGTGACCCGATGTCGAAAAATGCCGATTCGCTCCAGGCATTAGGTATGGGTGATGTCGGATATACTATTCCGGCAGAATTTGTCGACACCCTATATCACAAAAAAGGTGCATTATGTGCCGCAAGAACCCCTAACCCCGAAAAGGCTTCAAGCGGATGCCAGTTTTACATAGTGCAGGGACAGGTTTTCACTCCTGAACAGGTGAATATGATGGAAATGCAACAAGGCGTCAAATTAAGTGATGCACAGAAACAAGACTATGCTACCATTGGAGGAACTCCCCAACTCGATCGGAGTTATACGGTGTATGGACAGGTAATCGAAGGTTTGGAAGTGATCGATTCAATTGCGAACGTCAAGACCCGCCCCGGTGACCGACCTGTGAAGGATGTTAGAATGACCATGAAAATGTTCAAACCGGAACCTCCTATGACTGAAAAGGAGTTGAAAAAGCTCAAAAAGAAGAACAGGCCTTAAGCCATTTTTTATCATTTAAACGTCTTTTTATACCATCAATATTAGTTTTTTAACATCATTATGCAGGATAAAATCAAGCAACTTGTTAGCGAACTCGATAACTACACTGCCTCAAATAAGGAGCAGTTGGAGGCATTTCGGCTAAAGTACTTGTCGAAAAAAGGGGTGCTGACTGAATTGTTTGGGGAAATGAAAAACCTGCCGCCGGATCAGCGTAAGGACTTTGGTTTATTAGTAAATGATTTAAAAACCAAAGCGGAAGAAAAATTTCAATTGGCTCAGTCGGCTCTCGAGGCTTTAGCGGATAGTAGTTCTGTATCGGATATCGACCTGACCTTGCCGGCCGAACCCTATGCTCTCGGTTCCAGACATCCGATCTCATTAACCAGAAACAGGATCCTAAATATTTTTGGCCGCATAGGATTTACCGTTGCCTATGGTCCGGAGATTGAAGATGACTGGCATAATTTTTCGGCTTTGAATTTTCCTGAAAATCATCCTGCGCGGGATATGCAGGATACTTTTTTCATCGAGCAGAAGGAAGGAACAGATTCCGTTGCTCTGAGAACACATACCTTTTCTATACAGGTTCGTGTGATGGAAACGACAAAGCCACCGATTCGTATTCTTGCTCCGGGGCGTGTGTATCGCAACGAAGCAATCTCAGCCAGGGCTCATTGTTTTTTTCATCAGGTAGAAGGACTCTATATCGATGAAGGTGTTTCCTTCGCTGATATGAAGCAGACATTGCTTTATTTTTCCAGAGAAATGTTTGGCTCAGACACAAAGATCCGTCTCAGGCCTTCTTATTTTCCATTCACTGAACCTTCCGCCGAAATGGATGTAACCTGTAGCATTTGTAAAGGCAAGGGATGTAACGTTTGTAAATACACAGGATGGCTGGAAATCATGGGTTGCGGAATGGTAGACCCAAATGTGCTGACTAATTGTGGTATCGATCCTGAAAAATACAGTGGCTTCGCATTTGGTATGGGAATAGAGCGAATAGCCATGCTTCGTCATGATGTTAAAGATCTCAGACTTTTTTCTGAGAACGATATTCGGTTCCTCAAACAGTTTAGTGGAGAATAATTAATCCTTTGAGAGGTATTAATTTGCAAATGGAGTAAATTGAAGATCACTCATCGACCTTTACGGTTTTTACACTGACAACATCTCCAATTAGTTTCTTGCTTGGATACCAGGCAGCAATAAATCCTATAAAGAAAACTGTTGCCAGGACATAAAAGAAATCAGGAACCTGCATCTTTACCGGATATGCATCGATGACAAATGAACCGCTTCCTCCAAGCTGAATCAATCCAAAGCGTTCTTGTAGAAAACACACTGTGAAACCGAGAGTAAGTCCTATTATAGCTCCCAGGGCGGTGATGAAGATTCCTTCAAGCAAAAAGATTTTGCGTAATAGCGCCGAATTGGCACCAAGGCTATGCAGTATAGTTATGTCCTTTTTTTTCTCAATGACCAACATTGTCAAAGAGCTGATCACATTAAAGGTGGCAATGATGAGTATAAATGTGAGAATAAGAAACACCGCCCATTTTTCAGATTTCATGATCTTGTAAATGAGCTCATGCTGCTGGTAACGATTTTTTACCTGATATGAATTTCCAGCAAGCTCTGTGATTCGTTTCTGTACCTCCTCTGTATTTACACCGGGATTCAATCCGATCTCCAAAGCAGATACCTGTGACTCTTTTTCTAAAATTTCATAAGCAAGACGGAGAGGAACAATGATATATTTCGTGTCAAATTCCTGCTGTATTGAAAAAACTCCGGAAGGACTAACGAAGCGTCTGTTAAAAGCCTCTTCAGCATTTAACAACGATGCCGAATTTTTTTTTGGTGCATAGATCTCAAGCTGAGATTTCAGGTCACCGATGTTGAGCTGTAACTTGTATGCAATTCCTGCACCAACAATAGCGAAATCCAGGTCTCCATGTTTCAACTTAAATTCTCCTTCTGCGATCATGGAATCAATACCGGTCATTTGTTCAAACTCATCATTCACTCCTTTAATGCTCACGATAGTTTGCTTGTCGCGGTACTTGACGAGTGCATTTTCTTCAAGCACTTCGCTGACATATTGTACGCCGTCAATTTCCCGAAGCTGTTGAAGTGGAAAACTATTCAAATGAAATGATTTCCCTTCAACCTTGCTGATCTTAATATCGGGATCAAAGGAATTATATAAACGAAGGATCAGGTCTTCGAAGCCGTTAAAAACTGACAGGACAATAATGAGCGCAGCGGTTCCAATGGTCACACCCAAAACCGAGATCATCGAAATGATATTGATTGCTCGTTGTGACTTTTTAGAAAAGAAATAGCGTCGGGCTATGAATGGGGCTAAACTCATAAATGGGCTTCTATGAAGCTTTGCCAAAGTTAGAAAAAATGAGTGAGGAGTGGATTTAATTATTCGCCTTATTGTATACTGAAAGAATTTTTAGACTTTCATCCAATCGCATAAAAATTAACTTTTGGAATTAAAAATATTTTTGATCAGGATCATTTCCTGCGAAAAACAGTACCTTGTATATTATTTAAACTTTTAATCATGTACAAACTATTCTGCATAGTAGTGTTCTGTTTGATCTACAGCTTTGCTAAGGCCGATTGGGATCTATTTCCTTTAAATCAAAAAAGCTATTATTCTATTCAATACAGCGGCCAAGAGATGATTACCTTAGTTGCTTTCGATTCGACTGTTCAGCGATCAGGGTATCAATCAGTTTTTCCTAACCGCAAGTATCCGGGTGTCGGAATAGAAAATTGTTATAATGCTGTTATTGATTTTAGTATTATGAATTGGAACTTGAATGAAACAGAGTTCGATTCATTGATATATTCCGGTGATTCTATCATCTTAGCATCTCAGATGTATTTTTTCCCAAATAAGTCTGTCGGTGAATCCTGGAGAATTTCCGGTCAGTTACAAAATGGATTCACCGATATTGAATTCACTTGCACAAATGCATCAGTTCAGTCTTTTTTAGGCATCTCAGATTCTGTTAAGGAATTCACTATTGCAACTTATAATGGAGCAAACCTTATTAGTTCTACCCTTACCGGCTTTGTTATAAGATTGAGTAAAAACTATGGACTATTAGATTATTTAAACTTTGGATATTTACAAGACCATTCTAAATTGGTTCATTATTTAATAGGAATCGAGGACTCTATAAATAATAATGGATTTGCGGCACCCACTTATCTGGACTTCTTCCCATATCAAGTTGGTGATGTTTTAAATTGGTTGACAGAGAGCCATCCATTATTTCCTACTCCCTGGACATATCTTTATTTCAAAGATTCAATTATTAGCGTAAATATTTCTCCGGATACACTTAGCTATGAATGTATCCGCCACAGCTATCATCTCCCTTCAGGAATATATTCAATAGACACTATAGAAGAATTTGTCACTGTGGATTATTTTAAAAGTATACTTGAATCTCCACCGCAGTGGATTTCCATAACTCCTAAAAACTCTTTTGGAGGAAAAGATGTTGCATTTTCAGAGAATTATTTTGTTGAAAATGACAGCTCCTTAACTTATAGAATAAGGCATAATGGAACTTCTGTAGACACAAGTACTTGTCAGGTAGGACAAGCTACTGACGTTGCAGAACACTACACCTATAATACGTATCAAGGGTTGATGGAATATTGTGATGATGCATTCTTTTATCACTGCACTAATTTAATTGGTGCGTTTATTGGCGGAAGAGTTTTTGGGGACACAGTATTGATTACAAACATCAATAAAATAGCCAAACCAACATCTCTTAGACTTTACCCCAACCCTGCACAAAATAAATTATGCCTTTCTTTTTCTAACGGTCAATCTCAAAGCTCAAGAATTGAGATTATGAATCTAACCGGTTCAATATTATATACCGAAGTGATTGAACTTAATAGTGAGAATTGCTCTGCCGAACTGAATTTAGAAGGATTTGCAAATGGATTTTATATACTGAGTGTAGCAGATGTGAGCGGAAAAAACGCAATGAGACAAAAATTTATCGTGCAACATTAATCCAGACCTCAATCAGAAATCTCACAAGAGGGCCTTGAGAAATGCAGGATTCTAATATTTTTTTTATGCCCAGGCCTTCACGATCAACCCCGTCCCTGTCTTGTGTTTAGTATATACATCAAGATAGTTCAGAACAAAAGCAATTGGATAGGCGATGATGTAGTAAAAAGGTAAGACAATAAAAAACAGTTTGCTCTTGCCTAACATGAGAATTGGGTACTTCATTGAAAGCCTCCAGGCAATCTTACCCGGACTACCATATTGGTATCTTGCTTCTACCTTAGAAAAGCCGGCAGATTTTATCTTGTCCTGGATTTCCTGAATATTGTAGCCGTCACGAACATGTTCTTCGATAAATGATGCATCGTCGTCTCCGTGTACATCACTTCCTCCCTGGTCGGATGGCGTGCTGATGAGTAGCATGGCTCCGGGTTTCATGGATACATAAAAATTTTTGAAAACCTGAACATCTTCAAGGATGTGTTCCATCACATCAACACAAACTACAAGATCAAAGGCCTTAGGCTTTGTATATTTGGTCAGGTCGCCAACTTCAAAAAGGACTTCTGTAGCTCCTGTCTCCGAGAAAAAGCGGTTGCAATCTTCAACTTGTTCTTCTTTTACATCGAGTGCAAGGATATTCCAATGAGGATCTTTTTTGTTCAACCAATAGGTGTATTGCCCGAATCCTGCTCCTGCATCCAAAATTTTTGCATCACTCATTGCCGTTTTAGACCAGAGTCGCAGCTCTTTATGTACATGCCAGGCCCTGAGCAATAAAAGATCGAGCAGTTTGTAAAATATTTTACGGAGAAATGGGTTCTTGTTGAACACATTTCCCAGTGATCGCTTAATTGGATCGTATTGCATATTCTATTTAAAAGTTATTGACTAAAAAATTATCTATTCAGTTACTAATAAGAAAGAAATTTAACCCGCAGCGCTTTCCTCAGCATTGTCACCCCTGTCGACCCGGCTATCCTTCAGTAATTTCTCGATCTTCTCGACCTGATCCAAAGAATCGTCAAGAAAAAACTTCAATGCAGGAATGATACGCGCCTGATGACGTATGCTATTACCAAGTCGCTTACGAATCTCCTTATTATGACTTTCAATCTGATTTATAACCGCATGGCTATCCTTCGCTCCAAAAATGCTGAGGTAGACTGTAGCTATACTCAAATCCGGACTCACCTTAGCACCTGTGACCGTCACAAAAGCCTTTCCATAAAAGAGAGTGCCGTCCTTTTGAAAGATTTCGCCAATTTCCTTTTGAATCAGCCGGGCGTATTTCTGTTGTCTCGTCGAATCCATGATGCCGCGAATGTACGGATTTCCCTAAGGCTGACCAATTGCTATTGAAGGCTAATAGATATGATAATCGCTCAAATTTGTCCAATAATGGAGAATTCTAAACATTCATGGAGGACAATAAATATTAAAAAGGATATCTTTAAGCCGTGAAAAACTACCTACGCTTGCTTCGCTTCGTCGGAGCCTACAAAGGATATGCAGTCCTGAACATCATCTGCAATATATTCTCTGTGATCTTTTCCCTCTTTTCTCTCACGATGGTAGCGCCATTTTTGAATGTTTTGTTCAGCCAGACAACTGAATATGAGCAAATGCCCTGGAGCTTTTCTATCAAAGCCATTCTGGCAAATTTCAATTATTTTTTAAGTCAGTACATAAATGAAAATGGCAAGTTGGAAACATTGTTTCTTATTTCCATGCTTGTCATCGTCATGTTCTTTTTCAAAAACCTGTTCCGATATCTCGCCATGTATTTTATGGCTCCAATTCGTAACGGTATTGTCCGCGATCTTCGAAATAAAATGCACGACAGAGTGCTCGAATTACCCTTATCGTACTTTAGCAATGAAAGAAAAGGTGACCTCATTTCCAGAATGACACATGACGTTCAGGAGGTAGAGTGGAGCATCATGCAATCCCTCGAAGTTATTTTCAGGGATCCTTTAACAATCATCTTGTTTCTTACGACGATGGTTTTGATGAGTCCTGAATTGTCCATTTTTGTGTTCGTCTTATTGCCTGTAGCCGGGTTATTAATCGGACAACTTGGAAAAAGTCTGCGACGTACTTCCGCAAAAGGTCAGGCACAAATGGGACTTCTGCTTTCAACCATTGAAGAAACGTTGGGGGGACTTAGGATCATAAAGGGTTTTACGGCTGAGGTGTTTAGTCAGAAAAAATTTGGAAAGATCAATGAGGAATATCGCCGGCTTATGACTCGCCTCTATCGCAAAAGAGATCTTAGTTCACCCTTGAGTGAATTTTTAGGTGCAACAGTACTCGTTGTCGTAATGTATTTTGGTGGTAAGCTGGTACTCGGTGAAGCAGCATCATTAGAACCATCGGTCTTTATTGCTTTCATAGCGATATTCTCTCAATTGATCCCACCTGCCAAATCATTTACCGAAGCCTATACAAATGTGCAGAAAGGCCTTGCATCTGCGGAAAGAATCAATGTAATTTTGGATGCTGATATCACCATCCGCGATAAAGAACTGTCAACATCGATTGCCGACTTTAACCATGCTATTGAATACAGGAATGTTTCTTTTGCCTATCATCAAGGCGGACAAGGTTGGGTATTGAATAATATTAATCTGAAAATTGAAAAAGGTAAAACGATAGCATTAGTCGGGCAAAGCGGAAGTGGAAAAACTACGCTGGCTGACTTGCTTCCCCGTTTCTACGATCTTGAACACGGAGAAATTCTGGTTGATGGTGAGAATATAAAGGATTATAAATTAGAAGACCTCAGAGGACTATTTGGAATTGTCACGCAGGAGAGTATTCTGTTCAACGATACTGTATATAATAATATTGCTTTCGGAATGCCGGACGCTAAAGAAGAGGATGTTATCAATGCTGCAACTATTGCCCATGCCCACGAGTTTATTGTTCAAATGGATAAAGGCTATCAAACTAACATTGGGGATAGAGGAGGGAAGATGAGCGGAGGCCAAAGACAAAGGATAAGTATTGCAAGAGCCATATTAAAAAACCCTCCAATTCTTATCTTGGATGAAGCAACTTCGGCCCTTGACACGGAAAGTGAAAGACTGGTTCAGGATGCACTAACCAATCTGATGAAAAACCGAACGACACTTGTCATTGCACACCGACTATCTACCATTCACCATGCCGATGAGATTATTGTTATGCAACAAGGTGAAATTGTTGAAAGAGGACAACATGACACACTGCTTGCCAAAGGCGGTATCTACAAAAGACTGTATGATTTGCAATCCTTCGTTTAGTTGAACAGAAAATTTATAATTAAGATGGATCAGAATTTAATTCAATCCCATAGCATTGAGATCAATACAAGTATAGAAAAGGTTTGGCATGCCCTTACGGAACCGAAAATTATAGCTCAATACTTGCATGGAACAGAAACTATCACTGACTGGAAGGTAGGAAGTAAAATTACATTTCAGGGCGAGTATGAAGGAACGAAGTATCATGATGGTGGAGTGATCAAAGAAATTATTCCGAATAAAAAGTTATCTTATACTTATTGGAGTAGTTTCACAGGATTAGAAGACAAGCCCGAAAATTATTCTCTGGTTACCTACGATGTGGAAGCCATCGATTCTAACAAAACAAAATTTACCTGGACTACAAAAGGCTATTCGGGAGAGAAAGAATACGAAGCATCAAAATCAAGCATGCCTAAATTTCTGGAAAATATTAAATCAATTGTTGAAAGTATTAATGAATAACATTATGGCCACAGATGAATTCATGCAAGCAGCTATTGAAGAAGCCCAAAAAGGTTGGGATGAAGGCGGCATCCCGATAGGTTCTGTGTTAGTTCGGGACGGAAAGATCATTGGCCGGGGTCATAACCAAAGAGTCCAGAAAGGAGATCCTGTTACTCATGCAGAAATTGACTGCCTTCGTAACGCAGGGCGTATAGGAAATTATAAGAATGCGGTGCTTTATTCTACATTGATGCCTTGCTACCTCTGCGCAGGAGCTGCCGTACAGTTCGGTATTAAGAAAGTGGTAGTTGGCGAATCACGCACCTTTCCCGGTGCAGAGGCATTTATGAAGGAACATGGCATTGAGGTTGTAAATCTTGATAATCACGATTGTGTAGATCTGATGGAACGGATGATTCGTGAGAAGCCGGATTTGTGGAATGAAGACATAGGGGTTTAATGTAATTTCTCTTCTCATTGCTTTATCTTCTTGTCATCACCAGATTCCTTTCTACTGTTGTGAATTGAATAAACTTTTTCGTTCTGATCGACTGTCCTTCTGCCGGTATTAGTTTTGAAGAATATTTCAAGTTGTTTTAAAGCCGGGTCGAAATAAATTAATTTTAGTTCCGGGAATTTTGGATCTCAGAATAATTTAGCGATGCTAAAGATTTCAATTTATCTTAGCCGGAATTAAAAACAATTAGGTACTTTAGTTTGTTTACTGTTTTTTTTTACTACGATTAAGATTCAATTCTTCGAAGCCATTGTATCACATTAAAATAATGATTCGCAAAAATATTTATCTTTTTTTGTCGAGATTCACGAAAGGATATTTTCGTGATAAGCGATTTTATGTTTCGGGAATTTTATTAGTTTGTATTTCTTTTCTCAGCTTGTCTTGTGAAAAATTTGTATATAACATATATGAAACTGAGAGACATGAAAAGGATATTCATGTAACAACAGATCATAATATCGATCAACTTCTTGCACTACCGCTGAGAGACACCCTCCACGTGGTTTTCTTCGGTGACTCGCAACGATTTTATGATGACCTTGAAGACCTTGTCGAATCGGTGAATCAACTTCCTCAATTGGATGCCGTAATAATTACAGGAGACCTTACAGATTTTGGTTTATCAATGGAGTATGACCTGAGCAATGAAGTTCTGTCAAAGCTTAATGTTCCTTTTTTAACAGTCATTGGAAATCATGATTGCCTTGAGAATGGCGTGGAACTTTATGAAAGCATCTACGGTCCATTGAATTATTCATTTACCTGGAATAAAATTCGATTCATAATGCTTAATACTAATAGTAGAGAATTCAATTTTAACGGATCGGTTCCTGATTTAAACTGGATGCACTCGCAGTTGCTTGATACCGCTGATTATGAGGCTTGCCTTTTCATTTCTCATGTACCACCATATCATAGAGATTTTGACAAGAAACTGGAACAGGATTTCATTCAAACAGTTAGGGAAGCCAAGAATACAGTTTTGAGTGCTAATGGTCATAATCATACTACTTTTACGACACAATTTTATAATGATGGAATTTGGTATTTGAATACCGGCAGTCCTTCAAACAGAATTTATAATTATGTCACAATTTACCCTTTTAGCTCTTCTTCCAAGAAGTTTGATAATACCCTTATGTATTTTTAGTTCAGCGGTAATCGGACAAGATACAAGCAGTGTTGTTTCATTACCTTGGTTTACGCCCCGGAGCATTCATGTCCAAAGTGCAGGAGGTTTTGGTATGTTTTCTCTCGGAACCGGTTGGTATCCGGCTAAGAAAACGGAATTGAAATTTAGCGTCGGATATACTCCCCCTCCTTATGGAAATATATGGACAACCAATGTATTAATTACTTATTCCTTTCTTAAGATAAGTCTAAATTCCAATCTGAAGTTCGAACCATTTAAGACTGGTATATTCCTAAATACTAGCTATGGAAAAAACATTCATCTCGTCTGGCCGTCACATTATCCGGACAACTACTATTGGTGGAGTTCCTCACTAAGAGTCGGGCCTCTTCTTGAGTCTGAAATAACTTATGAGTCACCTAAATTGGGTAATGATTATTCCTTTTTTTTCCAATGCCTTACAAATGATTTATATATTGCTTCATATGTAGTAAACACAGATTTTGTTTCTTTTGGTGATATTTTGATTTTAGGATTCGGAATAAAATACATCTTCTGAGAAATCAGTTTAATCAACTATTTTTAATTGCTTGAATGGCGATGCCACTAACATCAATTCAATAAATGAACTACTCTTTGACCTCAATTTCAAAATCTGTATGATCCCTTCAGTCTCCTCCTGTTTGTTCTAATCTGTTTCTATCATATTCTAAGTCTACTGTCGTTTAAATCCCGACCCTCGATTTTTTTGAAAAATTTAGAATCTTGATAATTGCTCAAAACCAAGTATTTTTACTTAATTTTACTGATTCACGAAAGAAATAAAATGGAAACGACAACGCTTAAATACCCTGAAGTAAAGAATTACGTCTCAGGTAAATTTTTATCGAATGGTAAAAAATCGATGGAAGTGATCAGCCCTTTAACCGGCAAAGTTATTTCTACCGTTCCACTCTCATCGGCAAAGGATCTTGATGAAGCTGTGATCTCAGCCAAAGCTGCATTTCCTGCCTGGTCGGCAATGCCTATAAAGGAACGAGTGCAAATATTCTACCGATATAAAACCTTAATGGAGAAAAACCTCACTGAACTTTCTAATTTGGTGAGCGCAGAAAATGGAAAAACTTTTGATGAAGCAAAAGCTGAAGTAGAAAAAAGTATTGAACTTACTGAGTTTGCTTGTTCTATGCCTCAATTAATTTCCGGAGAGTTGCTGGAAGTGAGTCGTGGTGTTGAATGTCGTGTTGAACACAAACCATTGGGTGTTGTAGCTTCTATAGCTCCTTTTAATTTTCCTCACATGGTTCCGCATTGGACAATACCTAATGCACTGGTACTGGGAAACTGTATGATCTTAAAGCCATCCGAACAGGTTCCTATCTCATCGAACCGCATTGCAGAGATGCTTAAAGAAGCAGGCTTGCCTGATGGTGTTTTGAATGTTGTTAACGGCGATCGCGAAATAGTAGAAGCAATTTGTGATCACCCCGGAATTGAAGCGGTGTCATTTGTTGGCTCAACAAAAGTTGCGAAGATCGTTTATGTCAGAGCAACTTCTAATTTAAAGCGTGCTCTTGCCTTGGGTGGTGCTAAGAATCACCTTATCGTATTGCCCGATGCTCATCCTGATATGACAGCATCAAATGTGACAGCGTCTATGTCGGGTTGTGCCGGTCAGCGTTGCATGGCAGCTTCTGCGATGGTTGCTGTTGGTAGCATTGATCCCATCATTGCAAAGATCTGTGAGGAGGCAAAGAAAATTGTCCCTGGCAAAAATCTGGGTTCAGTAATTTCCAAAGAAGCAAAAGAGCGTATTGAAAGATATATCACCGAAGCAGAAAAAGCCGGAGCTAAAATTTTAGTCGACGGACGAAGCTGGAAGGTAGAAGGACATGAAGACGGCTTTTACGTGGGTGCTACTGTGATCGATAATGTGACTCCTGATATGGCTATTGCTAAAGAAGAAGTTTTCGGTCCTGTACTTGCTATCATTCGTGCAAAGAATTTGGACGATGCTATCAGCATTGAGAATTCTTCAAACTACGGAAATGCTGCTTCTGTATTTACTCAGAGCGGAAGTCTGGCCAGACAAGTGATGGATCGTGCGAGTGCAGGAATGATCGGAGTAAACATCGGTGTACCGGTACCACGTGAACCTTTTTCATTTGGTGGATGGAATGAATCTAAATTCGGAGTTTGTGATATAACCGGTAAAAGCTCTATTGAGTTTTGGACTCAGCTAAAAAAGACTTCCGTTAAATGGAATCCTGAAGCGAAGACTAACTGGATGAGCTAAATGCTTCCCGATCTTTCAGTCGCCACAATAGTTCAGTTTTAAGTATCATTCATTTCATCAATAATATTTATATGTCTTCAACAGTAAAAGAAAGTGTTAATCCCAAAGAGGAAATTCTTTCAACGAATCTTAAGCATAGTATTTTTTCCTGGTCAAAGCAAAGTGGATTGAATCCTTTGAATATTGAAAAAGCAAAAGGTGTTTATATCTATGACAGGAGCGGCAAAAAGATTCTTGATTTTTCATCACAACTGATGAATGTAAATGTTGGACACGGTCACCCTAAAGTTACAGACGCAGTTATGCGACAGATGAATGAAGTGAGTTATGTTCATCCGGGAATGATCACTAAGGCGAGAGGATTATTGGGAAAAAAGCTTTCAGAAATTAGTCCGGGTTCATTGAATCGTACATTCTTTACCAATGGTGGCGCGGATGCAATTGAAAACGCGATAAAGCTTGCACGAATGGTAACAGGGCGTCACAAGATTATTTCTTTGTACCAAAGTTATCATGGAGCTACCTATGGGGCACTTTCTGCCGGAGGTGATCCGCGGGGTCTCCCTCATGATAGTCAGGGTGTGCCTAATATCATCCATGCAGAGAACCCATATTTTTATCGTTGTCCATGGAATAGTAAAACGCAGGAAGAGTGCGCTGATAATGCCGTGGCACACATGGAACGTCTTATTAAGTATGAGGGTCCGCAATATATCGCTGCCATATTAATGGAAGGAGAGAGTGGTTCTTCAGGTTGTATCAAGTACCCACCCGGTTATTGGAAAAAGGTAAAAGCTATTGCAGATAGGTACGGGATCTTAACGATATGCGATGAAGTAATGAGCGGTTTTGGTCGTACCGGGAAATGGTTTGGTATTGATCATCATGGAGTCACACCTGATATCATGTGTCTTGCAAAAGGAATCACAAGCGGTTATATTCCACTAGGAGGAATGATCGTAAAAGAAGAGATCATTAAACAGTTTGATGACAAACCTCTTCCTATTGGGCTCACTTACTCTGCGCATGCTGTCGCTTGTGCAGCCGCTAATGCAGTTTTGGAAATTTATGAAGAAGAAAACCTGATTGAAAATGCAGCAAAGATGGGTGCTTATCTTGATGCACAGATGGTAAAGATGCAGGCGAAGCACCCTTCAATCGGTGATTTCAGAAATACAGGATTACTTGGCGTCATCGAATTGGTCAAGAACAGAAAGACAAAAGAACCAATGGCTCCATGGAACGCAGCAGCTTCTGAAATGGAGACCATGAATAAGGTTGCCGCTAAATTGACAGAGCTTGGCCTATTCACTTTCGTACGTTGGAACTGGATTTTTACCGCACCTCCATTGTGCATTACGAAAGAACAAATTGATGAAGGCCTGGATATAATTTCTCAGGCAATTTCTATTGCCGATAAAGAATGTAACTAACAATATTAAGATCAATTTTTTTTTGATCTCATGGTAGTATTTTTTTGAAGAGGAACATATTCATCCTCTGAAGGCATTAATTATTTTTATTAATTTCTATGGAGAACAATACAAAGCCTATCCCGGAAGAGTATCATACTTCCTTACTCTATAGTAAAGATCTTGCACCGACATCTCCTGAAGGACGTAGTTGGAATAAGTGGAATCTCGCCGCCATTTGGGTGGGAATGGCAGTATGTATACCAACATATCTTCTTGCTTCGTACATGATACGCTCAGGACTAAGTTGGTACTCGGCACTTATGATTATTGGATTAGCGAATTTGGTTATCACTATTCCGATGGTATTGAATGGCCATGCCGGTGTAAAGTATGGAATTCCTTTTCCGGTACTTGGAAGAGCAGGTTTTGGAACTAAAGGAGTACACATTCCTTCTTTCGTTAGGGCTATAGTTGCTTGTGGTTGGTTTGGTATTCAGACCTGGATTGGCGGACTGGCAATATATTCAATATGGAATGTCATTACCGGACAAGAAGGAACAATTGGTCTTGACACAGGTAAGTTCATCTCTTTTGGAATTTTTTGGTTCATCAATATTTTTTTTATTTGGCGAGGCACAGAAAGTATTCGTTGGCTTGAAGATTTTTCTGCGCCGATACTAATTGGTATTGGTATTATTTTAATTGTTTGGGGATACAATAATGCAGGAGGATTTAGTAAAGTACTTGATCAGGGTATTCAATTGCAGAGGTCAACAGCTATTCTTACACAAACTGAAGGAGCAGATCAGCTTCAATTAACTCTTAATCCTGTTAAAGATTTTAATGGAAAAGCAAAGGCCGGAGAGTATTCAATTCTGGTTCCGACAGATAAAGGCTACTATGACTTTGGCTGGAAAAAATGGGATGATGCAAATCAATCTTTTATTCTTGAGAATGTTCCCGGTCTTGAATTGAAACGGATCCTGAAAAGTCAGCAAGCCGTAAAGGTTCAGTTTCGAAATGAAGCTCAGGAAGTGTCCACAATACTTGATGTAACAATCCATAAGCCGCAGAGTAAGTCAAATCAATGGTGGGAATATTTGATCTGGTTCACCGCGATGGTGGGTTTCTGGGCAACAATGTCGATCAGTATATCTGACATTACGCGATATGCAAAAACTCAAAAAGATCAGATTGCAGGACAATTCATTGGTCTGCCCGGAACGATGATCTTCTATTCTTTTGTAGGAATATTTGTAACCATATCAGCTGTTATGGCTTTTAGTGATATAATGATTGTTGAAGATGCCCCCTGGGATCCTGTGTCCCTGGTTGCCAAATTTAAAACACCCTGGGTTGTGATCTTTGCACAAATAGCCATGATCATAGCGACATTGAGCACAAACATTGCTGCTAATGTTATCGCACCTGCCAATGCCTTCTCAAATTTGTATCCGCAAAAAATTAGTTTTAGAGCCGGTGGTATTATCACCGGAATTATCGGAATTATTATTTGCCCATGGTGGCTAATGGATGAGATCAGCGGAATATTGATCTTCATAAGCGGTTTACTTGGTCCGGTCCTGGGTGTCTTGTTATGTGATTACTTCATAATTAGAAAAAAACACCTCGAGCTTAACGAATTGTACAAACCCAATGGGCTCTATTCTTACAATGGTACCGGCTTTCACAAAGGAGGGATGCTGGCACTTTTTGCGGGCGTAACAATTGCCCTGGTGGGCTATTGGGTACCTTCACTCGACTTCCTCTATAAGGCCTCATGGTTTAGCGGATTTATTATTTCCTTTTTTGTTTATTATATTTCGGCAAAGAAGGCTTAAATTTAGCCTGGTACAAGAACATAAATATTCACCATTAAGAAATTCAATGATGTCTATCCTTATTAAAAACGGTAGAGTAGTTACTGCTTCAGAAGATTATATCGCAGATATTTTTATTGAAGGAGAGAAGATCAGTGCAATAGGAAAGAATCTTTCAGCGTCGGCAGACGAGACCATTGATGCTTCCGGAAAATTGATTCTGCCCGGAGGTATAGATCCGCATGTTCACCTCGACATGCCTTTTATGGGAACATTCAGCAGCGATAATTATGAAACCGGAACTTTGGCTGCTCTGCACGGAGGGACAACCACTGTGATAGATTTTGTCTTACAAACGCAAGGCAAATCATTGCATCATGCTTTAGAACAATGGAAAGGAAGATCAAATGGCAATTGCTATGGAGATTATTCTTTTCACATGGCTGTGACTGATTTCAATGATCAAACAAAAGCAGAGATCAAGGAAATGGTTGAGAAAGAAGGTATATCTTCTTTCAAAACTTTCATGGCTTATAAAGGCGCACTCATGATCGATGATCGGCAAATGGTTGGTTTAATGAATGAAGTGAAAAGTTGCGGAGGAATGGTAACCGTGCATGCTACCAATGGAGACTTGATAGATTATTTAATAGCAAAGCACAAAGCGGAAGGGAAATTATCACCGCTGTATCATTATTTATCTCAACCTGAAATTACTGAGTCAGAAGCTACAGGTCGATTCTCTGATCTTGCATATCAAACCGGTGTAACAGCTTATGTAGTTCACATGACCTGCGAAGGAGCATTGAATCACATTCGTGATATCGCCAAGCGAAATCAAAAAGTGTATGCCGAAACGTGTATCCAGTATCTGATTTTAGATGCATCATTGTACCAAAAAGATTTTGATGGAGCTAAATGGGTGATGAGTCCTCCTCTAAGAGAACCCAAAGATCAATCAGCTTTATGGGCAGGTATCAATCAGGGTACCGTTCAAGTTGTAGCCACAGATCATTGTCCGTTTAAATGGGACCAAAAACGTTTGGGCGAAAAAGATTTTTCAGCGATACCTAACGGACACCCTGCTATCGAGCATCGGATGGAGCTTCTATATTCCGAAGGGGTGCATAAGAATAAGATCACTCTTAATAAGTTTGTAGAGGTTACTTCCACGAATGCTGCCAAGATCTTTGGAATGTATCCTAAAAAAGGGACTCTTGCAATTGGTTCAGATGCAGATATCCTTATCTTCGATCCAAATGAAAAGCATAACTTGTCTGCTAAGACACACCACATGAATGTTGACTATTCTGCTTATGAAGGCTGGGAAGTGACGGGAAAATGTAAAACGACAATTCTTCGCGGACAAGTTGCAACTGATAAGGGAAATGTAAAAATCAAAAAAGGCTACGGCCAATTCGTTAAGAGAAAAAAAGTAAAAAGTATTATTTAAAAACACGATTACAATTGCCGATTCTAATTGATGGTGCTGTTTTAATGTGATGATAGCATTGTCAATTGACTTAAAATATTTCATCAATAATCATTTATTAATATGCCAAGAAAAATCAAATCAGGACTCATACAAATGAGCCTTCCAAAAACAGAGGGAGAAGGAACTATTCCGGAAATTGTTGATGCTATGTTGCAGAAGCATATTCCTTATATCGAAGAAGCAGGAAAAAAAGGAGTACAAATTCTTTGTTTGCAGGAGATATTTAACACGCCTTACTTCTGTCCGGGGCAAGACCGCAAATGGTATGCTTCTGCTGAATCTGTGCCCGGTCCTACAACGGAGCTGATGCAGACTTATGCTAAGAAATACAACATGGTCATTATTGTTCCAATTTATGAAAAGGAACAGGAGGGTTTTCTTTACAATACTGCTGCCGTTATAGATGCAGACGGGACTTACCTTGGGAAGTATAGAAAGAATCACATTCCGCACACATCAGGATTTTGGGAAAAGTTTTTCTTTAAACCCGGAAATCTTGGTTATCCGGTTTTCAAAACAAAGTATGCTACCATTGGTGTTTACATTTGTTATGACCGGCATTTTCCTGAAGGAGCAAGAATATTTGGCCTGAATGGTGCCGAGATTGTTTACAATCCCTCTGCAACAGTTGCAGGTTTATCTCAATACCTTTGGAAATTAGAACAACCGGCACATGCAGCAGCCAATGGATATTTCATGGGATGCATAAACAGAGTGGGTGAAGAAAAACCATGGAATCTTGGTAAGTTTTATGGTTCATCTTATTTTGTAGACCCACGCGGACAAATTTTCGCACAAGCATCGGAGGACAAGGATGAGTTGCTCATCGCAGAATTTGATCTGGATATGATTGCAGAGGTGCGATCCACATGGCAGTTTTTCCGTGACCGTCGTCCGGAGACCTATGAGAAGATGACTGAGTTGTAATTTTTACTCAATCATTTTTTTTAAATAAATTCATTCTTAAGAAAATAAAATGTCTGAATATAAAGCACCCGCATCTGAAAAAGAATTTGAAGAGAACTTCAGCCAAATAAAACCTTTGATGTCTAAATCTGAGGCTTATTATGAAAGTTCAAGATGTCTGTTTTGCTATGATGCACCATGTGTTAACGCTTGTCCTACCGGCATTGACATCCCATTATTCATTCGGCAGATTAACACTAACAATCCTCTCGGTGCTGCGAAGACCATTTATGATTCAAATACCTTTGGATATGCTTGCGGAAAAGTTTGTCCAACAGAAGTTTTGTGCGAGGGGGCCTGCGTGTATAATCATCAGGATGTGAAACCGATCGAGATCGGACGCCTGCAAAGTTTTGCCACCGGTAAAGCGATTGAAAAAAATCACAAGATCTATACAGTAGGGAAACCAAATGGAAAAAAGGTAGCCATTATTGGAGCCGGTCCTGCAGGAATTGCATGTGCCTGTGATCTCAGGATGTATGGATGTGATGTGGATATATATGAAGCAAAGGAGCATCCTTCCGGCTTGACGGTTTATGGAGTGGCACCATACAAGATCACCAACAAGGAAGCTTTGGATGAAATGGTTTATCTGGAAAAACAATTTGGCTATAAGGTGCATTATAAGAAACCTATTCTGACAGAGGCGGATTTGGATAACCTGGAGAAAAATTATGATGCAATATTTATTGGTATTGGACTTGGAAAAACATCTTCATTGAACATCAAAGGAGAGGACTTGGAAAATTGTTTCGGCGCTACAGAATTTGTAGAAAAGTTACGCATGAATCATCATAGGGTTTCTGTACCTGCAAAGGTTATTGTACTTGGCGGAGGGAATACTGCTATGGATGCTGCTTCAGAAAGCGCAAGGATGGGCTCAGAAAAAGTTATTCTTGCCTATCGCCGCTCTAAAGAATCGATGGGTGCCTATGATTTTGAGTACGACCTTGCAAAAGGTGTAGGAGTTAAAGGAATGTTTAATGTTTCTCCTTTGGAGATCATTGGTAATGGGAAAGTTGAAGCAGTAAAATTTATCCGAACACAAGAGCTTAATGGTAAGCTGGAAAATATTGCAGGATCTGAATTTACTGAATCCTGTGATTGGGTAATAAAAGCAACAGGACAGTCTAAGCAGGTAGAACTTTTAAAGCTCATCTCCGAAATGGAACTGGACTCAAAAGGTCGCATTGTTGTGGATCATAAAACTTTTTCGACAAAGAATAAAAAATATTTTGCTGCGGGTGATGCAGTCAGTGGTGGACAAGAAGTAGTAAATGCCGTTGCTGATGGTCGTCGTGCTGCAAAAGGAATTATGGATTCGATTATGAAATAAATAAGTTTCGGCAATTTGACACCTGAACTATTTATATAAAAAAAATATAATGGCTGATTTAAAAACAAACTTAGCAGGAATAAAATCCCCTAACCCATTTTGGCTTGCATCTGCTCCTCCAACGAATAGCGGCTATCAGATCATGAAAGCATTTGATGCGGGATGGGGTGGAGCCGTATGGAAAACTCTTGGTGTACCGGTAGTGAATGTTTCCAGCCGATATGGAGCAGTAAATCATCGTGACAACAGAATGGTAGGATTTAATAATATTGAGTTAATTACTGATCGTCCGCTTGCAGATAATTTACGTGAGATCGAAGAAGTAAAAAAGCGTTTTCCTGAACATGCAGTTATTGCCTCTTTGATGGTTGAGACCAGGGAGGAGTGGCATCAGATTGTAAAGGATGTTGAGAATGCAGGTTCTGATGGTATAGAATTGAACTTTGGTTGTCCGCATGGTATGTGTGAGCGAGGAATGGGTTCTGCAGTCGGACAAGAACCAAAGGTTCTGAAGACCATCGTTTCATGGGTGAAAGAAGTAGCGAAAGTACCGGTTATTGTGAAGCTCACTCCAAATATTTCTGATATTACAAGACCGGCAGTAGCGGCAGTTGAAGGAGGCGGGGATGCAATCTCCCTTATCAATACCATTCAAAGTATAGTAGGTGTTGATATCGACAAGTTTGTGCCATACCCAATTGTTGATGGAAAAAGTACAAACGGTGGTTATTGCGGACCGGCGGTTAAGCCAATAGCATTGAACATGCTGAAAAATTGTGCTCAGCATCCATCCGTAAATATCCCTATATCCGGTATTGGAGGTGTTGAAAATTGGAGAGATGCTGTAGAGTTTATACTTCTTGGTGCAACTTCTGTGCAAGTATGCACAGCAGTGATGCATTATGGTTTTGGTATAATCCGTGAGTTAGTTTCCGGACTGGAACAATACATGGATGATAAAGGATTTAAAACTATTGATGATTTTAGAGGTAAAGCTCTACCTAATATTATGCATTGGGAAGACCTTAACCTGAAATATAAAGTTGTCGCAAACATTAACAAAGAGAAATGTATCGGATGCCAGCTCTGTTATACAGCATGTGAAGACGGTGCACATCAGGCAATCGGTCTTTCAACAGATGTGAATGATCGTAAGCCATTTATCATTGATGAAAATTGTGTAGGTTGTAATCTATGTTCTCTTGTTTGTCCGGTAGAAGATTGTATTTCTATGGAGCGTAGAGATGATGGAACGGAACAACTCACATGGAAAGAAAGGACATTGGCAGGAAATATCCCAACTACCTTCAATGATCCTCTTGCAGGTGGATTACATCATTGGGTTCCTCAGCCTGAGGAAGCATTCGACACAAAGAAACCGGAGCATTATAGACTTACAAAATAAGATGACCTTTGATCGAAATGATCAGACGTACTGTTTGAGCAATTGTTCAAGCTGCGCAGCCTGAACAACTCCCGACTGTCTCCATTTAATCTCACCTTTTTTGAAGATAATAAGTGTTGGAACCCCTTGCACATTATAAAATTGTGCAGCCTCAGGATTTCTGTCCACATCAACTTTTAATATTGTTGCATTATCCCCAACTCTTTTCGCCAGGTCCTCGAGGATGGGAGCCATCATTTTACAAGGGCCGCACCATTCTGCACTGAAATCAACCAACACAGGTTTTTCAGCATTTATTATTTCTCTAAACTTTGCCATGGTTTTTAGTTATTTCTCAACTTCAAATCCCTTTTCTTTCCAACCCAGGATCCCACCTCCAAGGTTCACTACTTTGCTAAAGCCCATTTCACCCATGATCTCGGCTGAAGCTGCACTACGTTTTCCGGAACGGCAATAAACATGGTAAGTTTTACTTTTGTCAAGTTTTCCAATTTCTTCTTTGAAGTTATCTCCGTTGTAGTCAATGTTGATGGAGCCGGAGATGTGGTCTTCAGCATACTCTTGCGGTGTACGAACATCTATCAGGACACCTTCTTTTGCATCAACCATCTTCTTAAACTCTTCGGTTTGCACGGTTGAAACTGCTTCATCAGTACCATTTTTTGCTTGCTGACATGAAGCACTGCTGAATAGAAAAAGCAATGCCATAACAGGTAATAGGAAATTAAATTTTTTCATGATAGTGTTTTTTATTTGGTTTTACATATTGCAGTTGCATTTTTCAATGGCGTGCATGATCTTTAATAATTCTCTTTCTTTTAATGAATAGTATATAGAAGTACCATCTCTCTCTGATCTGAGCAAGCCTTTGATACGCATATTACTCAGATGGTGTGAAACGAGTGATTGTTCGCATTGGAGATATTTACAGATTTCATTCACGCCTAACTTCCCCTTCTGATCCAATAATTGAATGACAGCCAAACGTGTCGGATGTGCCATTGTCTTTAAAATATAAGCTGCCTTTTCGAATTTCTGTTTTTGGATTCTCATATACCATGCAAATATATGAAAATATGTTCATATATTGTAATAAACAAAAATATTTCAGCTAAAATCAAGAAAATCAAATAAATAGCGCTAATATACCAAAAGTGGATCAGGGTTAATTCAAGGATCCAAAAGCAGGACATTCAGGATTCCGGGTACGGAGCGACAATTCACAGAGATTAAATTTCAATCCGAAGAAAAAATCAAAAGTATAGACGTCACTTAGATTTACCCATTCAAGTAAACGATCTGTTCCGATAATAAAGAATGCGTAGCGAAATCCGATTCCCGCTGCCGGTCTTTGGTATTCAAATAATGAGATATTTCCATTCACCTCCCAGCGACGCTTTTCGTATCTGACAGAAAGATCTAGTTGATTTCCTCTCGCGACTTGATTTGCACCAAAATGTATTCGATTGACCCAACTCAGATTTGCATACACTCTTGGTGTAATGGAATAATCAAACTGTATGCTGATTGCCGTAGGTGTGATCATTGAAAAATTCTTCGATTCAGAGACTTGAACTCCATTGATCCGATTGCTTAGGATCGTATCAAGGCTATTCACATTATTAATATCTGTTGAATCAATTCCATTCCAAATTCTATCTGTTGAGGTTTGTAACTCAGTCTTGCTTGAGTTTTTGAAGAAGTGTACTAAACCTAAATCCATCAAACTTACTCCGATTCTATAGTCATACTTCTTCACTCTATCGGCCACCCGACTACATTCAAAGCCTGAAGATTGCCGTTTGTGCATGTAAGTTGCTCCTAAAGTTGTTCCCAGGCCAAGGCCTCGAAAACCAAAAAGACCTGAAGTTCCTGTGGAAGTCGGACTGGAACTATGGGCTAGTGTGGCATTCAATTTATGGACAATTAAAGTCGAAGTATCTTGCAAGGTGTATTCCAGTTCATCGAATTTTAAATAAGCTCCTGTCATTCCCACCATCAGATTTACGGTTGCTGCTGCTTTCAAATAGTGTTTTTCAGATTCCCTGAATACCTTCCCATAGGTACCTCCAACTTCCAGCCAGCCGAGCCACGCAGCACTAAAGCCATCAGAGCGGTAACGTTGTCCGAATGCGGGTTGATAGTTATATTCTTCATACACCATCTTACTTAGTTCTGCAGGTGCTTTTAAAACACTGAACTCATTTCTATAAGCTGAATGAATTCCCCAACCTGTCTGTTCTTTGGAGCGTATATAGGAAGGGCCAATAAGAAGCAGATGTCCAAATGCTTTTGTTCTTTTACCCCTGAAATTATCCCTTGCTATTTTTTCATTGCCAATATTTCCAAATAATGCATTGACCAGTATGCCTTCCCTTTTTGGTATATATATGTAGTTATTTTGTGCAAAAACATCAAGAGCAATAAGGTTAATATCATATTTGTACGGTGCCGCTACAATTGTAGAAGGGTTAAGGAATATGCCCATGTTCCCGGCATAGTTACTGTTGCTGATGCCCCACATTTCCTGTGCAAGGCTTGTCCGGCCTGAGAAGTTGAAAATAAAAACAAGTATGATGATTTTTTTCACAGGTTCAAGATCGGGATAAATTGCTCCTTAAACAGGACTAAGCTTCAATACATATCAACGTTGCTTACCTTCAATTATTGTTTTTTTTTGCATACAGGCTCCGACATTTTGGGTCTTATATGAATAACTTGTACGGCAGGCTTAGATCTTTTGAATTTTATGCTTAAGGGCAGCTTTCATGAGCAGGCAACAATGCTTTTTCAATGTATTATGTCTCAGATCCTGATCATTCTGTAATTATGAATTATATTTGTACCAATTTGAATATGAAATGTTCATTTAATTTTCCCTATGATTTCTGTTGAAGAAGCAAAGAATCTGATCATTGAAAACTCCCACCGGCTTTCGACAGTAATTCAATCTGTTTCAGAATCCTGGAATTATATTGTGGCAGAGGATATCATCTCACCCATTAGTTATCCTCCATTCAATCAATCTGCCATGGATGGTTATGCTTTCAGATTTTCAGATTACCAACAAAAGAATGAATTAAGATTAATAGGCGAAGCCCCCGCGGGTCAACCATTTAAAGGGGTTATGAACGGAGGGGCAAGTGTGAGGGTTTTCACCGGTGGAATGATACCTGTTGAAGCTGACACGGTCGTGATGCAGGAACATATTTCAAGTTTGGGCCAGGTAATTAAAATTCAAAATGAAAATATCTTCGAAGGTGCAAATATCAGATTGAAAGGTTCTGTCATAAAGAAGGGTGTTATAGTAATGAAGTCGGGTATGAAAGTAAATCCGGCCGCAATAGGCTTTTTGCATAGTTTAGGCGTCACACAGATCAAAGTCTGTAAACGACCCAAAGTATCTATTCTCGTCACAGGTGACGAACTGATTCAACCCGGATTAGATCTCGAAGAAGGAAAAGTGTATGAGTCTAATTCTTCAATGCTACTTTCGGCAATAAATTCTGTAGGTATTAATGTTCAGGAGATCACTTCTTCAGGAGACAATAAAAACCAATTGCTTAAAAGACTTACACATCTAACCGGCAATTCTGATGTGGTTTTTATCTCCGGAGGCGTATCTGTAGGAGATTATGATTATGTGAGTGAATGTTTGACAAGTCTTGGAGCCGATAAAATCTTTCATAAAGTAGCTCAGAAACCAGGAAAACCATTTTATTTTGGTAAGAAAGATAATTGTTTAGTATTTGGCCTTCCCGGTAATTCTGCATCTGCATTAACTTGTTTTTATGAATACGGTTTGACGGCCATCAAAAAGATGCAAGGGGAAGAAAATGTCTTTTTAAAAACAGTCCGGTTGCCTATCTCAAAAGCTATTTCGAAAAAACCCGGACTAGCTCTTTTTCTTAAGGCAAAAATTGAACCACAACATGTTGTAGTTGCAGATCAGCAAGTGTCTAATGACCTTGGCACTTTTGCGATTTCAGATTGTCTGGTTTATATTCCTGCAGACAAGGAAGACGTAAAAACCGGTGAATCAGTCGAGGTACATTTAATTCCTTGAAATGTGAGTTATTCGAAATTTGCTTGAAATTATTGATCGAAAGCGGAAAGTATTTGCGTTCTTTGTCACTCTTAATAGCAGTCATTGCCGGAGAAATTTTTGAAGTAATGTTGTCCGAACCTTTACACATCTTATTCATTGCTCTTCTGCTGATAGTATCTTTTTTATATTCTTCAGTAGGACATGGGGGAGCCAGTGGCTACCTTGCTTTGATGGCATTATTCGGCATGTCTCCAGATATTATGAAATCCTCTGCTCTCGTAATGAATATCTTCGTCTCACTAATAGCCTTCGTTGGTTATTATAAAGCGGGATTTTTTCAATTAAAATTATTCTTGCCTTTTGCAATAACATCTATTCCCGCATCTTTTTTAGGAGCCTATATGACAGTAGATGCTCTCTTGTACAAGAGAATTCTGGGCTTCATTTTGATATTTCCGATACTTCGGCTAACCGGATTATTTGGAAAGGAACCTCAAGAGAAGAAATTACTTAACACATATCTTGCACTGATGATTGGAGCTGCCATAGGTTTTTTATCCGGGATGATCGGAATAGGAGGGGGAATAATTTTATCACCTATCATTTTACTGCTTCACTGGGGAAATATGAAGGAAACCGCCGCTTTATCTGCCTTGTTTATTCTTGTAAATTCAATCTCCGGATTAGCCGGAATTTTAAGTATAGGTGTGGCCATTGATCCAAGTGTTTTCATATGGGTTGGAGCAGTAGTTATCGGAGGTTTTGCCGGAACATATTTTGCGACAACAAAATTTACTAACCCGACGCTAAAGAAAATATTAGCATTTGTATTATTAATCGCAAGCGTCAAACTTCTAACTATTACTGACAACAAATGAGCAAAGAAATTACAGGAGTCATACTGGCAGGAGGTAAAAACTCCCGCATGGGCTCAGAGAAAGGATTGTTGTCGGTCGATGGTGACAGAATTATAGAAAGAATAATTCATGTGATAGAACCTTTAGTGAATGAGATTTTCATTATTTCAAATACTGAAAATTATAATTACCTTGGGCTTTCAGTCTACTCTGACATAGTTGGTGACTGCGGTCCTCTGGGTGGGATATATACAGCCTTGAAAAATAGTAAGACAGAATACAATTTGATTATCGCTTGTGATATGCCATTTCTCAGTACAAATGTTCTGAACTATTTAATTTCTCACACGGGATCAAATCAAATTATAGTTCCACATTTTGAAGGTAACTTAGAACCGCTCTGTGCAATATATCACAGCTCTTGTACAAGCCGAATCATGGAGCATATTCAAAATAGACAATTCAAGTTATTGGATGCAATAAATTCTTTTGATTGTAAGATTGTCGAGATAGATGCCAAAAAGTACGGAGAAGATTGTTTCAAAAATATTAATACACGTCTTGAATACCAAAACCTAAATCGAACAAGGAGTGAAAATGCAAATTAAAGTATTCGGACAATTGACAGAAGTGCTGGGAGCTCATGAATTACAGCGTGAGATCGTTTCTGATACAGATTTGTTAAAAAGGAATCTGATTTCAGAATTTCCGGATTTGGCAGGATATTCTTTTGCAATTGCGATAGATAAAAAGATTGTAGTCTCAAATCAAACAATCAGGGAGGGTGCTGTTATTGCATTGCTTCCTCCATTTTCAGGCGGATAAGATGTTGTCTAAAGAAGAGCTCATACGCTATCAAAAACATCTCTTGCTTCCCGAAATTGGAATCGAAGGCCAGGAGAAATTAAAGGCCGCAAAGGTTCTGGTTGTCGGTGCAGGTGGATTAGGTTGTCCGGCCCTCCAGTACCTTACGGCGGCAGGTATCGGACAAATTGGAATTGTAGACGATGACGTAGTTGAATGGTCAAATTTGCAGAGGCAAATTCTATACAATGCTTCTGAACTTGGTCAGGCTAAAGCTGAACTTGCAGCAAAAAAACTACGACTGCAAAATCCGGAAATTCGAATTGATCCAGTTGGAGAAAGACTTTCTACTAAAAATGCAGAAAGAATTTTGTCAGGGTATGATATAGTATTAGACGGATCCGATAATTTTCCAACCCGATATTTATTGAATGATATTTGTTTCTTGCTTAAGAAAACACTCATATCCGGGGCATTATTCAAGTTTGAAGGACAAGTTGCCGTTTTTGATCTAAGAAAATCTGATTCTCCCACCTATCGTTGTTTGTTTCCTTTACCGCCTACTGCAGATCTAACAAAAGATTGTTCCGAAACGGGCATTATAGGAGTATTACCCGGGATCATCGGCTCATTCATGGCGCTTGAGACGATCAAGCAAATCATAGAACTTGGAAAAACAAGCTCCGGAAATTTGTTTTTATTTAATTCTCTAGACTTAAATACACAAACATTAGAGTTTGATTTTTGTCCGGAATCATTAAAGATGATGCCCGGGACTATTTCGGAATTCGAGAAAATGGATTATCAGTTTTTTTGTAATTCCGAAGAGAGTATTGTAAAAGCGGATGAGATAAGTGCTGACGGATTGAGTGAAATATTGGCAAAGAAGGAGCGCGTTCAGTTTCTTGATGTGCGGGAAATTTTTGAAGAACCACAAGTTCCGGAGTTAAATGATTTAAAAATTCCGCTATGGATGCTGGAAGAAAATATTCATAAAATTTCCCGGGAATCAAAAGTTATCGTTATCTGTAAGAGTGGTGCCCGTAGTCAAAAAGCGATTGAGTTGCTGGAGACAAAGTATAAGATGACAAACCTTGTCAATCTTCGGGGTGGACTGAATGCCTGGATAGAGAAAAGGAAAGAACAAGTGTAGAATGGAATCAAAGAAAAGACATAAGGTATTTATTCAAGGAGCCATCAGTCCTTCTTTTATTGCTGATTCTATCTTGAAACATAGTTCTAAGACTAATATAGGAGCACACGATATTTTTTTAGGTCAGGTTCGGGCGGACGAGCGGAATGGAAAGCCGGTTCAATCAATAGAATATTCAGCGTACGAAGAAATGGCTGAAGATGTTTTTTATGAAATCCGTGAAACTGCTTTCGATAAATTTGATCTGACATGCATGCATATTTATCATAGCCTGGGAACTGTCGAAGTGGGTAAACTTTCTTTATTTGTTTTTGTCTCAGCTAAACATAGAGCATTTACTTTTGAAGCATGTAAATGGATTGTTGACGAAATCAAATCAAAAGCTCCGGTATGGGGTAAAGAAATATTTGAAGACGAATCACATTCCTGGAAAATTAATTCCACAATTTCATGATTGATGTAACACATAAGGTTCATACATTAAGAAAAGCTATTGCTTCTGCTATTGTCAGAACCGGTAGCAAAGACACTCTTAACGCCATTAGGGAAGGCAAAGTACCAAAGGGAAATGTATTGGAAGCCGCCAGAATTGCAGGATTATTTGCCGTTAAGAGAACAGCAGAAATGATTCCTGATTGTCATCCAATGCCGGTAGAATTTACACAAATAAATTATAGACTTTCAGAGAATGAAGTTCACATCGAAGTAGAAGTACATACGGTTTATAAAACAGGAGTAGAAGTTGAAGCTATGCATGGAGCTTCCGTCGTAGCATTAACAATCTACGATATGCTCAAGCCAATTGATAAAGCAGTTGAGATCTCATCAATTAAGTTGGTATCTAAATCGGGAGGCAAGTCTGACTTTACGGATAAATATCGCAAGGATCTTAAAGCAGCTGTCGTAGTATGTTCAGATAGCGTTTCTGCAGGCAAGAAAAAGGATAGTGCAGGTAAAGAGATCATCACTAAACTTGAAAACCACAAAATTGAGATAAGTGAATATTCAGTAATTCCGGATGACATTGATCGTATACAGGAAAAACTGAATGATCTATACCTTGCAGGTAATGATATGATCATCTTTACAGGTGGCACCGGACTTTCTGATAGAGATACTACACCTGAAGCCATTAGACCTTTTTTGGAACGTGAAGTTCCAGGTATTATGGAAGCTGCCAGAAATTACGGACAAGACAGAACTCCATATTCAATGCTCTCCAGAAGTATTGCAGGTATGAAAGGTAAAACTTTGATCATGGCGGTACCGGGATCTACTAAAGGTGCAAAAGAAACTATGGATGCATTGTTCCCTGCAGTATTACATATTTTCCGGGTAGTGGAGGGAGCAAGGCATGATTAGTTTTTATTAGAAAATTCTGAAATAATTTAATCTAAAGATTTTAAATAATCTGCCAGTAGATCACTCACTTGTACTTCTCCATATACTTCCAGTTCCTCGGCTTTCCATCTCTCACCCATTCAATCATTGATTTCAGTCGGTTATTTCTGGTAGTTTCAGTTTTTGCATCAGTAACCCATTCGATGTATTCATTGCGTTGAGCATCCGTAAATAGTTGAAATTTCTCTGATGCTTTCTTGTTTGAATTAAGAGCATCAATAAAATAGACAGGAGCTTTCAGTAACTTCTTTCGAGCAATTTTCTTTTTAATTTTCTCCGGAGTACCTGCAGCATTTATTCTTGCAGCCTCTCGCATCCATGATAGCAACCTGGAATCCGGAGGTAGATCTTTTAAACTTTCCAGGTGTCCAAATTGACCCATAGCTTTTTCTTCTCCTGTTTTGCTAATATCTTTCAGGCCGGGAACCAGATCCGGTCTTCTAAAAAAAAGCGCGCTATGAGACTTGAATGAAGCCATTCCGCAAATTACTCCTTTGAATTCGAAATGCGGATGCCCCCATTTGATAGTTTCCACAAGTTCAGGGCAGGCTTTATGTGCAAGCTTACGTATATGTTTTAATATAGGCTTCGCAAAATCTGCGGCTTTATCAATATACGCATCAACCCGTTCATTTTTATTTTTCATAACGACTTCGATTACCAGTCACCGGCATAGTTTAACTTCTCTCCGCTAATCGCTTTTAAATATTCATGTTTGAGGGTTAGAATTTGACGAAGATGTAAATAGTCATGTTCTAACCAATTAGCAAGAAATAAATTTCCGCTCATTGCTCCTAGTTTCGGATGTATGTATGCATTATCCCATTGAGGATTATTCAATGACCTTAACCACTTAATAGACTCTTCCCGTTCATCCAGAAATGCATCCAGAGTGTCTGTATAATCTTTTTGTGAATATTTTCTTTCTAGAACCCAGGCCACAGGATTAATGGCAGGCAGTTCCTTTTCAGGGTCTTCTAAAACAGATTTTAGTCGTGTTCTGAAATCCTCACGCTCTTCATCATAAAGATGGCAAATGATCTCCAGAAGACTCCACTTTTCCTTGTTGAATTTCCATACTTGTAAATTTTCATCAACACCGGATAAGATTGAGTTAAAAATTGCAATATTGTTTTCTAAGGATTGAATGATGGTTTTATGTTCCATTGTAATAAAATTAGAAGACATTATTATTTCTTAATAGCTACCAGGGAATAGATCATTGGAATCTTATTTGACAAATGTTTGATTCGAAATTTTCCTTCTTCAAATTCTTCAGTTTTTTCAAAGCAATTGTATGGGGAGAAATGGTGTTCTTCGAAGTGGCTAATCTCCAAACCTGCATTGATTAAGCTTGTGATTACTTCACTCAGGCTATGGTTCCATGTTATGGTAGTCAGGTTAACATCTGCATTCTTGTCTGCATAGGTTCCTTTTTCTTCCTCAACGATTTCTTCATCCTTAGAGTAGTTGTAAGCTATGCGTTCGAAATTTTTATCAAACATCCAGACGATAGGATGAAACTCTACAAAAATAAATTTTCCACCCGGTTTTAAGTGTTTAGAAATGATATTAGCCCACCTATTCATGTCAGGTAGCCAACCGATTACTCCATAAGAACTGAAAACTATATCAAATTTATTATCGAGATTAAGTTCATAAACTTCTGAGCAGATAAATTTTACATCCTGCTTTGTTTTATTGTTTATAATATTTGCATGGTCAATTGCATTTTGCGAAAAATCTATTGCAATGACTTTTGCACCAAGTCTGGCCAAAGAAATACTGTCCAAACCAAAATGACACTGTAGATGTAGAATGCTTTTTTCAACCGGATTAGCAAGCAGGTTGAGTTCGATATCATTTAAAGACGACTTTCCATCCAGGACATCTTGCGTTCCGTAAAAATCGGAATGAACATGAATATTGGTTTGCGCATCCCAGCTTTTTCGGTTGATATTTAAGTAATCTTCTTTCATAAGCATTGTAAATTATCTGAGACTAATTTAATATATATGTTGATGATAAAAAAAGCCGCTTCCTGTTTTGAAAGCGGCTTATCAGATTTATTAGATTCTTATTTCATGATGAACATGCTAAGGCGCTTACCGGCAGCAGCATAAGCTTCTTCGATTCTTGCACCCGTATCATAGTCGTTTCCTCCCATAGTACGGCCTGGGGCTTTTAACATATTAATTTTTGCTACAACCTTACTTCTGTCTGCTGTTTCTACAATTGTATAGGTTGCATTAATGTGAGCATTTTTACGACTAACGTAAATATTATATCCCGGCTCAGTATAATCTGTATTCATGATCATGGTGTATTTAGCATCCGGGAATTCTCCTACGGCCATTGTTTTAGAATATTTTGTAAAAAGCTGAATAAAATTGGGCTCATATCGATTTGCACGATCAGCTTTCCATGATGCTTCCCACGATTCACCACGTCCCGGTTCTTTTGCGTTATAGTCAGTCTTTTTTTGTGAGACATATTCAGTCTCAGAAGCAAATTTTCCGACACCCATTTTTTCGTAGGTAAATTCTAAGTTCATCTTCTTCTCTTTCTTAACTTCAGAAAGGTCTCCTTCTACTAAAGTAAAGCTTTGAGCAACTGATATTGCAGTAAGTGAACAGATAAATAGGAATAAGGCAAGTGTTTTTTTCATGGTGGAGTTTTTAGGCCGGTTGGCTAGAGTTATTACTGGCCCAAATTTAACAAGAATTCCGATTTATTCATTGACTAGAAAAAATTATTTTTATCACATTCTGAAACAAGGGGTGGAAAATCTACAGGCTTCATCGAAATAATAGCTCATCCTTATACCCATTTCTCCGTCTCCATAGAGCATAATATTCATGCACATGTGCCAGTATATTTGTTCTTGCCTGAATATCTCCTGTTTTCAGAATTTTAAAAGTGATAAGTTTATGTATTCCGACATTGCAGTCATGTAGTCTTTCAAGAATTTTATAATTGACTGCATCTTTATAAAGAAGACGAGGAATGCTATCATTGGACTCAATAATTGTTCCGCTAAAATGATCTATGCGCTGCATTTCAGCCATATGGTTCTTCCCAAGAGCATACACTTCCCGGAAAGCTTTTGAGTTTATATCCGAAATGGTGATTAATTCAGAAGTCATTATTTGCTTACAAGCATTTCCGGCTTCCCGTAGAGAAATAATATATGTGTTATCGGTTTCTATATTGCCATGAAGATCAGTCGGAAATACATTTAGTACCTTATCTTTTTCAGGAATGAGAATAGAAATTTTTCTTGGATATGAATACGCAACTCGAATTTGATCATAGACTCCTTTTTTAGGATAAAGAGGGTGATCCTTCTGTTTTCTAATTCCCTTCACATAATGAACTAATTTTTGCTCCACGGAAAGTAATCTCTGTTGTGCTCCGGTTCCTTCAAACAAATTAAGGCTAGGGTGGAGCGTTTTGGAAAGCTTAAGTTTTATGCTGCCACAAAACTTATCACTTGTATAGAATAATAATTCGCATATTTCAGTAGAGTCAAAATTTATAGACTTAGGAAGCCCGATTGTCACCGGCATGTATCCAAGAAATAGATGAGATTTAGTAACATCCATTGTTTGTTGATCTGAACGGAACAATACCTTTATCCCGGTTAAAACAGGAATTTGATTAATGCACACATATTCATTGGGAAGTAAAAAGTGTTGTTTGATAGTTTGAAAAACACTTTTTGTATGCATTATAATAGATGGAAAATATTAATACAATTTTTAATATCGAAGACCTTATTTTAATAGGGCATAACCAATAATAAGCCATACGATCCCTTTCAAAAGAAAAAATAGAAATCCGGCCAGACCAATCTTTCTAAGCCAAACTTTATTTTTTGAAATGTATGTTTTTATTTTTTGCATTTAACACATAGACATAGAATGGAGATAAAATATTCACTCCGGTGACTGAGATATTGCGTTAAATATTTGGTCCTGATTTCATTTGAGGGTGACTCAAAGTGTTGCGAAGTTCGCTATATATTTTTAATTAACCAAACTACTGGCTCCTGGTTAATCGGATTGTTATTTGCATTAATATTCAAGCAACAAAGGATAGAATTTCATTAGCTTTTGGAGTACGGTTTCTATGTCAAACGGCAAAATTTCAGATAAAAAATTATGATGTATCCTTATAAGTGCTCATGAAGAAGGCTTGTTAAACTTGAATCAAAGTCTATAATCATATGTTGAATACCTGCCTTTAAAACTGCATTGACATTGGAACTGTCAACGCCATAAACAATTTTCCTGTCGAGTATATTATTCTTTCTAAGAAAATTTATTTGCTCTTCATTCACCTTGGACATAAAGCTTGAATAGTAGTCCGGCTTATAATATTTTGGAATGAAATGAAAGATCCATTCTTTACCTGCGTCAAATCCTTCAAGTACAGTATATAAATTCTTGTCCTTATACTTGATATATGCCAGAAATAGTAGGTTGGAACTTGCTATAATTACTGAATTTTCAGCACCGGCAATTTTCAATTTCATAACCAAACTATCTGCAACCCATTTCTTATTGACCTTGTTATCTAAATATATGGTGAATTTTTGTTTGAAGTTTTGAAGGAACAAATCAAGGCTCAGTACCTTGTTCTGAGTGGGGGTGCCATGGAAATGGAGATTGTAGTTGTCGAGATCTGCGTAATTTAATTGTTCGATGAGTGAATGCTTTTTAAGTAAACGGCTAGTGCTATCATCATGAAAAACTATAAGATGTCTATCTTTTGTGACTCTTATATCTGTTTCAATGGCATCAAATCCCATTTCTTCACAACGTTCATAACCCTCCAAACTATTTTCAGCATAATAATTATATAAGCCTCTATGCGCGATGAAAGTGATCTTGTTTATTTCTAGTGGTCCGGTTCTTGAATTGGTTCCAAACCCACCTCCGGTCAGAATCACAAAAAGGGCGAGGACTAAAATAAATGAGCCTAGCATGAGCAATAGAAATCTGAAGTTCATAGTTGTTTTTTCATTTCCTTTCTAATGTTGCATTATATTTTAATCTTTTTTGTTCTATCATCCATTGTGTGGTCTGCATCATGGAAAATGTATAAGACTTCATGCTATCAACTTTTTCAGGAAAAAGATGAATAAGATTTTCGGTTTTTAAATCTGCATATTCGTAGAGTGTTTCTTTTCCATTTTTTCTTAGGATCAAATAATGCTCTTTGTCAAGACAACCAATCTTATCATCTGCACAAAAATAAATAAATGGCCGGTTTTCATTTAGCAAATCTATTCCTGCAGTATTATTCGTATACGGGATATTAAGCAAGCCAAGGATTGTAGGAGAGACATCAATTTGTCCTCCTAGGCAATCAATGTTTTTTGGTTGAGATAATACTTCGGGTGCATAAAATAGAAGAGGAGTTGCGTGAAATGACAAAGGCATATCGTATGTATGTCCCATACTTATTCCATGATCAGCAATGAATACAAAAAGTGTGTTAGAGAACCATGGTCTTTTTTTTGCATGGTCAATAAATTGTCCGATTGACCAATCCGCATACTCTACAATTTGATCTTTTAGTTCTGAAGAATGAGGATTGAAATTAATACCCTCAGGAATAATGTAAGGGCCATGATCACTTGTAGTCATGAAGACTGATAGAAATGGCTTGCCTGTCTGAGCTATTTTATCCAATTGAGGGATGGCATATTCAAACATCTTATGATCAGCAACTCCATTTGTACTTTGAACCCATTCTGATGGATAGTCTAACTCTGAGAAGACACGATCAAAGCCATTAGAAGTCAGGAAGCCTCTCACATTGTCAAATTCAGGGTCATGAGTGGTGAAAAATGTGGTTTGATAGCCGGCTGACCTTAGAATATTTCCCAGGCCATCATGAGGAATTTGCACCAATGATTTCAAGGGTTGCATCTTATAAAGTGCAGGATAAGAAAACAGAGTACTGTAGATTCCATTGAATGTATGGATTCCGGAAGTATAAATTTGATCAAAGTAGTATGATTCTTTTATTAGTTGATTTAAATTGGGCGTTAGATTTTTAGGCCCTCCCCATTTTCCCATTTTAAATTTTGACATAGCTTCCATGATCACTATGGCTACATTCATACGAAGGGGTTCACCGGGAGCCTGACTAATTCTCGAAAGAGGGAAGTTGCTGTTTCTCTTATCTGGTGGTATATTTAGATATAACGATGCGTTTCTTATGGCGTCCTGGTCGTCCATCAGATCGACTTTCCATTTATCCGGATCTCGCTCTGAGATATAGGAATGAAATAATGTGAATACCGGATTTAACCCTAAGTTATTCAATAAAGAATTGTCACAAAAGAATGCCGTTCCGGGTTGAATGGGAGTTTTTCCACTGATACGCCCACGAAGCCCTGCAATCACAAGAGTAAGTCCTGCCAGGAAGATTATATAGTTGAAGGGAGTAGCATTATTGGAATGTATTTTCTTGTCATAGCTCAACAGTAGTTTTTGAAACTGATTTTTGAGAAATAAATATTCGGCTACAATTAGCAGGATTAAAGGAATAATGTAAACTAAGAATGTTTTTTCTTGTAACACCATTTGAATTGAGTATCCGGGATTGTCAGCCCAGAGAAAAGCAACGTTCGACAATGGGGAGAAGAAGTGAAGGAAGTATGGGATATTGGCGATTTGAATTCCTAAAGCAATACTAAGTACAAGGAGCAAAAAAAGGTATACAGCTTTTAGCACTTTCCTTTTTCCTGAAATTCTGAGATTCATTATTCCTAATAGCAATATAGGAAGCACAAGAATATATGAAAGTACAACAGTGTCAAATTGCAGACCAATGGATAATGCACGAATTGAGTCTGGATAATTGAAATTTCCCGGTACAGGCCAATCCTGTACAGCTATATAAAA
>Ga0116144_10000936_pt1 | contig 37590 bp, 32 predicted proteins | sample AD_UKC035_MetaG_FD_89746 | JGI IMG/M metagenome (GOLD analysis project Ga0116144, IMG submission 89746) | Active sludge microbial communities of municipal wastewater-treating anaerobic digesters from USA - AD_UKC035_MetaG | ecosystem: Engineered > Bioreactor > Anaerobic > Digestate | place: USA...
GAATATTGTAAGATGAAAAGGCGATTACAAAGGTTATCAAAAAGACCATCAGCGGCAGTATCCAGAGCAACGGCACGGGAGCCAGATCGGTTGTGATGAACAGCGTACTGCCCATCAGAAGACTTGAAGGAATGAATGCGGCAGCGACCCATTTGATTATGGTACTATTCTCGATTTTCTCTGATACTTTTTGTTCATCGGTGTTCTGCCCGGTCACTTCTGCTTTTACTGATTTTCGGCAGATAACTATGAGAGCTGTCAGGATTGCATAGCCAGTGGCCCACAATCTGGTCTGATCTGCCAGATTGACGAAAGGTTCGATCAAAAATGGGTAGGCCAGCAGCGCGACAAAGCTGCCTGTGTTGCTGGCAGCATAAAGAAAAAACGGGTTGGCTGCGCGTCTGTGCCCGGTGTGAGCGAACCACAACTGCAACATTGGTGACAATGTCGCCAGAATGAAGAATGGAATCCCGGCAGATTTGACAAGGTTTATCAGCAGCCAGAATGTTGGATCTTCAGGTATTGCCGTCGAGGCGTTAAAGCGAATCGGAAGCAGCAGCAGCGTTGCCAGCATCAGCGCTATCTGAATGCCTGTCTGCATTTTTACTCCAAACTTTTTCTGCGAAAAATGCGTGTAACTGTAGCCGGCAAGCATAAGCGCCTGAAAAAACAGCATGCAGGCATTCCAGACTGAAGGCGAGCCTCCGGCAAGTGGCAGAAGAAGCTTGCCGATAATTGGTTGTACAAGAAATATCAGAAAGGCTGAGAGAAAAATCGTGGTTGTGTAGAGAATTACCAAATCGCGCCCTCCTGCTGGTTTGTCGGCTCAACGGTTTTAGCACAGAAGGCGCAATAATGCAATTTATCATCCTGAACGCCATGGTGTTCAAAGGAGCAGCACCGGCTGAATTGAGGCAGACGCTTTTTTACTTTCTTCTCATCACTTCAGAATCGGGATAATACTTGAAAAACTGTCTGTCCAGAGCGGAACTTCTGGTAAATCGGCTGGCAGTTCCTGCCAGGTTTTGTTTTTGACTGCTTTGAGAGTTGCGATTGACGCATCAGATCTGGCCATGACCACATAGGTGCATCTTTCACGAAGATAGTTGGCTGGCTCGGCGGCGTTGAAGGTATGATCATGCGTGAACAGTGCCTTAAGACTGTTTTTCTCGGCCATATTTTTCAGAACCGGCAGTAAATCCAGATAGCGGTTGGAAATGTGGAGTGCCAGGACTCCTTCGGGTTGCAGGCGTGTCAGATAGATCTGCAGTGCTTCGTTGGTGATGAGATGCATTGGTATTGCGTCTGAAGAAAAGGCGTCGAGAACTATCATGTCATAATAGTTTACAGGAGCTTCCTGTAACTTTAATCTGCCATCTCCACTGATTATGCGCGTTTGCGAAGCCTGCTCGTAAACGAAAGAGAATATCGGGTTTTCGCCGCTGACCATATCGATAATATCCGGATCGATTTCATAGAAGGTAAACTCGTTGCCGGGTCTGGCATAAGTTACCAGGCTGCCGACACCAAGCCCGATGATACCAACTTTGAATGCTTCATGTTGCGCAACTGGCAGGGCAAAGATGTCTCCTGCCGGGCCTTCGCGGTGAAAATAGGTTAACGGGATCTGCCTTCGTTGAGGCGCAAAATCCTGGGCACCATGGTTGGTAGAGCCGTGGTAAAGTGTTCTGACACTGGTCTTTGGTATGATGGTAACGCTTTTGATTCCGAAAAAATTGCGCGTAATGTATATCATCTCGGCGGCAGCACCTATCTCATAGGCGTAGAAACAAAGGAGCATGCCCATTGCAGCAGCTGCCAGATTGAACCTTCTGATCCGTGAGATAAAAATCATGGGAGTCAGCGCAATAAGCATTACCAGAACTGTGCTAAGAAGATCGTTGTTGTTTTTAATCCACTCGAGCATGTTGAAAGCAAGACCGGTTTCAACCTCAAAATAATGTCTGGATGCAAGTTTTCGCAAAATCAGAGCAAAATTCGTCGATCTGATCGCAATAATGCTGGTTGCTGTGACGAGGCCGGTTGCCAGCGCCACCATCCGCGCTGGTCGTGCCTCTGCCAGGTCTTCTTTTTTCCTGTTATGGTAGATAAATGCTGCTGCTGCAACTATCATCAGAGGGTATTCGGTATAAGCCAGGAAAATATGAGGTGCAACCAGGGTGTTGAATACTCCTCCCAGCATGCCTCCAACTGAAATCCAGGTATAAAAGGCAGTGAGGTTGCGAACCGAAGGCTTCGAACGGGCGAGATAACTGTGGCAATACAGACAGATTGCAAAGAGCACAACCAGATGCAGTGGCATGGTCAGCCACAGGCGATGCTTGAAATCGAGGCCAAAGATTACCGTAAATGCGAACACGGCAGCGACGGCCAGCTTCTCTATCAGCCAGAACGGCAAATTTTTTGGTGAAAACGCCATGACAAAAGTAATCAGAAAGACCATCAGTGGCAGAATCCAGAGCAGCGGCACAGGAGCAAGGTCGGTGGTGATGAACAATGTGCTGCCCATCAGCAGGCTTGAGGGAATGAATGCTGCTGTTACCCATTTGCTGATGGTTGCTTTGTCTATTGTTTCTGGTGTTGTCTGCAGATCTGGGTTTTGCTCAACTATTTCTTCTCTTACCGATTTTCGGCATAAAATTATGAGAACAGTCAGAACCGCATAGCCGGCTGCCCATAAGGTTGTCTGATCTGCCAGATCGACAAAAGGCTCGATCAAAAAGGGGTAGGCAAGCAGAGCGATGAAACTGCCGGTATTGCTGGCTGCGTATAAAAAAAAGGGGTTGGCCGCGCGACTGTGACCGGTGTGGGCGAACCACAACTGCAGCATTGGCGACAATGTTGCCAGAATGAAAAAAGGAATTCCGGCGGATTTGAAAAGATTTATCAGCAGCCAGAAGGTTGGGTCTTCAGGAATTGCCGTCGAAGCGGTGAAGCGAATCGGCAGCAGCAGCAGTGTTGCCAGCATCAGACCAATCTGCAGATTTGTCTGTTTCTTTACCCCGAGTCTGCTTTGCGAAAAATGTGTGTAGCTGTAGCCGGCGAGCATGAGGGCCTGAAAAAACAGCATGCAGGCATTCCATACAGAAGGAGAGCCTCCGGCCAGTGGCAACAGAAGTTTCCCGATAATCGGCTGGACAAGAAATATCAGAAAGGCTGAAAGAAAAATTGTGGCTGTATATAGAATTACCAAAAGGCTGCTCCTTGCTGTTGTGTCGGCTCAACGGTTTTAGCATAGAAGCAGCATTAATGCAAAGCACCACTCTTTGCGATTCTGGCTGGTGCCAGGTTCAAGTTGTTGATTTACGAGAGGCTTAGATTTTACAGCTTCATACTGTAGCTGAACATGAGAAAGTGGTTGTCTGCGCCGGTAAATCTGCCGACACCATTCAGCGGAATCTGGCCGGCTTTTCCATCATCGAGCGCCATGTAGCTGTAACCAACGTCGAAAATATATTTGTCAGTTTTTCGCGAGGCGCCAAGCGAAAATATATGCCCATCGGTGCCTGGCAGTTCAAAGTTTCTGGTTATCTCGGGTATTGGCGAATTGTCGTAAACATATCCGCCGCGCAGAGTCCAGTGCTCGCAATATTTGTATTCTGCCCCGAATCGGTATGAAAATGTGTTTTTCCAGTTTTTGGGCGCGGTAAAGCCGCCGTCGGCTGGTTGCCATGCATGGCGTGGCTCGATCTTGAGCTGACTGAAACGGTTCCACTCTGTCCACATGACATCGAAAGAAAACAGCCAGCGATCAATACCAGAGTTTACACAGCCAACGGTCAGGGTTGCCGGCAGTTTCATCGTTCCCTTCATATAAGTGTCTCCGGCTGTCGGATGATTTTCGACCGTGCCGCGCATTTTAACATCAGCGTTTGAGAGGTAACGCATACCGAACTTCCAGTCTTTGCCCGTGTTGTAATGCCCGGCCAGTACATAGCCAAGACCCCAGCCATCGGCACGATATTCGGTGAAGTTGTTCCAGGCGATTGTTGCAGGCAATATCATGCCCTTTGACAGAAAGCGCAGCTTTAAATCTGCTTTTATAATGCTGAAGCCGCCGGCCAGCGAAAGTTTGTCGGAAATGCGGGTTGCGATAGTCGAATTGAAATACGGGACCTTGAGGTCGGAGGTTGTCGTGATGGCCTTTGTAACAAGCATGCCGGCTGGAGAAGAGCCGGGGTCGTTATAAAGACCGGAGTCGATGAGGCGCTGAACCTCATGGTCATGCCACTTCATGCCCAGACCATAAGGTGTGTAAAATGAGAATGCGGCAGTATATCGGCTATTCAGCGGGTGAATGAGATGCGAGCCTGGCACTATCTGAATCTTGTCCTTAACTTTCATCTTTGCAAGTCCGTTGCCGGGTTCATAGGTCCAGTTAATCTTAGCCAGGGAGTAACCAGAACTGTATCTGGTGTCTTTAAACTCCATCACGGCCGCCGGGTTATACCATGCGCTGGAGACAAGATCGTCGCGCCCGACAGTAGCCGCACCCAGTGCCATGGCATCGGCCGCTGCCGCCTGATAAATCTGAAACCCGCCAGCATGCGCGCCTGCTGAGCAGAAAAACAGAAAAGCGAACATTACCGGCACAATTTTGATGCAATTTTTTTTCATCTCAGACATCCTCCGTCATTTTTTTATACTCTACCATAACCAGGCTCTTTTAACGATTAGAACGATAATACAGCTTTTCGAATCTTTCTGAGAGGTATGCCAGGTATCTTGATTTGACCTGCTTGTTTGCGAGGACCTGCTTAATCGGCGGGAGACTCAGAATCGCACCTAAAACTGCTGCCAGAGCCCGGTGGTGCCATAAAACACGATTGTCAAAGATGAAATTCTGCAGTTTACCCCTCTCGACGGCCATAAGAACCCTCAAATGTGTGCCATTAACCGGTGTAATCACGCGCTTTTCTCTGGATTTGAGATCGATGCAGTTGTGTGCTCGTTCTTTAAAGCAAAGCCCGCAGCCCAGGCAGGTTTCGACATTGATCTGTGCGACTTTTCGCTTCGGGTTGTCGGAATCTTCGGCCGATACCAGACTGATGCTTGAGACTGGGCAGACTCTGACACACTTGCCGCACCCGACACACTTATCTTTGATAATCTCCGGCAGGAAGTTTGTGGTATGAACCGGATGAAGAATCGCAAAACGTTTGGCGGCGAGCAGGGCTTCACAGCAGCAGCCGCAACAGTTGCAGATAAAGTTCACATGTTCCCTGACATTCTCGCCGAATTGAACCAGATTGTGATCGTATGCCTGTTGCAGAAGATCATGACACTCCTTTTTGTCGACTTTTCTCGCGTTTCCATGGCGAATCAGCGATTCAGCGGCGACGTTGAAAGTCATGCAGATATCCATTGGCGCATTGCAGGCTCGCCCCAGATGCATCATTTTATGGCGACAGTAGCACATTCCGACCGCTATTGCTGAAGCGGTTTCAATTACTTCTGTGGCCTTTTCGTAATCGAGAACCATCAGGTTGCTCTTTTGCGATAGAGCCTGCTCATTGATGAAAACCCGGCCCAGTTTCGTCTCGCCCTCGGTGAATAGCTTTCTGATAAAGTCTTCTTCTACGTTCAAATACTGGAAGAAAAGTTCGCTCAGAGCCTTTTGATCCATGTCGGGGCGAACCCGCATCAGTGAGAATTCAAAAAAGCCGGCCATGGGCGGCGGAAGGGCGTAAAGGGTGTTCTTGCCGTGCGCCATATCGACTATCAATCCTCTGTCTGCAAGACTTTCCAGAATCTCGCGGGCTTTCGCTTCAGGCATTTTCCAGATTGAAGCCGCTTTTCGCGCGGTAAAGGGTTTGATCGGCAGAGTCGCTACCAGACTGGCTTCCTGCTCTTTGAACAGAATTTGCAAAATTTTGTAAAGAAGCTCGGATTCAGTAGCTCCCTGTGGATAAAGATTAATTCTTTCGACCAGTGCCGCAAAACCAGCTTTTACTGTGTGATGAGCCATTGGAATTGCCTCTTTCTGCTTTCAAAACCCGATCCGGTCTCTCTATTGTTTCTATAGTCCCGCAAGGGTTCTGGGATTCCCAGAAATCGCCGGTATATATCACTTGCCGGGCGCGCCTTTCACTTAACATTGCTTATGCATAAGGGTGTCGCTGAATATGGTATCACATTCAGCCAGATCGCAAAATATTCATTTATCTTGATTGAAAATAGATAATTGTATATACTTCGTTATGTGGCGAAATGTGACTTATGTTGTAAGGCGGTTATATGAAAGAAACCCTGAATACCTTGAGAGTTCTCGCTGAAGAAAACCGTTTGCGTATATTCATGGCTCTGCATGAGCAGGAACTGTGCGTCTGCCAGATCGTTGCCCTGCTGGGCCTGGCCGCTTCGACGACCTCAAAGCATCTGGCTCTGATGTATCAGGCCGGCATTCTCGATCAGCGCAAAGAAGGCCGCTGGGCGCATTACCGGGTCAGTCGAGAATGGCTTGGTGGCAATGCCAGACTTGCCATCTGGCTGTCTGGCGAACTTGCTGGATCGCCCAGAATGAAATCAGACCGGGGCAGGCTTGAAGAGATATTTGCAATGCCGCCGGAAAAGCTCTGCCAACCACTGGATAAGTGTGCTTCAGACAAGCCTGTTAGCAGAAGTAGAGGTAAGCAGCGATGAAGAAGCGCGTTCTATTCCTGTGTACCGGCAATTCCTGTCGCAGCCAGATGGCCGAAGCCTGGCTGCGCCATCTTCGTGGTGACGAATTCGCAGCCTTTTCTGCCGGAGTAGCCACGCACGGTATGAATGAGTACGCGATATGCGTTATGAATGAGGTTGGGGTCGATATCTCAAAGCATCGATCCAAGCTGCTCAGTGAGTTCGTCGGGCAAGAGTTCGATCTGGTCGTAACCGTCTGCAGCAAGGCAAACGAGAGTTGCCCGATTTTTCCAGGTAAAACCAGAGTTGTACATGTGCCATTTGATGACCCGCCGGCACTTGCCGAGGGTCTCAAAGATGAAGAGCAGATTCTCAACTGCTACCGTCGTGTTCGCGATGAAATTGCGGATTTTGTAAAACATATCGAGAAAGCAGGTATTTAAATGGATTTTAAAGTCATTAAAGACGACGAAATACGTCAGCAGGTAAGTCAGAGATACGCAAAAGTTGCTGCTGGTGGCGGCGGCTGCTGCGGCCCATCTACCGGCTGTTGTGCTGATCCTTTCGGGCACCCGGAGGTGTCTGAAAAGCTTGGTTATTCAGGTGCCGACATCGCGGGAGTGCCAGAAGGCGCCAACATGGGCCTTGGTTGCGGTAATCCACAGGTGCTCGCGCAACTCAAACCAGGCGAGACGGTTCTCGATCTCGGCAGCGGCGGCGGGTTTGACTGCTTTCTGGCTGCCCGCCAGGTCGGCGTTGAGGGCAAAGTGATCGGTGTCGATATGACTCCAGAAATGATCAGCAAAGCTCGAAAAAACGCCATGAACGGCGGATTCGCCAATGTTGAATTCAGACTTGGCGAAATCGAGCATCTGCCAGTGGCCGACAACAGCGTTGATGTAATCATTTCAAACTGTGTAATCAACCTCTCTCCCGACAAGCCTGCGGTATTTGCAGAGGCATACAGGGTGCTGCGCCCGCAGGGCCGCATAGCTGTTTCTGATGTGGTAGCGCTCAAACCGTTGCCGGGAAAGATGCAGAACAGCCAGGAAGCATACTGCGACTGCGTGGCCGGCTCGATTTCGGTCGGCGAACTAGAACAGATTCTGATCAGGCAAGGCTTCGATTCTGTTCGGGTCGATCTCAAGCCCGAGAGCGCAGAATTCATCAAAACCTGGTTCCACGACGCCGAGAAGTATGTTTGCTCTGCTTCGATCAAGGCGATCAAAAGCTGAAAACTATCGACTAAATGCCGTCCCGGAGCGCGGCATTCAGCCGTCAGTCTGAATAGGATGATATCAGGAGCGTAATATGAGTGAGAATATTGAAAATAAAGAACGGCAGATGACCAGCATATTCGAAAAATATCTGTCACTGTGGGTTTTTCTATGTATTGTCGGCGGCATTATTCTTGGTAAAGTCGCGCCAGATCTGGCTAAGACTCTTGACGGCATGTCGATTTTTGTCAATGGCGCGCCAGTGGTTTCTATACCGATTGCAATTTGTCTCTTTCTGATGATGTACCCGATCATGGTTAAGATTGACTTTGCCGAAGTGGTTAAAGCTGGCAAAAGCGGCACTCCGGTCATTCTTACTTTAATTGTAAACTGGGCAATCAAGCCTTTTACCATGTATGCGATTGCCTATTTTTTTCTAGGCTACCTTCTGCAGTCTTTTATTGGTGCTGATGCCGTCGATCTCGTCAAAATGCCTTTTGGCCTTGATCTTGATGTCGGTGCCGTGCATGGTGCCGGCACTGTCGTTCTGCAGGACGGAGCTAAAATGCTGCAGGTCCCTCTCTGGCGCAGTTTCTTCGCTGGCACAATTCTTCTCGGCATCGCTCCCTGCACCGCGATGGTGCTGGTATGGGGTTATCTGTCGCGGGGCAACGATGGCCTGACTCTGGTTATGGTTGCCATAAACTCTTTAACCATGCTGCTGCTTTACGGCCCTCTTGGCGGTTATCTTCTTGGAGTTGGCAAATTGCCGGTTCCGTGGCAGGCGCTGTTGTTGTCGATCGCTATTTATGTCGCTCTTCCGCTGGTTGCCGGTCACTTTTCGCGGAAGTGGATTCTCGCAAGTAAAGGCGAAGCCTGGTTCAAAGAAAAGTTTCTTGGTTTTCTCACGCCGGTCACTATTCTTGCGCTTTTAACCACCCTTGTACTGCTTTTCTCATTCAAGGGTGAGATAATTGTTGCGAACCCTTTAATGATACTCTGGATAGCCATTCCTCTAACTATTCAGACTCTTTTCATTTTTGCGCTTGGTTATATTGCCGCAAAGTATCTTGGTCTGAAATACGAAGATGCTGCACCGGCAGCCATGATCGGCGCTTCCAACCATTTTGAGGTGGCCATCGCTACCGCAGTCATGCTGTTTGGTCTGTCTTCAGGCGCTGCACTGGCTACAGTAGTGGGTGTTTTGATCGAAGTGCCGATAATGCTCATGCTCGTGCGTTTCTGCCTCAAAACTCAACACTGGTTTAAACCACCTGGTGCTGACGAACGGAATGAGGCGATTGGATCCTGAAACAACACTTCATGGGTCGCATAGATCGTTTCTATGCGACCCATTCTTTTTAGCATGTTGCTAAAAAGTCTCGTCATGGCATATGCTGCCAGCAACTGTTGCTGCCTTACTGTCGCAAATTAGCTGGAGTCATCAGGATGAGCCAACCAGGAGAAATAAATTTTCCTCGCCCCTTTCGTGGACTTGGTCTGGGAGAACACCGGTTTCTGACTCTATTGCCGGTTGCGCTGGATAGTCCGGCGGTGCGGCTCATCGAGACCAATGCTTTTCCTGTTTCTTTCCTGATGAAGCGTGCCAGAATCTGGCTGCTTGCTAAAGAGGGCTTTTGCTGGATTGATGAGACCGTTCCCTGCATCGTCCTGACTCAGCATTATTACCAGAACGGAAACGATCTCGATCTATATCTCGACCTTCTCCATGAACTGACCCACATCAGGCAGATATTCGAAGGCAGAGATGTCTGGGAAGAAAAAATCCCTTATCATAGACGGCCAACTGAAATTGAAGGATATGCTGTGGCGGTTGCCGAAGGCCGCAGACTGGGCATGGATGAACTCGCCATCATTAAACATCTCAGCAACCCATGGATGACCACTGATCAGGTTGCGGAACTGCTGAAGAGCGTAAATAACTTTCTTGCGGAATCAGGGCGACTATAGAGCAGGCCGGCATTGCATTCCGGCAGTTCTTCAAAGCCCGGCGAAGCTGATGCCGTAAATGTGCGCCAGAGTATAATAGAGGCCAGCGACGATGAAGATTATGCCGGTAGCGGTTCTTACGTAGAATTCGATGTGATTGAGGCTTTTGAAGGCTTTTCCGAGCCATTTGCTGCTGAAGGCGATCAGAAAAGCAAAAAATACCACTGGTATTGCCGTGCCAATGCCGTATAGAGCCGGCAAGAGCAATGAAGAATTGTTGCTTACGGCGAGCGGGATCAGGGCACCAAAAAACAAACCGGCCGATACCGGGCAAAAAGAAAGGGCGAAGAGAATTCCCAGTGGAAATGCATATAAAGCGCCGCGTTTGGACGCCTTCTGTTGAATTTCCTCACCGGCCATCTGGATACTCAAACCACTTCCAATGAGGCCAAGCAGAATCATTCCCAGCAAAATCAACAGTGGACCAAGAATTTCGTTAAGATATTTCTGCAGGAATCTTGAAAGTTCGCCACTGGCAAGGACCCCCGATGAAAGCAACGCGCCAAGAGCAAGGTAGGTAAGGGTTCTGCCGGTGGTGTATAAAAGCCCTGAAAACAGGATGGCGGTTTTACTGTGGAGTTGCCTGCCAATGAATGAAATCGCGGCGACGTTAGAGGCCAGCGGACATGGGCTGATTGCCGTAAGAATACCCAGCCAGGCTGCAGTAGTTATGCTTACCCAGGTCATTTGTTGTCTCCATTGATTTTACCAAGGGCTTTTTTGACTGCATCTGCAACATAAATATCAAACTCGGCCGGCTTTTCAAGCAGCGGCCAGACGTCGTCAAGACGGTTAAATTCCAGGATTTCATCACCCTGAACGACGCTGACAACAATACAGCTCGCGACAACGTCAAACTTTTTCGCCAGAGCTTCATTTTCCTGGAAGTTAATTTCTTCCCAGAGTATTTTTTTGCTGGTCCAGGCATCGGCAAAATCGCGTTCTACCAGCAGTTTTGCTCTGCTCTCAATGCTGTTGCAGGTCACACAGCGAAAGGTTGCGTGCATATAAAAGATCTTAACCAGCCGCTCGGCAGAAGTTGTGCCGCCATTGCTGGCGGCAACCATGTTTCCGTTGACGGTCCCTGTAACCACACTGTGTTTGCCGAGTGCATAGCCGATTGATACCAGCACAAAGGCCAGCAACAGGTAGGTTATTAACTTTTTGTATTTTTCACTTAACTGCATATCTACAAAAACTTACTGATTAGTCTCTACCGGGCAGCCCTGGCTGAGATTATTCACCTTTTGCGGCTTCTGAAGCGTTTTCTGGCGTTGCAGCTTCAGGGGATGATGTCTCGCTGGCATTAGAAGCCTTCAGAATGCCGAGTTCAGACCACTTGGCAAGCACATCCTCTTCAGAAATAAAGCCAGTATGGCGGAACAGTTCTTTATTTTCACTGTCGAGAAAAATCTGAGTCGGTATTGACTGTATTCCATGGCTTCTGGCGAGATCTTGATTCTCAGTTACCCAGACATCGACAAATTCAGTTTTAAATTTGTCAGCGTGGTTTTTTGCCAAAGCCTCAAGAACTGGTTCCATGGCTTTGCATGCCTTACATTGTTTTGAGCCGAAGTCGATTATGCGGGGAAGTTTGAGGGCATCGGTGTCGGATGCTGATGAAGTTGCCGGAGCTGCCAGCTGATTTGCTGATTCACTGATCTGTGCGGCAGGTTGTGCTGGCGTAGTTGTTTCTGAAGCAGCGCCACAGACTGATGAAAGAAAAAGAGAGGTGGCGAGAAAGACATAACTGATGTTACTTAATTTCATAGCTGATTCCTTTGACACTATTGGCATAAACCCAGCAGCTCGGCTGCTTTGTCACAGACCCTGGCAATATTTTCCTGATTGACTTCTGTCTGGCCTTTTTTGAAGCCAATTTCAGTAACCATAAGGTGCTTGAAGTTGGTAAGGCCTTTTTCTTCGAGAGTTTTTCGGGCGCAATTCAACGGGCAGCCGTCAATGACGAGCACTTCGTCAGCACCTTCGGTGCTCTTTATAAAGCCACTGATGTTGCCGCCGATTCCGGCGAGACAGGACATGGCGCCTTTCTTGTCGCGACTGAGCTGGCGGGCCGAGCGGTCAGCCAGTTCGCCGACATCTGCAGCGCCGGAACAGGTGTAAATAAGAGCCGGACTGCCGCCGCAGGCACAGGTAATTCCTGACATGCTCTTTGCTCCTTATTTGAGGTGCTTCTTGATTTCTTCGACGCCTGGCACTTTGCCGGCGAATTTGACATTTCCGTCAACAGCCAGAGCCGGGGTAATCATGACGCCAAAGCCCATGATTTCGTTGATATCAGTGACCTTTACCATTTCATAGCTCAGGCCGAGTTCTTTAGCAGCCTGTTCGGCTTCTGCTGCAAGCTTGTGGCACTTCGGGCAACCTGTTCCAAGAATCTGAATCTTCATAATATTGATGACCTCCATCAGCTGAAAAATGTTCCGAATATCACACCCAAAATGGTGGAAAATACGATTACCAGCAATACAAACGCGAACGTCTTTTTGTTACCCAGGACGCTGCGGATAACCAGCATGTTGGGCAGGCTCAATGCTGGACCAGCGAGCAGAAGTGCCAGCGCCGGGCCTTTTCCCATGCCGCTGCCAATGAGCCCCTGCAAAATCGGCACTTCGGTCAGTGTCGCAAAATACATGAAAGCACCGACAAATGACGCCAGAAAATTAGACATTATTGAATTCCCGCCGACAGCGGTAGCGATCCATTCAGAGGGAATCAGGCCTTCGTAACCGACTCGGCCCAGCAATACGCCGGCAACCAGAACGCCGAACAGCAGCAGCGGCAGAATCTGTTTGGCAAAATCGTAAGATGATGAGAACCACTCGCCAAGTTCGCCTTCATCAATACTGGTAAAAATGGTCAGGCCAAGAGTGCCGGCAGTAAATGAAATAAGCGGGTCTGACGGGTACAGGTAACTGAGAGTCGCGACGGCTGAACCGGTAAGAACGGCTTTCCAGGCCTTAAGACGGAACCATGCAACCAGAATTACTCCGAGAAGAATTGCAAACCCGCTGGTAATTGCCCATTTTGCACTATAAATGTTTGCCCAGAGACCTTCGGGGGCCTGCGGTTTGCCCCAATTGGCAAATACCAGAATGAATACCATCGAAGCAAAGTATAGTGAATCCTGCCAGAGAGCCCGTTTAATTTCAGGCTCAGGCATCATCATCTGTGCAGCAGCCTTGGCTTCTTCTTCTTTTCTGAACAGCAGATGCATCGAATAGCCGATGAATATGCTGAGAAAAACCGCGCCAAATGCGCGGGCAATGCCGAGTTCGGGGCCGAGAATGCGCGCGGTCAGAACAATTGCCAGAACGTTGATTGCCGGGCCAGAATACAGAAATGCGCAGGCGGGACCGAGCCCGGCGCCCATTTTATAAATACCCGAAAACAGCGGCAGAATTGTGCAGGAACAGACGGCGAGAATTGTGCCAGAAACCGCGGCCACGCCGTAAGCAAGCATTTTGTTGGCTTTGGCGCCGAGGTATTTCATGACTGAGGCCTGGCTGATGAAAACGCCGATGGCGCCGGCGATGAAGAAGGCCGGTATCAGGCAGAGCAGAACGTGTTCCTGCGCGTACCACTTGACCAGATGAAAGGCCTCAAGAACGGCGTTATCAAAGCGTGGTGTGCCGACTGGCAGATAATAGCAGGCGAGAAAAACAATGGTGATGGTAAGAAAGCTTTTCCATTCTCTTTTCCAGTAGTTCATGATCAGGCCTCCATAGGCTCTTTGACTTTGTTGTGTCTGTGCTGGCGGTTGATGATTCTGGAACGGTTTTTAATGTTTTCGGCGACTTCTCTGCCGATGCAGTTGAGAAATGCTGGCAGACACTGCATGCGCAGGCGGTAAAACACCATCAGGCCACGCTTTTCGACCTCGACCAGACCGGCATTCTTGAGCACTGCAAGGTGCTTGGAAATCGTCGAAAAATCAGCCTTGATCGCTTCGACGAACTTGCACACACACTGTTCGCCGCGGGCGAGTTCTTCGATGATGTAAAGGCGGGTAGGGTGGGCGAGGGCTTTGAGTATCTCGGTCTTGGCTTCGATCAGCACTTTCTGTTCGTCGTTCATTGCATGCCTCGATTTTGATTACTTGGTTATTTGGTAAAATAACCAAGTAATGCCGGATTGTCAAATAGTGCTTTGTAATCTGCGACATCTAAAGCGCGAGATAAACCGTGGGAGCGGATTATTTTGTATCTGACTGCAATATGAGGAATTCGTCGGGCGTACAAAACCGCATTTTTGTAATGATCGGGTAGTGTTCATATTTGTAGTCATTGGGCCTGAGCGGCGGTGGAGTGATACAATGCCTGTCAGCCGGCACGCGATCGATAATCTCTGAATCATTTGAGACGGGTTTTATTGTCTCAGGTTTTTCGGTGTCCAGGCCCGGACTGTTGAAATCATCAGACCCATCGTAAATTTGCCGCCTATCTGGCATTTTCAGGTTTACCGCATATGCGACCCATCCGCCCGGAATGTTGAAAACTATAATCTCGGCCTTTTCGAATGCATATTCGGGCTCCATGTCGCTGTCTTGCTTGGGCTGAGAAAGGCTCTGTATCTGGTCAGGCCTTTGCGGAGATACTTTTGGCTGATAACGAAATCTGCAGACAGGCCGAAGTTTGTCTGCATCAGTTATGGAGAATCCGGTCAAAGAAAGGATTTCATCAACTTTTAAAGGTTTTTCAGGGTGATAGCTGTCTAAATATTGTTGCAGCTGTGGAATCTCATTGTCTTTGAGGGGATCGGCAAATACTTCAAGAGATATGGTTTGCTCGGGAATACTGTCAAAGTTTTCTGGAGAAAATGGCTTTAAACTCAGAACAACAGAATGTTCTGGCTTCGCGGTAAAATAAAGTGACTTTGCGTCAGAGTTCGACTGGCAGCTGATCGGAAACTGATGCCTGGTAAGATAACTGAAAAGCAGCTTGAATTCAGTTATGTATACATGCTCGAATTCAGGCTTTCTGGGTGGAGGGAGTGGTGCTTTCGGTTCTGATATCTCAGATCTTGTCGGGGGCGGGCTGGTCATGAACAACCCGGTGATGTCGGACAGTTCGATATAAGACAGCGCCAGAATGACGTTCAGCATAAGTACAACAGATGCCTGCCCGAAGTATTTTTTTTGCCTTGATATGATATTGCGGATCAGTTATCTTACCTCTCTTAATCTGGCGAAGCCTGAAACCATAGTAGAGCCAGATCAGTATCATCGGGAAAAAGAGATGCACCAGCAGCAGGCAGCAGACTGCAAAGGCATCTCCGGCCAATGATCCGTCACTGCTGTTCAGGATTGTCTGTAATGTCAGCCGTATTCGCTCGACGAAGGCGTTCAGGGCTTTGCCAAGAAATGTTTCGTCATGCACATAGTAGATGAGCCATTCTTTTAGTGTTTGCATCATAGCCCCTTAATTGTCTGATTCATGGCGACAGCCGGAAATTTTTCTGCCTGACCGATTATAACACACTCCCATAGGTGTCTGAGTATTCTGAACAGGAGCCGTTTTTCTTATGGCGCGCAGAAACTGCGCTCAGACTTTGTGCAGAAAAGCAACAGCGGGCAGTCGTTGAGACTGCCCGCTGTTGAGGTGTATGCTGTCAATTCACCGGGTCAGAATGAAATTCGACAAAGGTAAATCCTGGTGCTTCAGGCTGATTAAATGTCGGCTCTGCGAGAGGTTCAGAGAGAAATTTGAGAACGCAGATGCCGGTGGCGCCGACGTATTTGCTGAGATCCTGGTCGTTGGCGAAGATGTAGGCCTGATATTGGTTTGCCCAGCCGCCAAAACTTGTGGTATCAGGATTTTCAACTTCTTTGAGGGCGTACTCATAAGTTACGCCGTTGCGCAATTTTGGTGTTTCAAGCTTGATGAGAGTCCCATAAAGCTTCTGGTAGCGCTCCAGAATCGGTTCTGTCGGTTCCGGACCTTCCCAGCCGGGTTCGGTGCCGGGGGTGCCGGGGTTGTAACCGGGGTCGAAACCGAAAACTGCCGGATCCATTGGCTCGGCAAGCAGCACTGCCAGAGCTTCGACAAATTTGCTGCGGGCGTCGCCAGTTGGTGGTTCGGCAGCAAATGTCAGGCGGTCAAAGTTGTCATTTATTCTACCCATCAGGTTGCTCAGCAGCAATTTGTGCATATTGGCAATCTGCGCCGGATCTTCGGTCTGTATCATCATTTTGCGAAGGTTGGCCGCGAAAGCTTCGTCTTTGCCAGGATATGGGAGTATCCAGACGCTGTTGTCCTCGAAGTCAATTGGCGGCTGGTTATAAATCGGGCCGAAGTCTTCGGGTCTCGGCATAAGTTCGAAAAGGAGCGGCGGCGAATCTTCGCTCTTTTCGAGAAGGCCGAGATTTTTAAAGACGATGAATCTGGCTTTTTCGAAGATCAGAATCGCTGGATCGACATACATGAAACCATCGAGGCTTTCGGGCCTTTGCATCTGCACCACCTCATACATGCGCGTGAGTGCAATGTCAAAGGCCTCAATCAACTCCACTATGTCGGCGTAAGCTGCCAGAGTTTTCAGAGCCTGCGCAAGCAGTTCCATGCGGTTGCGTGCTTCGACTGCCAGTCCCATGCCTTTGAAATCATCGATGAAATCTGGAGGTAGACTCATACCAGCAGTCTGGTCGCTGATGCCCTGTACGAGTTGCAGGTTGATGTCTTCAAATGCTTTCAGCGCGTCAGCCGGCAGTCCTAGAGACTGTGCGCGGTTGCGTATCATCTGCTCGTAGCGTTCGCGCATTTCGGCGGGAGTGACCATTTCCGGGTATTTTGCCGTGAATTCTCTTATGTCGCGGGCCGCTTCGAAGGCGAATTCTCGCAGTTGCTCTAGCTTGTTGGCTACTTCGCCGCCAAAAGAGGTTGCCAGTGTTTGGATTTTGGCTTCTTTGGCGACAAATTCGCCGGCCAGAGTTTGCAGATCGGCCTCAGAAAGACCAAAGATTACTTTTGGTGGAAACATCGACATAAGATCGCCGATGCTTACATCGGGATTTCCCTTGATTGCTGCTTCTTTGACGAAACGGGCCATACCTTTGTCAAATGGCGTAATCGGCGGAGCATTAACTTTTTTGTCGCCGGGGTTCATCGGCACGACACCCTCTATTATCTGCCCGTTATCCAGAGCGGCTTTGAGAATGAAGTTGCGACGACTGCTGGCAATCGCATCGTAGTCAAAGTTGAATTCATAGCTGGCACTGTTGCCGGTTACCTGCGCGATTACTCCCTGCTTGAGGGGCACTTCCAGACCGCCGGTGGTCAGGTAATACAGGCTGATGCTGGCCTGTGTGGGCGCGACAACTGCTCTGAGAGAGCCGGTGTCGGTTGGGTCAGTCAGCAGCAGCGAACCACTGAGAGTTGTGGTGCCGGCTGTCGGTGCCGGCAGCAGACCGCTGCCACTTCCTCCGCCGCCTCCGCAGCCAGTCGAAAATACAAGCGCCAGGCCGATAAAGAGCATGAAGAAATTGCGTTTAAGATCCATAATGCCTCCGGTAAAACTGTGTTCTCAATTTCAGCGGTCAGATTCTATCACAGTTAATTCAACAAGTACAGCCCCCGGCATTTTATTCATCGATTCTCGATCAAAATTGCAGAAACCACAGACTATAGTGATTTCCGCAGATATATTGTGAGGCATTGCAGCATGGGATGCCAGAGAGGAAAGATTTATGCGCTGGTTACGCTGATTTCGCCTGTTTCTTTGTCGATACTAATCTTGAACCGGTATGAACGCTCGTTTTTCTCATTGGTGTAATAAACGTGAACTCCGTCGAATGAGGCTGAGAATGATTTGTCTGAATCTTCTTCATGCCGCAGAGTCAAGGTGGCTTCTATGTGGTGGTATGTTTGTATCAGCTGCGAATCAATAAGAAATGATACGAGAAATCCCGGGTCTGCATAGAGCCTTGAATCGAGAACTTTGCCGACGATAAACTTTTCTCCGGCGCGTAAAGCCGTAACATCGGGGCGCGCCAGCGGGCTGAAAAAAGCCTGATTGGCGACTATACGCTGATTCTTGCGGTCATCTGCCAGTAGAACCTTGCCGTCGAAGGTGTAGCTGGCCAGGCTCGCAATTCGCGCATATTCGTCGGTCAGTTCGCCGGCAGAAATCTGCTTGCCTGCCTGTTCCTGCTCGTAACTTTTCGTATAATCACCCCATGGATTATCTGATCGATAAACCAGATATTGTCTGCGACAGTATTCTCTCATGATTTCGCCTCCCGCTGTTATTTTTGATGAAAGCAACATCAGTATTGAAACGGCAATCAGTACGCAAGTCATTCGGTTCACAGCATTCCTCCCGATAATTTGTCAGAACAAATCAGCTGAGCCATTTGAGCTTCTATTTTTTATAGATACAGATTTTAGATTATTGTTATCCAGGTAAATGAGTCAATCACATTTCGTTCATACAGTTGCAGACTCTGGTATACTTGGTCAAAATATCTTATTTATCGGGGGGGGCATGAAAGAGAGAAATTTTTCTGCTTTGTTGGCTGTCTTGGCCTTGTTTTACGGCGTGACGCCTGCTATCACTGCTGATACAGAGATCTCGGCAACGGCAATTGCGCCGACTCTGCGTCAGCAATCCGACGACGATTTCGACGGCGGTCTTATTGAAAAAACAGAAGATGCTGGTGGCAGACCTTCTGGCTACAATTGTTATGAATATGGTAAAAGCGTAGAGATTTCGCAGGAGGCTTTCTCGACGATACCAGACGAAGAATTATCGGCTGAAGCGGGTTAAAATAAAACTGTTTCACTGACCGCTGTTGCAGATTTTGCAGCTGCAGCAAAGATTCGGCGTCTGTATCTACAATTACAGGCCTTTCAGCTCAAATCCGAGCTGAAAGGTGGCTCCTGCGGTCAGGTATGGCAGGTAGCACAACACCTTTGAACTCTTATATTCAACAATTTCATCGGGTTGTTGCGTAAAGGCAACTGGATTGACATTGTTTGGCAAAACGATGAGAAAAGCCTGGTGCCGGCACGCCGGTTGTGGCAGATGTGGCAATACAAATTTTCGTCTGGATTTTTCTTCGATCAGCCACGAGTCGGAAAGGCGGCAGCAGATGTAGCTGCTGTGTCCGGTGTTCCATGGTTCAGCGAAGGTTATTGAGACGATGCCGCCGCTGATTTTTCCCTGAGTCTGGTAGAAAGCAGAGGTAAGAATGTTACCGTGCTGATCGACAAAAGGTGACTTCGGAGTTTCTGGCAGCCATAGCTGTGTGTAGAGTTCTTCACCTTCATGCAGGTTGAAATTGCTGAAGATTGCCTGATGCTTGATGCTTCCGTCTTTCTGCACAACCAGAACCGATGTGCAGCCATAGTTTCCGATCGTGTAAGCACGCACGTCGAGCGTATCTATGCAGATTTTCTGGGCATAAAGTCGGGCAGTTGCAAACCATTCCCGCCTGCCGAGTTCTTCGGCGATGCCGGGCATAGCATCTTTCTCTATATGATCTGCAAGCTCCAGGTTGGTCATGAAGGCGATTTCGGGCTTGAGCTTGCGGGCCTGGGTGATGAATCGTTCGGCTGATTCGGGCTTTTCAAGGACTTCTGAGAGACGATAGAGGGAGTAATAACCCATGGCGCGCAAGCCTTCGTCGCCGGGCGTACCAACCGCGCGGCGCATGGTGTCGAAAGCCTCCTGATATCTTTCCATAACCGAGAGAATGCGGCCGTAATAGAACTGCAGCAGCATGTTGTTCGGGTCTTTTTCGAGCGACTGTCTGGTTTCGCCGGCCGCCTCTTCGAAGCGGCCGCTTAGAAGCTGCGCCTGTATTACCTTGAGGCGCAGGTTGTGATAGTCTGGGTATTTCTCGATGCGTTCGCGCAACACCTCGATCGCACTGTCGAAATCCATGACCGAAAAATAACATTCACTCTGGGCTACTGCGACAATGTTGTTCTTGCGGGAAAAGCGGGCGAGTTCATTGCCGACTTCGATGGCTTCGTTGTAGTTGCCGAGAGTTTCGAGGCAGAAGAACAGTGCAAAGTGAAAATCCTGGTCGTCACTGTAGATCTGACGAAGGCGAATCGACTGTTTGCGACCTTCTTCGTAGTCGCGCAGCAAAAATATCGAGCGGGTCAGCAGAAATTTTCCTGAAGCCTTTTCGTCGCTGCGACTGATCAGCTCTGCTGAAGTATCGATCAGCGTTTTGATCTCGGCGCGTTCGCCGATGGTGTTCAGTGCAAAACAGGCGAGAAAAAGCGTGTCGGCATTGCCGGGGTCGAGCTCAAATGCCTGTCTGAGGTCTTCAATTGCTTCAATAACGGCAAAACTTACGAAGAATTTTTTGCGGGCACTGTCGAGAAACCTGAGTGCAACCGATTTTGGTGACTCATTTTCAACAGGTGTAGTGGCTGGCTGTGCTGTACGGGGCGGTTGCGGGCTGGTGTTTTCTGTGGGAGTTTCGCTGAAAAACCAGCCTTTGAGGATTTCTTTAAAACCAGAAAACCAGGTCGGCGCAGAATAATGCTCCTGCAGCGCTTCAGCCAGTTCGTCGGAACTGGCAAATCGCTGTGCCGGTTCGGTTTTAAGGCATTTCATAATCAAAGCCGAAAATCCTTCCGAAACATGGGCGTTAAGCTCTTTTGGCGGAGTGATATCACCGCGGCTGATGGCCGAAACGATTGCTGCCGGGTCTTCGGCCGTTATCGGGTGGCGCAGACAGACGAGTTCATACATGACGATGCCCAGGCTGTAAATGTCGGTGAGTGTAGTAATCTGCGCACGATTGCCCATTAGCTGCTCTGGGGCGGCGTAAGAGAGGGTTCCCATGAACTGGTCTGGCCGCGTCAGTTCGCTGTCACCGCTTTTTTTAACCAGACCGAAGTCGATCAGCTTGAGCGTGGTGTCATTGTTTATCAGCAGATTCGATGCCTTGATGTCACGATGTATGACCTGCTGCCGATGGGCCGCCGCCAGTGCCGATGCCGCCGATGTCATCAGTTTGCGCACACGGGCCGGGTAATTCGGGTCGTTAACCGGATTGGTCAGGTGATCCTGCAGAAAATAAGGCGTACCTGGTGCGGCTTCGCGGATGTAGCCTGACAGTCGCAGGTCGCTGATTGAATGCTCTGAATTGTGAATGTAGCGGCAGCGCGTGATAAAGTCGCGGATCGACCAGCCTTCTACCAGTTCCATGATAAAAAACGGCTGTTCGTTGTATTCGCCATAACTGTATATCTTTACGATACCCGGGTGGTCGAGGCGGGCGATCGCCGAGGCCTCGCGCAGAAAGCGGGTGCGGCCGATGCGGTTGTCGGTTGCCTGATGCATGATTTTGATAGCAACATGGCGGTTGAGGCTTTCGTCGAAGGCCTTGTATACTGAACCCATGCCGCCGGCGCCAATTTCACCGATGATACGGCAGCCGTTGATTATCGTGCCGGGTGCAGGTGCCTGGCCGATAAGTGGATTCTGGCTGCTCATGATTTATATTACCTTGCGTTGAATTTGCCGTGCAGCTTACCAAAAAAATCGCGGGGATGGAAGAACCCGAAGCCCGGGTGCTTCAATGCAATGTTTTCGGCGAAGATCCGGTCGGCGGCTGAATGGTCTTCGCCGGGCGAGCCGTCTGGTTGCAGATCTCTGGCTTTTTTCCAGGCGGCATCGCCGACCATGAAACTCTGCTGCCAGTCAATGCGGCGTTTGTGCTGGTGCAGTTTGCGTTCGAGTCGCCAGGCCATTTCGCAGGCAGGTTTGCGATTCTCATCGTAATTTTCGGCGTAATCATAATAGTTGAAAATCGCGCCAAGTTCGGCGAACTGGCATATTGTCTCCTGCATGGCTTCTTCAACCTCGTTACTTGAGATATAGCCGAGGCTTATGCCCGCCTGGTTGGAAACAATCGCAAGCAGCCAGCCGGCTTCTGTCAGCGCTCTGAGCTTGTCAGCCGTATGTCGGAAGATCAGCACGTCGTGGCGGCCATGTGGCGAACGCTTCTTGCTGTGAGTTTCGCGCAAAGTGTTGTCGGCATCGAAAAAAGCCACGCACAGCTTTTTCTCGCTGCAATTTGCCGGCAGCACCAGCTCCCTGCGTTTCTGTGGCAGCATCGATCAGCCAAGCACCTTTTTGACCAGAGTTTCGAATTCGGCAAGTTCTGGTTCGTGGCTCATTATCGCACGTTTCCAGAATTCGGTGGTTTCGAGATCGGCTCCCAGAGTTTTTTGGGCGACACTCTGCGCCATGTCGCTGCCTGAGTAGCGCAAAAATTCCTGATATTTCGGCAGGAAAGCTTTGCCCTCGCGCTTGAACATTTCGAACAGGCCGCGGCTGAGCAGATAGCCAAAGGTATATGGATAATTGTAGAAACTGACACCGGTCAGATAAAAATGCATTTTGGAAGCCCAGAAGAACGGGTTGGCGCCATTTGCTTCGAGCAGGTCGCCGAACTGGCTCTGCATCGCCTCGGTCATCAGTGACTTGAAGCGCGAAACACTGACCTCGCCGCGCATGCGTTCTTCGTGAAAGGCTTTTTCAAAGTTAAAACGAATCGGTATGTCGATGAGAAAAGCTATGCCATGATTAACAGTAGCAGTCAGCACACTTAGCTTCTGGGCGTCGCTGCTGTCGGGGTCAGTCATGATTCCCTCTGCCAGCAGTATTTCGGCGAAAGTCGAAGCCGATTCGGCAAGAGTCATCGGGTATTCCTGCCGCAACGGCCGAAGTCCTCTGAGTTGCGCACTGTGAAAGGCATGGCCGATTTCGTGGGCAAGCGTCGAAATGTCGTTGAGGCTGCCGGCATAGCTCATGAAGACACGTGATTCTTCGGTGAGCAGGGAACCGGTGCAGAATGCGCCCGGGCGCTTGCCCTGACGTGGTTCTGATTCAACCCATTTTTTCGTAAGCGCATCTTTGAAGAAGCTGCAAAGCTCAGGATATGCCCGCGCAAATGCCTTTTCGACCATGCTGACGCATTCTTCCCAGCTGTAGCGGTTGAGTGAAGGAATCGCCAACGGCGCCTCGCAGTCATACCAGGCAAGTTTTTTCTGTCCGAGGGCTTTTGCCTTGGCCTTCCCAAGCTTCTGAATGAAGGGTCGGCATTCGGCTATGGCATTAAACATGGCATCGAGAGTCTTACGCGAAATGCGTGACTGCAGCAGCGATACGTCGAGAAAATGATCAAAGCCGCGGCGGCGGTTAAGCAGAAGTCTGGTGCCTGAAATCGCATTGAGCGAGGCAGCACAGACGTCTTCAACCTGCTCCCAGGCCTTGTTGCCATGCTCGAATGCTGCCTGACGCACCTTACGGTCTGAATCCTGCATCAGTGATCGGCATTGTGCCATCGGCGTCTTTTCGACGCGGCCATCGGGCCAGTGCATGTCGAAACAGAGCTTGCCGGCCAGCACGTTGTAAAGGCGATCCCATGAGCTGAAGCCATCGACGCTGAGGTCGGCGGCCAGGTTTTCGAGCTCGCTGCTCATCGTTTTCTGTGCTTCCTCGCGTAGTTCACCGAGGTGAAAACTGATGTCGGCAAGCTTCTCGCGTTGGCAGAATGTAACAAAATCTGCATTGTCAGCATTTTTGAGGCCCATTTTGAGGTTGATCACGATTTTGCTGAATTCAGCGCCAATAGAGTCTGTTTCGGCCGATTCTTTGCCGTATTCTTCGTTGTTGGCATCGGCAGAATGCAGACAGCCGACGTAAGAGCCGTAGTGTGAAAGCCGACGGGTCAGTTGTTCGAAGTCGAGCAGAAGTTTTTCCCATTGCTCGAGATTGCCCTTGCTCAGAGTTCCCAGCGCGCCGCTCTCGGCCTGCATTTTGCCGATCATTGCATTCATCTCTTTTTTGAACTGCTGCATCTCGGGGCTGTTGAACGAATTGAAATAGCTTGTAAGATCCCAGACGACACCTTTACTCATTGCGATCATTCCTTGATGTAGATTTGTGACTTTATAGCATGCAGGCGGGTGTCTGGTCAAAAATATCAGTGCTGATTTCTTCGCTGTCCGGCAATTCCTGCAATTTTTTGCAAACTTGCCAACAAGGGCATAAGAGCATATAATCGGCTGCTGTAAAGCAGGAGCAGCAAAATGGAAACAATCGGAGCAGTCGCCGGCGAAGGCCTGCGACACCCCTGGGCAGCAGGACTCATTTTTGCATTTACCTTCATCATGATTTCGGTGCGCCGCATGCAGCTGCTTCCGATCGGAAGGCCGTCGGCGGCGATGCTGGGTGCAGTGCTGATGGTTCTTTGCGGCGTCATGAGCCCGGAAGAAGCCTATGCCCTGGTGAACTGGGACACGATATGCCTGTTACTCGGCATGATGATAATAGCCGAGCATCTGCGTGCCGCCGGTCTTTTTCAAAAGTTTACCAGCGGAGTCTCGCAGGTCGATTCGCCGTTCGGCCTGCTGATGGCACTTTCAGCTATATCGGCACTTTCTTCTGCCATTCTGGTTAACGACACCGTATGCGTGGTGATGACACCGCTTGTTCTCGCGATCTGCCGTCATAAACGCCTCAATCCGTTTCCTTACCTGATCGTGCTGGTGACATCTGCCAATATCGGTTCTGCCCTGACCCTCACCGGAAACCCGCAGAACATGATTGTTGGTAACCTTTCCGGCATGAACTACCTCAAATTCATTGCGGTAATGTTTTTTCCGGTTCTTGCTGCCATGGCGTTCAACTCGCTGCTGGCATGGTTTTATTATCGCAATCAGCTGTTGCTGCCGGAAGCCGCTGCGAATGTTGGATTAGAAGAAGATTCTGAGAGCAGCGATGTCGAAGAGGTGGCTAAGACAAGGCGCCTGCGTATCGGCCTGTTTGGTCTGGGTTTGACCTGTCTTGGTTTTGCCACCGGTTTTTCGATGGCCTTTTCGGCACTTGCCGGTGCAGTCGTAGTGATAACCTTTCATCGCAGAGACCCTGCTGACATACTTGCGCGGGTCGAGTGGTCGCTGCTGCTGTTTTTTGCCTCGCTGTTCGTCGTGATCGGCGGCTTGCAGACCAGCGGGCTGGCCAGAATCATCACCGAGAGTCCGTTGCAGATGGTTTCAGGGAGTCTTTCGTCTCAGGTCTGGATTTTTTCGGGAGTCACTTTGCTTGGCTCGAACATTCTGTCGAACGTTCCCTACGTGCTTCTTGCCGCGAACAGCGTGCCGTCGCTCGGTAATCCAGAATTATTCTGGAGTATCCTCGCCTATGTGAGCACGGTAGCGGGCAATATGACTCTGTTCAGTTCGGTTGCCAACCTGATTGTCGCCGAATCAGCCAAAGACCGCTGCAGCATATCCTTCTGGGGATATGCCCGTTTCGGCATTCCTACGACCCTGCTCTCGATAATTTTCGGAGTATTGATAATGCTGCAGATTTTTGCCGCAACCAGCGCCGCCGCGAACTGAAAGCAGTATTCTGTGACTTAAATAGCCCAGACAATATAATCCAGAGATTCTCATTATAGGACAATGGATTTGTACTGACGATAAATGGGTTGTTGTTTTTGATGAATGGTATGTGCTAGCATAAAGAAATAACCTTGTAAGGAGTACATAAGAGTATGAGAAAAGGTCTGCAGGTTCTTTGTGTTTTTCTTGTTTTTGCCCTTTTTGCCGGGCACGCAGTCATGGCCAGCCAGGATGAAACCGTAAGGTACATCGTGCGCTTCAAGGCTGACAACGTTAAACTCCAGGGCGCAACACGCAACCAGGTAATCAGCGCGCTTCAACAGAATCTGAGAAATAACCTCAAGTCAGTGACCAAAGTAATCAAGTCGCCGACCAGTTCAAATATGAATCCACTCTGGATTGCCAACGCATTTGCGCTTGACGCCAGCGAAGACGAAATCGCCCGCATCGCAAAGCTGCCGGCAGTTGCAGAAGTTTATCGTAACAAATATCAGATTTTTATCGACAAGGATATTAACAAGAAAGTTGTTAAAGCTGATCCAGCTGTTATTCAGTGGGGCGTTCAGAAAGTTCGCGCACCTGAAGTCTGGCAGGAATTCAGAATTGATGGCGCCGGCGTTGTTGTCGGTATCATCGATACCGGTATCGATGGCTCACATCCCGCTTTCGAAGGCAAGATCCTTAAATTCAAAGATTTCACAGTCGATCAGTCAGAATCTCCGACCGATACTCAGGGGCATGGCACTCACGTAGCCGGAACCGTTGCCGGTAGCGAAGGCGTCGGTGTTGCACCGGGCGCCCGCCTGATCATCGGCCGCGTTTTCGATACCAGCGGCGGCACCACCGAAGAAGTTCTTCTGGCCGGTATGCAGTGGATGCTCGATCCCGATGGAATTGCCGAAACCAACGATGGTCCGAGACTCATCAACAATTCTTGGGGTTCAAACGATTCTACCAGCAAAACCTTCTGGGTTGCTGTTGAAAACTGGGTTGCTGCCGGAATTCTGCCGGTATTCGCCGCAGGCAACAATGGTATGTGGGGCGGCAAAGTCGGAACTCCGGCTGCTTTCCCGCACTCATGGGCAGTTGCAGCCACAACTTCGACCAACGCTCTCGCTTATTTCAGCAGCCAGGGCCCGGTTGCCTGGGACGGCGCTCCGCTTATGAAACCTGACGTAGCTGCTCCTGGCGACAAGATCATTTCCTGCAAAATCGGCGGTGGCCTCGTCAGCAACAGTGGTACCTCGATGGCCTGCCCGCACGTAGCCGGTGTTGCCGCTCTCATGTATCAGGCTGACCCGACTCTGACCATCGACCAGGTTCGCCTGATCGCCGAAGAAACCGCTCTTGATCTTGGCGCCGCCGGCAAAGACGGCAAATTCGGTTCTGGCCTCATCGATTCCTACAAGATCGTCGAAAAGATCCTGCAGAACAGTGGTCTGGCGTCTTCTTTCAGCGCTTACGAATCTGCGCTGCACGCAGAAAAAGCTCTCGTCGGCATGCAGGCGGTATCACCGCTGGCGGCTCCGCTGGCCCGTTCCATCGTCGAACGCTCTCTCAATCTCGACGAAGGCCAGTTCAAGTCTCTTGCTATCAGCGTCAGCCAGAACGGCGGCGAAGCTGCTCAGGCTCTTCTCAAAGAAGCCACCGCAGCAAGAGTTGCCAGCCAGCTGCACAAGTAAATCAGAGCTAAATTACTCAAACAAAAGAGCTGCCTTCGGGCAGTTCTTTTTTTATTGGCGAAAATGCTTAAACACTTGACAGCGCGGGGCAAAAGGCTCATTATTGTGCCCGAATTTAAACACAGGGGAAAAGCAATTGCAGGACTTTCGTGAATTCGCTGAAAAAAATCTGGTAATCTTCGATGGCGCCATGGGCACACGATTGTATGAAAAGGGCGTTTACATCAATAGAGTATATGATGAGCTCAATTTGTCGCAGCCGGCTCTGATTCAGGAAGTGCATCGCGAATATCTGGCGGCCGGCGCGATGGTTCTCGAGACCAACTCGTTTGGTGCCAACCGCTTCAAACTCGAGCCGCACGGACTTGCCGACAAACTAGAAGTCATCAACTTTCAGGCTGCCAAGCTGGCTCGTGAAGCCGCTGGTAACAACGCCTGGGTCGCCGGTTCAATCGGGCCTCTTGGCATACGTATCGAACCCTGGGGAAAAACTTCGGTCGAAGAGGCAGAAGAAGCCTTTACCGAGCAGGCACGTGGTCTGCTCGCGGGCGGCGTTGATCTCTTCATTCTGGAGACCTTTTTCGATCTCAACGAAATTCACCAGGCGATCAAGGCGGTGCGAAAGCTCACCGACAAGCCGATCATAGCGTCGATGACCATCAACGAAGACGGTAATGCCCTTTATGGAACTACAGTTGATGTTTTCACACCCAAACTCGAAAGCTGGGGTGCTGATTTTATCGGGCTGAACTGCTCTGTTGGCCCCAAGACAATGTATGATGCGATCGAAAAAATGCGCTCACTGACCAGTCTCAATCTGATTGCGCAGCCGAACGCCGGCCTGCCGAAGGTTGTCGATGGCCGCATGATTTATCTTTGCAATCCGGAATATTTTGGCGAATACGCCCGTCGCTTCTTTCAGCTTGGCGTGCGAATGGTCGGGGGCTGCTGCGGCACTACGCCTGAGCACATCAAGTGGGTTGCCAATTCTGCCAAAGCGCTTTCGCCTGGCGGCAAAGGTGCGATACTGCAGCAGTTCCGTCAGACTGACAGTGTCGAGGCTCAGGTCGAAGTTGTTGCCTTGCCACAAAAATCGGCATTGGGCAAAAAACTGGCTGACAAAAAGTTTGTAGTAACAGCAGAACTCACGCCACCCAAGGGTTGTGACCCCGAACAGGTCATTCAGCGGGCGAAACAGCTGAAGGAAGCAGGCATCGATGCTATAAATATTCCTGACGGGCCGCGCGCTTCAGCCAGACTTAGCCCGTTGGCAATGTCTCTGCTGATCGAGAAGAAGGTTGGCATCGAGACGATTCTTCATTATTGCTGTCGTGACCGCAACATTCTCGGCATTCAGTCAGATCTGCTGGGAGCTTATGCGATTGGTCTGCGTAACATTTTGGCGATTACCGGCGATCCGCCCAAGGTCGGCAATTATCCTCAGGCAACGGCAGTATTCGACATCGACTCAATCGGTCTGGTCAACGTAATTCATCGTCTTAATCACGGTCGCGACCTCGGCAACAATGCCATCGGCAAGCCGACCGGTTTTGTCTGCGGGGTTGGCGCCAACCCTGGCGCAATCGATCTCGACCTCGAAGTCAGCCGCTTTGAATGGAAAGTTGACGCCGGCGCTGAGTATGCCATCACCCAGCCAGTATTCGATATCGAGTTGCTCGAGCGTTTTCTCGACCGTATCAGTCATGTGAGAATTCCGGTGTTTGCCGGAATATGGCCGCTGGCCAGTCTCAAAAATGCAGAATTCATGAACAACGAAGTGCCGGGAGCATCGGTACCTGAGCCGCTATTGGCAAGAATGCGCAAGGCCGACACGATCGAGGCACAGCGCGAAGAGGGTATTGCCATCGCCCGCGAAGCTCTCGAGCGGGTTCGCAAAATCGTTGACGGAGTGCAGATCAGCGTGCCTTTTGGCCGGGTCGAAAGTGTTCTCAAAGTAATAGAAGTGCTCGGATAATGGAGAAAAGCATGCAGCCGATCAATGTCGAAGAATTCAGAAAACTGCTTGAAGAAAGGGTTTTGATCTACGATGGCGCCATGGGTACCAACCTGCAGACGCAGGGTCTGACTTCTGAAGACTTTGGTGGTCATGACGGTTGCAGCGAAGCCTTGAATCTTTATTGCCCTGAGGCGGTCATCAATGTTCATCGCGGCTTTCTTGAAGCCGGTTGTCATGTTCTCGAGACCAACACCTTTGGTGGCACACGCATTACTCTGCGCGAATACGGCCTTGAGAACCGCGTTGAAGAGATCAACCGCCGGGCAGTTGAAATGGCAAAAGAGGCTATTTCCGGATTTGCCGGTGACTCTCGACGGTTGATCGCCGGTTCGATTGGTCCTGGTTCTCTGCTGCCTTCGCTTGGCAATATCTCGTTCGACGAAATGGCTGCTGCTTATGAGGAACAGATGCGGGCATTACTGGTTGCCGGCGTCGATATCTTTCAGATCGAGACCTGTCAGGATCTGTTGCAGATCAAATCTGCGCTTTATGCTGCCGAAAATGTTTTTGCCAGCGAGGGGAGGCGTTGCCCTGTCGTGGTTTCGGTCACTCTCGAACCGAATGGTACCATGCTGGTTGGCAGTGACATCAGCGCGATAACAACGGTTTTCGAACCTTACGATTTTATCGACATGCTGAGTATCAATTGCGCTACCGGGCCACTTGAAATGGTGCGCCACGTCGCGCATCTGGCCGAGCACTGGCCGCGCGCCGTTGGGGTTATGCCCAATGCCGGTCTGCCGGAAAATGTAGATGGCAAGCCGTTTTATCGCATGACACCGCAGGAATTTGCCGACTTTCACGAGCGCTTCATCTCAGAATACGGGGTAAATATGGTCGGAGGCTGCTGCGGAACTCGACCTGATCACCTTGCGGCCGTCGTTGAACGGGTTAAAAACTTGCGTCCGACGCCGCGAAAAGTTGCCCGCAAGGCCATGGTCGCCAGTCTGTTCTCGGCGGCAGCCATGCGCCAGCAACCGGCCCCCGCCATGGTTGGTGAGCGCACCAACGCCAACGGTGCCCGCCAGTTCAAAGATCTGCTGCTTGCCAATGATTATGACGGCATGGTAGCCATGGGGCGCGAGCAGGCAAAGGGCGGCGCCCACATGCTTGATTTGTGTGTAGCCTATGTCGGCCGCGATGAAGTGGCCGACATGCGGCGCCTGGTGCCGAAATTCGCGACCCAGGTCAACCTGCCGCTGGTAATCGATTCAACTTCTCCGGAAGCGATAGAAGTAGCGCTGAAAAGCCATGGCGGCCGTTGTGTCATCAATTCAGTCAATCTCGAAGATGGCGGAAAGCGTCTCAGGCGCATTGCTGCGCTTGCCCGCCGCTTTGGTGCGGCGCTGATCTGTCTGACCATCGATGAAGAAGGCATGGCTAAAACCGCCGATAAGAAGCTGGCAATCGCCAGACGCCTGCGCGGCATACTGGCAGATGAGTTCGGCTTTCGCGATCGCGACCTGATTTTCGATACTCTGACGTTTACTGTCGCCAGTGGCGATTCGCAGCTGCGCACCGCAGCCGCTGAGACGCTGAAGGCTGTCGAACTGGTCAGTCGTGAATTTCCCGAAGCGAACACAATACTCGGTGTCAGCAACGTTTCGTTTGGCCTGCAACAGGCTTCTCGCGAGCTGCTCAATTCGGTATTTCTTGCCGAAGCCGTCGAGAAAGGGCTTACCTGCGCTATTGTCAATCCAGCCCGTATTATTCCGATGTTTTCTATTTCTGAGAATGAAAAGCGACTGGCGCTTGAACTGATTTACAACGCGAAGGGTGACGGCAGCGAACTTGCCGCTTATATGGCAGCAACTACAGCTACGACTCATCAGCGCGCCGATCTCGAAAAGCTGCCTCCAGACCAGCGTTTGTTCGAAAAAGTTGTCGAGGGCGACTCAGCCTCTCTCGAAAAACTTCTGGAAGAGCTTCGGCGTGATCGCGCGCCAGTTGCAGTCATTAACGAGATTCTGCTGCCAGCAATGAAAAAAGTAGGTGAGTATTTCGCTTCTGGTCGTCTGCAGTTGCCTTTTGTTCTGCAATCAGCCGAAGTGGTTAAAAAATCTGTCGATCTGCTCAGGCCGTTCATGGAAAAAACCGAGCCTGATCCCGACAAGAAAATGATTCTGGCGACCGTTGCCGGTGACGTTCATGACATTGGCAAAAATCTGGTCAATATCATGCTTTCGAACAACGGTTATGCAGTGGTCGATCTCGGCATCAAAGTCGATATCGACGCAATGATCAGGGCAGCCCACGAACACCGGGCCGGTGTGATCGGCATGAGTGGTCTGCTGGTGCGCTCAACGCAGATCATGAAAGAGAACCTTGAAGAACTCAACCGGCGCGACTTTCTGCCGGCGGTTATTCTCGGCGGTGCCGCGCTGACACCTGAATTTGTTAACAATGAACTTAAAGCCATTTATCGCGGCAAAGTCTTTTACGCGCGCGATGCGATAGACTCGATCAAGATCATGCAGGAACTCACCGACAAGTCGGAACAGCCGGTTGTAAAGCCTAAATTGGCCGAAAAGCCAGGCGCCACAAAGATTGCGGTTGATCATGCTGCCGCTATTTCGCGCTCAGAAGCGAACCGTCATCAGTTTTTTGCTGATTTTACTCCTTACAAAGCCCCTTTTGCCGGCAGTCATCTGCTCGAGATTGAATCTTCCGAGCTGTTCAAACTGCTCTCGCATAAGGTTCTGTTTGAAGGCCGCTGGGGTTTCAGACGCGGGGAGCTTTCTGAGAGCCAGTATGCTGAAATCATCGAGAAGCAGGCAATGCCTGCTTTGAAGAAGTTTGTCGATCTCGATGAAAAGGAAAGTATCTTCGCAAACCGCGCGGTATACGGATATTATCGTTGCCGCGCACATGGTGACTCGATTAAAATCTTTGACGAAACCGATCTGAATATAGGTGAATTGAGCTTTCCCAGACAAAGTCGCCCGCCGTATCTCTGTCTCAGCGATTTTATCGATGAGCGTGAAGATACTGTCGTTCTCTGGGCGGTAACTGTTGGGAGTCGTGTGATAGAAGCCGAAAAAGAGCTTTTCGGGTCTGACCGGTATTGTGATTATCATCTGCTGCACGGCCTGGGAGCCGAACTCGCCGACTGCGCAGCTGTATACCTGCATCGTCATGTTCATCGCGAATTGAACCATGACAAGCCGCTGACTGCAGAGCAGTTGATCGGCTGTCGTTATTCGTTTGGTTACCCCGCATGCCCCGATCTGTCAGCACAACGCGAACTGTTCAGAATTATAAAGGCAGACAGAATTGGCCTTGGGCTGACGACTTCCGATCAGATGGTTCCGGAGCTTTCGGTATCGGGCTTCATTATTCTCAACCATCATGCCCGCTATTTTGTGCCATGAGCAAAAAAACGACCGGAATGGCGGGCTTTCTACAGCGACCGCCAGAAGTGTTTTCGGCAATAATGCCACCTGGGCGCAGGCTTCATGCTTCTGCCGTATACCTTCAACGCCTGACCAGAGCTCGCGCCGAAGAACTTCGGCAGCTCTATACAGATAACCGGCAGATACTCAACCGCTGCCTGCAACCCGTGCCAGAGCGGTTGAGTCTGCAGCAGATGCAGAAAATGATTGGCGAAGACCATCGACTTGCCCGAAATGGTAGTCGTCTCGATCTCGGCATTTTTCTCGCCGACTCGCATCGGTTGATCGGCAGAATTGCGCTGCATTCGGTCGATTATGGAATACAGCATTCTGCCGGTATGTCATACTGGATGTCGCACAAGTACTGGCGCTCGGGCTTTATGACCAGAAGCCTGGCGACCCTGGCTTCATTTGCCTTTGAAGAAGCCTGTCTGCATCGGCTGTGGCTGCATATCGTCAGCGATAACATCGCTTCACTCAAACTGGCAGAAAAGCTGGGGTTTTTTCGTGAGGGTGTTCTGCGCAAAAACCTGTTCATTGCTGGCAGTTGGCAGGATTCTGTGCTGATGAGTCTGCTCGAAGACGAATATGATGCCAGAGCTGATGAGTGGATCGACCGGGGCTGGCTGGGAAATGAACTGACTGATTGAGCCTGTTGCAACGGTTTCAGTTTTTAAAATGTATCGGTTCTTTGAGTTCACGCATGTGCGTAACGTTTATTGTCCGAATTTTTTTACCGGCCGAATAAATATCGAATGATTTTGCCGTATGGCTGTTGAACCTTTCTGCCCACCGCATTGCTTCTGAAGACTTGTTTTCGTCGACATAGATCATGTCGCTGCCTGGCGCCAGAATTTTCCCTTGCAGCCAAACTCTGAAATTGCCGGTTGCGCTGATTTCGGCGACTCGCGAAGAGGGCAGGCCGGCATAATACCCGGTCAGTGTGGCAAGAGTGCCGCCCTGGCTGACGAAAAGCAGTTTGTTGCCGGTTTCCCGGTCGATTTCTCTGAGAATTGTTCCCATCTGTCGCCAGCCGTGCAGGCGCAGGCTTATGTCGGCCGAAGGTGGAAGAGGTAGAACCAGGGTCAGAGCCTGAACGACGGCAACAACCGCCAGTATCGCCGAGGGGCCAATAACCCAGTAAATGCGTTTCATTCCTTTGCCAGACTCGCATAACCATTCTGCCGTTAACAGCATGGCACTTAAATAGGCAATCTGCGGCCAGTTTGCTTCAATTTTTGATTTCAGCGCGGTATGGGTGAAAAACAGCATGGCCGGCAGCGCCAGCCATGCCAGAAAAAAGCGCTGTTCATCATTGTTTCTGTAAGCCGACCATGCGACTTTAATTGTTGCAAACCAGAGCACAGGCCAGAGAGTCAGTCCTATGGTTCCGAGTTGACCACCGATGAATTCGCCAAGGTTGTGCATAATCGATCTTGTATTGCCGGCAAGTCGCGAATCGAGCTGAAACTTGAACGAAATCCAGTCATGCTGCATGTTCCAGTAAATAATCGGTACGGTGCCCAATGCTGCCAGCAGTACCATCAGCCAGTAACGGCGGGTAGTGACAAGATGTCGATATCTTTTGAACGTGAGTATGGCAATGGCGACTCCAGGTACAAACAGAATCATGTTGTATTTGCTCAGAGCCCCGCAGCCAAGCGCCAGGCCGGTGACGATCCACCAGCGGTCACGCTGGTCGTTCAGAGCTCTGATGAAAGAGTAAATGCCAAGGCTCCAGAATATCGCCAGTGGCGTGTCCGGAGTCGTTATAAAGCCGAGTGCCTGACCGGCTGGAGTGCAATTGAGCATGACTGCTGCCCAGAAGCCTGCCCGGGCATTGTTGAGGCAGTCGCGGCCGGTAGCAAACAGCACCCAACCGGCGAAGGCTGTTGCGGTAATCGTTAAAATGCGTATATGCAGCTGGGTGTCGCCCGGAATCAGTCTGATCAGGGCAATCAGCCAGGCCACCATTGGCGGATGATCGTAGTAAGACCAGTCAGGCTGGCGCGCCAGTTCCCAATAATATGACTCATCCGGGGTCAGATCGAGATACTGCGAGATAAACAGTCTGAACAGAAATAGAGAAGCGGTAAATGTGTAGAAAAGTCTGTCGAATCTGGCGATATTATTGCCTGCTGAGGTAATGTTTTCGGCCAAGGTTTTGCTCCGGGTCTGACAATGGTCTGAACTATATCACAGAATAAAAGAAAACCGCCACTCCTTGAGAAGTGGCGGCCGGGTAAAACCTTATGCGTTCAGCGAACCTGATAATACCTGCGGGCAGACGGATATGCAGAAGCCGGCATTTTTATGCTGAACAGCAGCTCTTCTGGCCTGTCAGGGTAGACAGCGCGAAATACCATATGGTCGCTCGCAGTTGTGCTGATAATCAGACCGCCACCCTTGCTGTTACCGTAAGCAGGAGTCATACCTATGTCGATCGAAATCAGCCGGTTGTCTTTGACTACGATACGCCCTTTTTCGCCAAGAGCGCCGACTGTGTGACCAAAAACTACGCCCATGACGCCGAGAACCTTGAGGTTGCGGTTTACGAGAACGTCGTCCTTCCACCAGTCGCGGTTCCAGAGCACGCTGTCGTGGTTCATGAAGATTCCGACCTTGAAGTCGCCCTTTTCGATGTCGTCTTTGTAATCAGCTGCAAGAGTCGACTTGGTTACAGGTGTATTCGGCAGGCCACCATGCACGAACATGAAGCCATTGATGACGGCAAACAACGGGCGGTTGCGAATCCAGCTGCCATAGACGCCTTTTCCCGAGATAGCTTCATTAAAATCAAGACCATCACGGGTAAAGGAATCAAGAGTGTTCTGGTAATGCTGTTTTTTGTGTGAGGTCAGCGTCTTTGCCCATTCTTCGATCTGGCCATTGAGAAGCATTACTTCATGGTTGCCCAGCAGCACGACTACCTGCCCGCCCGCCTTTTCAGCCTGTATCTGCAGATCCATCACAGCATCATATACCTGTTTGGTATGCAGACCGCGATCGTTGAGGTCGCCGGTGAAAATCAGAACAGAATCTTCTCCGGCCCATCTGAACCTGAATGCGGTAGAAGACGTTCTATATGCAACTTTCATGGCCTCCAGAGTCGAGGTCAGCTCGTCGAAAGCTCCGTGAATGTCACCAACTGCATAAACCCGCCGAGCTCCGGTAATTTCGAGCCATGCCGGGTATTTTTCCCAGTCGCGCGCACAAGTTGGTGTGCTGGCCGTCAGCACCAGCAGAAACATTACCATTACAACCGAAAAAGCTCTTTTCATGTTTGTCTCCAATCTTTTACCAGACGTTATAAGCGTCTGCTTTTACACCTTTAGGATAGAAATATATAACTTTCGAAGGAATGTCGACGCCCCAGTCACGGCCAGACTTCATCGCCAGAATGTCGAGCAGCTCATCGAGAGTGATATCCTCTTCTTCGACCGTTATCAAAAATTCTTCATCAGGGTTCAGGCCCTCAATTTTGAAAATGTCATCAGCTTCTTTGCTGTAAACTTCTACAGCATGTGACAGAAGAGTGTTGCCATCGTAATTATCGCACTGCCAGCTTTTCATGACCATGAAAATGGCAGAACTTGTGTCTTTGGGAAAAACTGGCAGGGTGCCGCCTGAAGCACTGTCTACCGGCACTTCGGGTGGCGGTGCCGGTGGAATCAGGTCGTTCATTGAATCGCTCGGACTGATCACTACTTCGTCTGGGGGAACCGGAATGTCATCCATCAGAACGGGTTCCGGTGGAGGCGCAGGAGTTGCGATCGGCAGCAGAGGTTTGTCTTGAACTGGGGTTGGCGGTTCGGGTGTTTCTGGCTTTGCAGGTTTGGGAACGGGTTTAATCTGTTTGGGCAGCGGAATGATTGCAGCTGAGCCGCCAGGTTTTTTGACTTCTGGCTGCTTTTTTGGCAGGTTAACCGTCGCTGATGCCTTCTCGATGTCCTTTTTTCCGGGCATTGGCAGGATAAGGCCGTCGCTACCGTAAGATCCAGAGGTCAGCGCGGCGAGCAGAATTGCCGTCAGCACTGCTCTTTGCCCACTACTGAAATACTTCATTGACTACTCCTGTACAAATGCAGAATGTACTGCTTGAAACAAGTATAAAACATTTCATTGCAAATGTTAAGCAGGTTTGATCAGTCTGATAACAATTCAATTCCCGGCGGGATTTTTATCAGGACTCTTTACCATGGGCACGAACCGAACCGGCAGGTCATCTTCGGTGACGAAACTGTCTCCCTTTTTGCGCAATACCACCAGTCTTTGGTAATAGGCTCCAAGTGGCAGAATCATGCGTCCTCCGTCGGCAAGTTGCTCAATCAGTTTTTCAGGCAGTTCTTCAGGCGCGCAGGTTACGATGATCACCGAAAACGGGGCATGTTCTGACCAACCCTGGTAGCCATCGCCATGTTTGACCGTGCATTTATACCCTTCTCTGGCCAGAGCTTCGATAGAATGAGATGCAAGTTCCGGTACAATTTCTATGCTATAAACATCGGCTCCGAGTTCAGCGAGCACTGCCGCCTGATACCCTGAGCCAGTGCCAATTTCAAGTACTTTTTCGCCTTGCCTGGGTGCGATTCTTTCGGTCATGTAGGCGACTATGTATGGCTGCGAGATTGTTTGCCCATGCCCTATTGGAAGGGGGTGATCGCCATATGCCTCTCGGCTGAAATAACCTGCCGGCAGAAAATTGTGGCGCCTGACCTTGCGCATGGCAGCGATGACTTTCTCGTCGCGAATACCGTAGTCGATCAATTGCTGAACCATCGTTTCGCGGGCTTCATTCATCGCTTTTTCCTCCACCGTCATGATCTGATCTGCGCAACTTCCAGGCAGCAGGCTTATTGTCACGAGAAATGCTGCGATGACAAGCAGTGGCCAGACTATTGTTTTCCCTTTCATTTGCGTCCTCCTCTATACATCTTTTCTGACATTTTAACAGATCAGCAAGACTGAAGCCATAGGCGATCTGTTTCTTCGTAACTACGGCAGGGATTTTCTGAGATTCCTTATCATATGATATGGAAGTGTGAAATGATGGCATAGTCAGCAGGCCTGAAATATTTTGTGAAATTTCAGTACAAAATTTTTCAGATATATGTTGACTTGGTACTCGGTTTTTGGTAAGATGAACTTCCTGCCCCGGCAGGACGGGCCAAAAAGCCCGCAGTTCATTGAGAATAAGATCAGAAGACTTATTATGACGCCAAGCGGGTCTTGTTA
>Ga0116144_10000939_pt1 | contig 37501 bp, 31 predicted proteins | sample AD_UKC035_MetaG_FD_89746 | JGI IMG/M metagenome (GOLD analysis project Ga0116144, IMG submission 89746) | Active sludge microbial communities of municipal wastewater-treating anaerobic digesters from USA - AD_UKC035_MetaG | ecosystem: Engineered > Bioreactor > Anaerobic > Digestate | place: USA...
AGGAAGCACAAGAATATATGAAAGTACAACAGTGTCAAATTGCAGACCAATGGATAATGCACGAATTGAGTCTGGATAATTGAAATTTCCCGGTACAGGCCAATCCTGTACAGCTATATAAAAGAGCAATATCCGACAAAGTGAAAAGAGCAGAAGGTTAAATAAGTATACCTTCAACATGAAATATATATAGGGCGGGACTTTAAAGTTCATAAAACTTTTGCTGAAGACCGGACCGACAATGAATAAATTCTTCTATTGAATGTGTTCCGGAATCAGGTTAGATTTGATTTTGGGCAACTCTTTAAATCGTCTTTTCTTATCAGCTATTTTTTGGAGAAGCCAATCCGGCCAGTCAGAGCGATCTTCAGCTTCATAGATCCTGATATTTTGATTTTCATCTGAAACAATTAATTCTTCTGATCTGCATTTGAGAATTTTAGCAGCGGCGTGAACTCCGGAGTATGTAGCACCACCAACTCCGTGGGAAAGTGTACTTGCTCCACATAGATAAAGGTTTTTTATTTCAGATTTATTTGAAAAGGCAAATGGTCCGATCTGTTTGAATGTTTTTTCTGTTCCGTAAACACTTCCTCTTGTTGTATTCAGGTAGTATTCATTGGTCTTAGGAGTACCTAAATCAACCTGCACAATTTTTTCTTTAAAGCCCGGAATGATCTTCTCTAAATTGTTTAAAAACTTCGCTATGATCTTCTCTTTAAAACGAAGGTAATTCTCACCATGATAATCCTTTGAATGATTAAATTCATCGAAACTATCATAATCTATAAAAGTAACTGCTTCAAACGAGTGGTATCTCCCGTTAAAGCTTGCGGGATCTTTTAGGGTAGTACAGCTAATAAAAACACCCGGAAATTCTGTTCCTTCAGTAACATCTTTGCTTATCATTTCCTGATAAAGCTCATCGACTTCTTTGTTTTTCAAATACCAAATATTTCCTGAATCAATTCCGGCCTGTGTGACATCCAGGTCTACCGTAACAAAGAGTATTAGGGATGTAACCGAATAGGTAGTCTTCGCCAATCGCTTTTTCATGCCCTGACTAAGGTGTTCTGTTCCGATCATTTTCTCGAATGTAGTCGAAGGATCTGCATTGGAAACTATTCTGGTTGAAAATATTTTTGTGCCGTCTTCTAGTTCAATTCCTTTCGCAGTTTTATCTTCAACGATTATTTTTTTAACTCTCTGACCTGTTCGGATCTCCCCATCATGCCTTTTGATCGCATTAGTCATCGCCTTTACAATACCTGCACCGCCTCCCATTGGATAGAATGCTCCATCAAAGTAATGTTCCATCACAGCACAGTGTACCGGAAAACTAGCTTTATAGGGTGGTAAGCCATGATCTCCGCACTGTATGCTGAGGACAGCTTTCAGCAATGGATCTTTTATGTGCCAATTAAGGACTCTTTTTAAACTGAAGAGTCCGTACTTTCCCATATCTTTTGTTCTGAAAGGAATAGTAACATTATCCCAGAAACCATTCATCTTTGGGATGAGTTGAATTTGTTTACTCACCCTACTGATCAAATTAAGATACTTTTTCAGTCTCTTATTCTCATGAGGAAATTTCTCTGATAAAGCGGCCTGCAATTCTTCCATCCCTGCCGGAAGATCAATGCGTTCATTTCCAATCCAACAATGTTCATATGCTTTCTTATTCATTCTAAAGAAAACCATGTCATTGGCAACACCTAATCCTTCATAAAGTTCGCGCGTCGATTGACCTTCACCTAGTAAACCAACATAATGAACACCCGGACTAAATCTTTGTCCGTTTAAATGAAAACTATGGCACCAGCCTCCTGGAACATAATGTTGTTCAAGAACGAGAACCTTTTGTCCGGCTCTTGCCAAACAAATGGCCGTAGCCAGACCACCGGCACCGGAACCAATTATTATTGTATCATACGCTTCATTCTTCCCTGCCATTTGACGATCAATTTTATACAACTTGTTTCCGCAAGCTGATTCTTCAAATGTAATGAATAGATCTTTATCTCACAGAGAGAATGGTTCAATTATTCTCTCTGCTTGAGAGAGTAATTGGAACAGAATTTACAGTAAAAATCACATATGGTAGAAGGATAGCAATCTATTGCTTGATTATCCTTCCGTCCTCCATCTCAAGTACACGATCTGTTCCGGCAGAAAATTCGGGATCGTGGGTTACGATCAGCAATGTCTGCTTGAATTCATAAGCAATCTTCTGAAAAATGTCAAAGACGATCTGACTGTTATGTTTGTCAAGATTTCCGGAAGGTTCATCGCCCATTACTATTAAAGGATCATTGATGAGAGCTCTTGCTATTGCAACTCTTTGCTTTTCTCCTCCGGAGATCATGTTCGCATTTTTTAATGCATGTTTATCCATGCCAAAGATCTTTAATTTTTCTATAGCCCGGTGTTCAATTTCCTGTTCTGAATATTTTTTTAATTTTAAAGCGGGTAACATGACATTCTTCAGTACAGTAAATTCGTTTAGTAAATAGTGGAACTGAAATACAAAACCTATTTTTTCATTTCGGACCATCGCCAGTTCTGCATCGGATTTCCCCTTCATACTTATTCCGTCAATTTTTAATCCCCCTTGAAAATCAGTATCCATGGTTGAAAGTATATACAATAAGGTCGATTTTCCACAACCCGACTTACCTACAACAGAAACAAATTCTCCTTTCCGGATAGAAAAATTAATGTCCTTTAAGATGTGTACCTCACGGGGATTGTAAAAGAATTTATTGATAGCAGTAGCTTCAAGAATTTTTCCGTCCATTCTATTTTCCTCTGATAATAATTACAGGATCTATTTTGCTCGCTTTTTTAGCCGGGAAGAATCCGGCAAAGTAGGTTGTGATCAATGCAAAAGTTCCACCTATAACATAATAGATAGCATCATAGTTTACCGGATAGGTTTTAATGGTTGGCAGAGCAGCGGTGTTGAATGGTATTTGATCTATAAAAGAAGAAAGCAAGAAACCGAAAAACAAACCAAAGATTGCGCCGAACAATCCGATACTTATAGAGATAGTCATAAATATATTGTTTACATCCTTTCCTGAAAAGCCTGTAGCTTTGAGAATTGCTATTGAATCCATCTTCTCATAGATCATCATATTTAAAATATTGTAAATGCCAAACCCCGCAACGATTAGCAAAGTGATTCCCACAGAATATGAGATTAATGTTCTTACTTTGGTTCCGGTTTCAAACTGAGCATTGGCAGCTTGTATGTCCTCTGCATCCACATTGAATAGAACTGCAAACTCTTTTGCAAGAGAAGGAGCTTGTTCCATGTCTTTTAGCTTAACTTGTATGTCAGTTATATAGTTATTGCTTTCGCCCAAAAGTTTTTGAGTAGTATTTATTGATGCATAACTTTGAACTTTGTCAAGGTCTTGAAGACCGGATTGAAAATACCCAACAACTTTTAACGGAATTCTTTCTCCCTTTACGCTCGTAACCTGGACAATGTCTCCAAGCTTAACCAGCATTTTATCAGCGGCAGCCTTTCCAAGAATAATACTATTTGGAATGTTTTTAAGATCAATATAATTACCTGAAGTAACGTAGTGACTGAAGTAGTATAAATTGTTTTCAGCTTCAACATCAATCCCATTGATAACACCGGTAATATCAATTGCCCCAACATTATAAAAAACTTGTGCAGTAATTTTTGGTGCAACTCCAAGCACCCTTTCGTCATGCTTCAAAGTTGAAATGATGGCTGATACATTATGGATCTGCAATCTACCGGCACTAGGTTTAATTGAGTGAATAATATTATGATCTTTCTTATGAACCGATGATAATTCAATAGGTTGTTTTTCGCTTGCCTGAATTTCATTATATAATTTGATATGAGGAGTTCTGTTTATTATCAGACCATCAAGCATATCATTTAGGCCGGTCATAAAGCCCAAAAGTGTGATGAACATCGTAATACTGAAAGTTACACCAATGGCAGCTACCAGCGTTTGCTTCCATCTTGCCAGAAGTAAAGACAATGCAATATCCCAATTGAGTATGAGCTTCAACTTCAATTTTCCGGTATTATTAGTTCGTCATCCTGGCTCAGTCCACTTAGTATTTCAGCCTTTTGGTAATCTTTAAGTCCGATTTCTACATTTATTTTGTCACCATTACTTTTCATTACATATTCATTTTCAAAAATATAATTTCTTGGTATAGTGAGAGCATTTTCTTTGCTGCGTATCAGGACAGATGCTTCCAGTGTCAAGTTAGGGTACAAGACAGGTGGTTGCCTGACAAATGTTGCCTCAACTGTAAATGTTTTGGATCGTTCATTCATCATCGGGTTAATTTTTGTGATGATTGCTTCAAAAATTTCACCTTTATAACTATCCAGGTTGACAAATACTTGTTGGCCTGTTTTTACTTTTACTATATCGTATTCATCAATCTGTAGTTCAAGTATAAAATCTTCAGCATCACCAATAACGGCTACAGGTGTTTGTGTACTAACCAATTCACCCTTTTCTTTCAAAATACCATAGACTTTGCCATTGATCTTACTCTTTACCAGAAAATCACTTTCCATTGCTTTACTGATGCCCAGATTTTTTTTCGACTGTTCATCATTGAATGTAATCTGCTTTTTTAGATCATTATATCTAAGTTGTGCTGATTCGTATGCGGTGAGGGAGTTTTCATAGGCTAATTCACGTTGTTCAAGTTCAATTTTGGAGCCAACTTTTTCCGACCAAAGTTTTTTCTGGCGAAGCAGAATCAGTGAGTCGTTATTCATCTTTAAACGGGCAAGATCAATAGCAAGTTTAAGTTCTTTAAGCTTTTGTGTATTGGAATTAGCATCTGAAAATTCAGCAGCGAGTTTAGCATTCTCTGTACTTAGCTTAGAGGCTTCGTTTGAAATTAATAGTATGGCACTACCGGGTTTTACAGAATCTCCTTCAGTAACAAAAACCTGATCTACAATTCCCATCACGGAAGCGAAAACCTGATATTGGTTCTTGCTTTTTATTATTCCTGAAGCATACACGGATTCTGATATTGTTTCTACTGATGGCTTGATCTTTTCAGAATTATTATTGCAGGATAAAAGAAATAATAATAAAAGACCCGGGAAAAATGTTCTATTCATATGATTGGAGTAATGAATCAAAATTAAGATAATTTGTTCATCTAATAGCTGACAAATCCTTTTTAAAATGGATTTTTTCGAAACCTCATTTGTCAAATGACATTTATCATATCTATACAAAAAAGCTCCGGAATTGTTATTCCGGAGCTTTTTTAATTCATTAACGTAGTTAAGTTTATTTCATCGGTGCCGGTGATCCGGGAGTTGCCGGACTACCTTTGGAGACAACAGGAAACCCTCTCTTGCGCATCAATGCATCGGTTTTTGGATCACGTCCACGAAACGCCTTATAACCGTCTTGTGGATCGATAGTATTTCCAACAGAGAAAATATTGTCGATTAATTTTTTACCAATGTTTTTGTCATATGGTCCTTTTGCTTCTGTAAAAGCCTCGTACGCATCAGCAGTGAGTACATCAGACCAGAGGTAACTATAGTAGCCGGCTGAATAGCCGTCACCGGAAAATACGTGACCGAATTGAGGTGTGCGGTGACGCATAACGATCTCCTTTGGCATTCCTAGGTCTGCGAGAGTCTCTTTTTCAAAAGCATCCGGATCGATTTTGGTCGCACCGGCAAGGTGAAGTTTCATGTCTATCAATGCGCTGGCCAAATACTCAACAGTTGCAAAGCCTTCGTTGAAAGTAGCAGCTTTATCAATCTTGTCCACCAATCCCTGAGGGATAGCCTTTCCGGTTTTATAATGTATGGCAAATTGTTCCAGGACTTCAGGTGTAGAAAGCCAATGCTCCAGTAACTGTGAAGGGAATTCAACATAGTCGCGAACTACATTTGTTCCGGACAAAGAAGGATAGGTTACATTAGATGAAAGGCCATGAAGTGCATGACCGAATTCATGGAATAAGGTGCTTGCATCATCCCAAGAAATAAGAACGGGTTCTCCCGGCTTACCTTTAACGAAATTTGAATTATTGGAAACAATGGTAGTGATTTCTCCATCCATACGTTGCTGATTACGGTAGGCATTCATCCATGCACCCGATCGCTTACCCTCGCGGGCATAAGCATCAAAATACCATAGTCCGACATGCGCTCCTGTAGATTTTTTCTTCACTTCCCATACTCTTACATCAGGATGGTAAACAGGTACGTTTGTTACAGGAACAAAGTTAAAATCAAACAACTCTCCGGCAACCCAGAACATACCTTCGCGCAAATTTTCCAACTGAAGATATTCTTTCACTTCATTTTGGTCAAGATCATATTTTTCTTTACGGACTTTTTCAGCATAGTAACGGTAATCCCATGGCTCGATAGTGATTTTGGCTCCTTCTTTCTCAGCCAGTGCTTGCATATCCGCAACCTCTTCCTTAACACGCGCAACAGCAGGTGTCCATACAGATTCTAAAAGGGAGAGAGCACGGTCAGGTGTTTTAGCCATAGTGTTTTCGAGACGCCAGTGTGCGTGTGTTTCGTAGCCAAGAATTGCAGCACGTTCAGCACGCAATTGAAGAATTTGTGTGATGATTTGATTGTTATCATGTGCATCACCATTATCTCCACGGTTCACAAACATTCTCCAGGCCTTCTCACGAAGATCACGACGATCAGAATAGGTTAAAAACGGATCTACTGATGAACGTGTGTTTTTAATCACCCACTTCCCGGGATTTTTTTCTCCTGCTGCTCTCGAAGCTGCATCTTTTAACGACTGTGGAAGTCCTGCCAGATCAGCTTCACTGTCTAATACAAGTGTGCGATCCATTTCGTCAGCCAATAAATTCTGACTGAATTTAGTGAACAGGCCGGCAAGATCTTGATTGATTCCGGACATCCTTGCTTTTGACTTTTCGTCGAGATTAGCGCCTGCTCTGACAAAATTATTGTAGTATGTCCAGGTTAGACGCTGTTGTTCTGATGTAAGCTTAGCCTTCTCAGGTGAATTGAAAACAGTTTCAATTCTTTTGAATAGTTTTTCGTTCTGGGTGATTTGATCAGAGAATGCCGCAAGCTTAGGTTCCATCTCTGTTTCTATAGCCTGGAAATTTTCGTCATTTAACGTAGAACTCCAGACACCATAAGCAGTTAATACGCGTTCCAAAGTATGTCCGGTCTTTTCCATGGCAACAATTGTATTTTGGAATGTCGGTACATCGGGATTCGCAGCGATCTTATCAATCTCACTAAGATTTTCTGCCATGGCAGTTTCAAGGGCTGATTTAAATTCTGAAACTTTGATCTTGTCAAAAGCAGGTACACCTCCGTAAGGTCCTGTCCATTTAGCAAGCAAGGTGTTTTGATCATTAAGTACACCTGCAGTGTTTTCTGAATTCGTGTTATTCATAGCATTCTTTGTGAGTGCAACAGGATCTTTTGCCATCACAGTGGCAGATAAGAACACGCTACATAGTATGAGTAGTTTTTGCATGGGTAGTGTTTTTATTGGATTAATTATTATTCGAACAATCGGGTTAAAAATCGGAATGCAAAAGTACGATTTTTCGAGCAATTTTCAGAGTAAAATCGAATAATTATTACATCAGGTAAATTGATTTATTTACACATTTAGCTGTTTTCAAGAAAATACTGAATAGTTTCTGCCCCCTTTTTGATCGGGGACTTTTGAAAATTATTTTTTTCCAATATCGTTATCGATTTTAAATTATGCGGACTTAGATTGGCAACGATCTTTTTTAGTTTCATCTTCTTAAATCCGAATTCGATCACAGCTTTAGCAGCTTCATTCATGATTCCTTTTCCCTGATAATCGGGATGAAGAGCATAACCGATCTCTGCACTATTTTCTTCAATAGAAATATTCCATAAACAAATGTTGCCGACAAGTTTGGGCTTTCCAGCAAGTGTGATGCACCAGTCGATCCATTCGCCATGGCGGATGCCATTTAAGATCTTTTCAATATGCGCACGGGCTTCCTCCAGTTCTTTAGCCGGCTGTCTGTCCAGATGTTCTAATATTCTTGGGTCTGAGCGAAAGAAAAATACCTCTTCCTCATCAGTTTTATCTAGACATCTAAGAATTAATCTATTCGTCTTTAACTCAGGGTAGGGCAGGAAATTATATTTTTCGATTTTGTCCATCAAAGGGTATTTTTTTCTACTGATGAGTTTGGATCAGCTAAGAATAGTACAAAGTATAAGCAGAGTAGTAATGTGACAATCCCCGTAGCGATGAATACGATTGCTGAACCAAATCCATACCATATTAATCCTGCAATGGTACTGGCAAGCATGGCAAAAATACTTTGGAAACCGGAATATGTTCCAATAGCAGTAGCAGTATCTTTTTTATCGCTAATCAAGCTTATCCATGCTTTTGAAATTCCTTCTGTTGCTGCAGCATAAATTCCATACAAGAAGAAAAGGCCGAAATACATATACATGTTGAGATTGAAAGACATTCCAAGATATACTATTGCGAAAATTACCAATCCAACTACAAAAACTTTTTTTATACCAATATTATCTGCAATGATCCCCATTGGATATGCTGCCAATGCATATATCAGGTTATAAAAAATATAGACACCTATCACCAGGGTATCATCTAAACCTGATTCTTTTGCTTTCAACAGAAGAAAAACATCGGAGCTGTTGATCAATGCAAAAGCAAGAAGTCCTCCAACAAGGGAACGGTATTTCTTTGGTGCTTGTTTCCAATAGCTGAATGAAGAAAAAAATGAAAATGATTTCTTTTCAGGAAGGTTAACTCTCTTTTTTTCCTTCAGATAAAATGAAGCTAACACGGCAAGTAACCCGGGTATAAAAGCCAAATAAAATAAAGTGATATAATCTTCAGGATAATAATAAAGATACACTAAGGCCAAAGCAGGTCCGATTGCAGCTCCTAGTGTATCCATGGACCTGTGAAATCCAAAGACTTTTGCTTTAACTTCAGATGAAGCTTCATCGGAAAGTAAAGCATCTCTTGCTCCGGTGCGAATACCTTTGCCTAATCTATCGAGCGTGCGGGCAAAGAATATCCATAAAGGATATATCAACATAGCCATCATTGGCTTTGAGATGGCGCTAAGAGCATAGCCAACCTGAACGAATGGAACACGTTTGCCCGAGGCATCGGATAACTTTCCGAAATAGCCCTTGCTTAACCCGGCTGTTGCTTCAGCCAGACCCTCAAGGATACCAATTAGAACAATCGAGAAACCGATACTCTTTAAGTAAATCGGCATAATCGGATACAACATCTCACTCGCCATGTCTGTCAACAGACTGATCAGTGATAATATCCAGATCGTACGGGTGATGAATTTCATTTTAAGGGCTGTTCATTCGATTCAAATATACATGTAATCCTTTGTCGAAATGTTACAGTCCGTAATAATTTCATGCACTATTAACGCAGCAATAATTTTGGATAACCCGGGATTAAAATTATTTCAGACATTTTGTACGGATAATTCAATGGATTTTCTTTTTCTCAGTTTGTAAAACTCGATCCACATCACTCCGACGAATGCTGCAAAAAAACAAGTTAACAGATCCGGAATACTTAGTGAGGTAAAACGGAATAATTCCTGAACCGGTAAAGCATATATGGAAAGAAAGAGAATAATAAGAGAGATGGATAATATTAGTGGGATGAGATTGTTTTTGTATTTTAAAGTATTAAAGATGGAATAGTGAAATGATCGATTACTCAAGGTAAGGAAGAGGTTACTAAAAATAAGGGTTGAATAGATCGTTGTCCGAACCATTTCTTCAGATTGTCCGCTCATCATATAGTGGTACCCGACAAGAAGACAGGCAAAGGTAATGATCAGGCCTTGTGTAATACTGATTGATAACTCCCGCAGGGAAAAGAAAGTCGTACTTAATTTTCTAGGTGCTTTCTTCATGTAATTAGCTTCCATCGGTTCGTTTTCATAGATGATTGAGCATGTCGGACCCATGATCAGTTCTAAAATAATAACATGGATAGGTGAGAAAATGTCGCTGAATTTCCAGAACAATACCAGAGGAAGTGTTACAATTAGAATGATAGGAATATGTATAGAAATAATATATTGAATGGCCTTCTTTAAATTTTCATAAATTCTTCGGCCTAAAGCAACGGCGTCCGTCAGATGTGTCAGGTCATCATCCATCAGGATCAAGGATGCAGCAGATTTAGCTACTTCGCTTCCACGCTTTCCCATAGCAATACCGATATGTGCTGCCTTAAGAGCCGGTGCATCATTCACACCATCACCGGTCATAGCAACGATCTCATTATTTTCTTTCAAAGCTTCAATGACTTTTAGCTTGGCTTCAGGGAACATTCTTGCAAAGATGTTCACATCTGTAACCTTTGACCGAAGCTGCATCTGATCCATATTCATTACTTCTTCTCCGGTGAGTAATGATTCGCCTTTCTTTAAGTTGGTCTGTTCTGCCAGTGCATTGGCCGTCTCAGCATAGTCACCGGTTATCATTTTAACCTTTATTCCCGCATCATAGAATTTCTGAAAAATTGAGGCAATGTTTTTCTTTGGAGGATCATTGAAAGCAATCAAGCCAAGAAATTCAAATTTAAATTCCTGCTGAGTTTTTGGTAAGTTCTCGAGCGGAATATCAGATTTTGCAACTGCCAATACTCTGAATCCTTTTTTTGCAAGTCTTTTTACGTTAGTTAGGATTTCTGATTTTTCTTCTTCCTTCAATAAACATTGTCGTAAAACGCCTTCAGGAGCACCTTTGCAGGCAATAATTCCTTCTTCATTCTTATTTTTAAATACATGAGTCATGATGGGTGGCGTATTACCAAGAGGATATTCATGAAACATTGTATATTCCTTCCGTTCGTCTTTTGAAGCCAACAGGGTATAATGTTCATGAATTGATTTCTCCATAGCGTCAAATGGATCGATCTCAGAAGCCCACATAGCATAATTCAGAACTTCATTGAATGTTCCGGTTTCGTCAGAGTATACAATACTGCTGTTGCTTGCATATTCAAAGATTGTTGCAAGACTCATTTTGTTTTCAGTGATGGTTCCGGTCTTGTCCAGACAAATGACGGTAGCAGCACCTAAAGTTTCTACCGTATATGGTGTTCTTGCTATGACTTTTTGTTTGTATAACCGATATGCACCTAATGCCATAAAAGTGCTAAAAGCAACCGGTATCTCTTCAGGCAAGACAGACATAGCAAGTGTCAATCCACTCAAAAGTGATTGAAGAATATTTTTAGTCAGGAAATAGTTGAGAACCCAGACAAGAATAAAAGCCAAAACTCCGGCAGATACCATCGATCGGATGAAACTCTTAATCTGAATTTGCAGGGGAGTTTTCTCTACTTCGATTTCTTTTAATGTGCCACCGATCTTTCCAAATCTAGTCATTGCGCCAATGGCTTCCACACGAGCAATACATGCACCGGACATGACTTGTGTTCCTTGAAAGATCTTATTGTTGTATTCATTGAGGTCCTTATACACGGCCATAGATTCGCCGGTTAGGATGCTTTCGTTTACGGAAAGGTCATTTAGTTTTACAATTATAGCGTCTGCGGGTATTAGATCCCCATCTTCAACACTTATGATGTCGTCGACTACAATTTCAGATGACGGAATATTTACAAGTATTCCATTACGATATACTTTTGAGAGTGGAGCAGATAATTTATTCAACGCTGCAACTGCATTTCGGCTACGATTTTCCTGAAAAAGTGAAATTCCTGAAACGAAACTTAATGCAACCAGCATGATGATCCCTTCACTATACTCAGCTAAAAGGAAATAAACTAAGCTCGTTAATACGAGAATAACAAACAGTGGTTCAGTGACTACTTCTTTGAGAACGAGAAAGAATCTGTTCTTGTCATCTGTTTCAGAAAAGTTTGTTCCAAACTGTTGTCGCCTGGATAAAACCTCTGAATCACTTAATCCTTCAAATTGATTTTTTGGCTCAACCATAATTGTTGATTAAATGTAAAGCGAATTGAAGTATAAATGCATGACAAAATTCATACACTTTGAAATTTAGGCTTGCTATTTGCTTTAGCTTAAAAATGTATGGCCAATTATTAATTAATCCCTTTTCCTGATCGAATAGATTAACTCATCAACAAATTCATTGTTTTTAAAAAAGGACTTCTCAAATTTTGCTTCAAGCTTATATCCTGCTTTTTCCAATGCTTTCTGTGAACCAATATTAGTACCAAATGGTCTGGCAAAAATTCTTTGTATGTCGAATGTTTGAAATGCATACTCAGTCATTTGAATTATTGCTTTGGTGATGATGCCTTTTCCCCAGTAGGGCTGAGCCAGCCAGTATCCAAGCTCTGCATTTTTTCTTTGTATGTCTGACTGAGGATGAATACCGATTGCGCCTGCAGCCTTTTTTTCAATTTCAATGGCGAAAATATTTGTTGGCTTTGCAGTTGAAGCATGCTCAATGAAACTTCTTCCCTTTGCCACAGTGTAGGGATGTGGAAATTGATCCGTCATATTCTTTGCGATCTCGAAATTGTTGGCATATTTTACGAGATTGTCCAGATCATCCGATGTCCAGACCCTCAGTTTAAATTCCATTAAAAAATATTTACAGATTATTTCTTCTTGTAGTTTTTCTCATACAGAGAGATCCAGTCTTTGGGAGTCATTTTTGAGACAAGTTCTCCAATGAGTTTAAATGGGATCTGATCCGGTTTTTTAAAACGGATACAACTTTTACCCATGTCCAATTTCGAATCAACATGTTTGGGATATTCAGATGTAAACCATTTGAATAATTTGGGATCTGCATAGACGCCCATATGATACAATGCGATGAAGTTTTTCTGTGATGCTATACTTATGAAAGGTAAAGGCAACTTTGGATCACAGTGATAACCGGCAGGGTACATAGAATGTGGAACTACATAGCCTGGCATCCCATAACTCATCTCCTCTGAAAATCCCTTCGGAATGTTTTTCCTGATGACCTTTCGAAGTTCAATCATTGCTGCTTGTCGGTCTTCTGGGATCTGTTTTATATATTCATCTACATTTTTAGCCTCGAATTTCATCTTGATCAGTTTTTTCCAGATTGTTCTATCCAAAATTACTAAAAATTGTAATTGTGTTACTGTCAATATTTACAATTATAGGCATTTTGTTTTTCCTTGACAGGTGATCCTCACATTTCAATGAGTTCCCGATTCATTGATGTTTAAACCTGTGCTCTTCCAAATTACTGACGGAGGTTAACTTTGAATATCAGGTGAAGATCCACCCTTCATTTAGAAAAATATTTAGCAAATACGTATTCCAAATTATTGAGGCCATTATTAAGATACCTGAAACAGATAATCTTGATACTTTATTCATATTAGCAAGGAAACACAAAAGGTAAAAGCTACAGATGGATAAAAACATTCCGGTATAGGCAAAATCCAATCGGTTTCCGCCAAAATCAACTTTTACCAAAAATATTCCAAGAAGTAAAAGGGGTATTGATATCAATACTGAAGTAAATTTAGTAAAATGTTCTTTTTGGACAGACAGGAAGTATAGAGCAGCTATGTAAAATGCCGGACTGCACATCGTGAACCTAAAGAAACTATGAAGGTTGCCCTGTGAAGTGAAAAAAATGATTATGAAGAGGAGGCTCAAATAAAAAATGGAAATCAGGAAAAAGAGTTTTCTGCTGTCTTCTCTTAATTGTAAACTTTTATTATAGAATGAACGAAATAGATCTTTAGTGATCAACGAATAGAGGAAAAACAAGCATGCAGGTATTGCAATAAAAAACAATGCAAATACATTCAAACCAAAACCTTCTACCGACCAATCAGAAATTTGATTGAATATACCAATCTTGCCTTCCCAATAATTTTGTGCCATTGACATTGTGTTAAAGGAACCTGAACTGATGTTTTGTATCAGTATGGCAAAGACAGTTCCTGTCACAAATGGTAAGGACATTCTCATCAGACTGTGAAAAAATTGCTTAGACTTTTTGTGCTGAAGCCACGAAAGCAATTCAATAGCAACAAGTGCGACCAATATGATCAGTACTGCTGGCCGCAACATAGCCATTGCTGTTCCGGCGATAAAATACAAGTTATACTTCTTTTGGGAATGCCCAATGATTGCTAATGCCATACTAAACATAAATAGGGCCTCAGTATATGGAATAATAAAGATCACCGTGGAGGGAAGTGTAAGTAAGAGAGTAAAAATTAAGGGTTGATCCTTCTCTCTTGTAGCTAAATAGTATTTTACAAAAAAGATCAGGGAGATAGAAAAAAGCAGATAGTTGAGCAAGGAAATTTGAAGTCCGTTTAGTCCTGAGAATTTCCAAACTAAAGGGAATAAGGGAAAGAATGCTCCCTTAACCTGAGTAAATCCACCCTTTTCTTTAGAATATAGATGTTCTTTGATGTTATAATAAATATCAGCATCCCAATTTTGAAAACGCTCCGGTTTGAGAGTGACGAATGCATCTTTGGAATGTTGAATCTGCGTTACACCATCTACTTTTACTCGCTTATAGTTATGCGATATTTTGCTAAGAGTGTTTTCATATATGGGAGCATTTCCGAGTAGCGAAAAAACAATCACAAAAACTAACAGATTTACAAGAGCAATTATGAATAGTTTTGCCGAGAAGTATTTCATCTATCGGATTTTTTAGAAAGCATAAATGTAAATGTATAAATTAGATAATCACTATCTTCCTCCTTTTTGCTATCTTATGTAAGCACAATAATAACTAAAGAAGTTAAGGATGCATCTGAATGATGTACTTTAAATTAACTTTGCATAGTACGAGAATCATCGAAATTAATTCCGCATATCTAACCGGCTTTATTGAGTGAAGATGAAAATAACATTCGCATTGTTTATATTGCTTGTAATTTCTTTTCTCCCCTCAGAGCTAAAAGCTCGTGATAATAAGTTCAAAGCATTCTGCCAACTAAGCCGTCCGGAAAAATGTTGGGTACTTATGCACCCATTCGTTGCTAATAAAGCCAGGAAGATTACTGAGCTGGTCCGTTCTGAAGCAAATGAGATCGCAAAAGGCACGCAGCTCGATGGAGATGCTGACGGAGGTCAGGTTGATGCTTTCCGCCATAGTTATTGGATGGCTTGTTTAAGTAAAGTGATGAGACCCCAAAAAGCTCTTCGATTAGGCAGAGCACATGAGAAAGGAAATTATCTGGCATTTAAAAAAGATGATCACGAAGAAGGCTCCATCCCAGATTCTATGGCAAGTGTGATGGATATTTTCAACAATGAGCTTGGTATAGGATTAGCGACTAAATATATGGAGGCCGACACTGACACGTTAAGAAAGTTGGTCATAAATGCCATAATCCAAGGTGAAGCAAAGGTATTGCTAAAGAATTCTTCCGGGGAATTTTTGGATTGTGAAGGGAATGTGCTGAATATTTCGGATTTTAAAGGCCGTTGGTCAATATCTAAGTGCCTGGTTAATTCAAATTCCGGTATTCATAGGGTCAAATAATGCGCATTTTTTGGCTCTCACCGTCGGAATTTTTAAATATATAACGTATTTTTACGAAGATTAAATTTTGGAATTATGAAATACCACACAATTGACAACAAGTTATTTATTGAGAACCGTAAGAACTTTGTAAAGCAATTATCCACCCATAGTATTGCTTTTTTTAACAGTAATGATGAGATGCCCCGGAATGGAGATGGGAATTTTCCTTTTCGTCAGCAGAGTGATCTGTTCTGGATGAGCGGCATTGACCAGGAGCAAACAATTTTAGTCATTGCACCGAATCATCCATTGCCTGAGTACCGTGAAGCATTGTTTGTGCGCAAGACCAATGAGCATATCGCCGTTTGGGAAGGTCATAAATATACTAAAGAAGAGGCTCGTAATGTTTCCGGCATTCAGCATGTTTACTGGGTAGAGGATTTTGCCACTATGTTGCCATTGATGATGCACCACTCACAAAAAGTGTATCTCAATTTGAACGAGAATGATCGTTTCTCAACTGAAGTCCCTTACCGGGATGAGCGTTTTACAGCTGACCTTAAAAGCAAATATCCAAATCACGAATATGAACGAAGCGCTTTGATAATGGCACGACTGCGTGCTATCAAGTCTGATATAGAAGTGGAGCTGATGCAAACCGCTGCGAATATTACGGAGAAAGCATTTCGTCGTGTATTGAATTTTACTCGTCCTGGAGTGATGGAATATGAAATCGAAGCAGAGATCATCCACGAGTTCACACGCAACCGCGCAACCGGACATGCATATTATCCAATCATTGCCAGCGGAGCGAGCGCTTGTATTTTGCATTACAATGAAAATAACAGAGAATGCAAAGAAGGTGATGTCATCCTCATGGACTTTGGAGCAGAATATGCTAACTATGCTGCAGACCTTAGTCGTTCTATTCCGGTGAGCGGAAAGTTCAGTAAACGCCAGAAAGATGTTTACAATGCAGTTTTACGAGTGATGCGTGCTGCAACTAAAATGCTTGTTCCCGGAAATACTATAGTTAAGTATCACGAAGAAGTTGGCAAGCTCATGGAAGAGGAACTGATCGGACTTGGATTGTTGAATGCGTCTGAAGTGAAAAAGCAGGATCCAAAGCAACCACTTTATAAAAAGTATTTCATGCATGGAACGTCACATTTCCTCGGATTGGATGTCCACGACATTGGAAACCGCTATGAACCAATGCAGGCGGGTATGGTCTTTACCTGTGAGCCGGGAATTTATATCCAGGAAGAAAATTTAGGTATACGCATTGAGAATGATATCCTCATCACCGAAAAGGGACCATTCGACCTGATGGCATCTATCCCTGTTGAAGCTGATGAGATCGAAGAGCTGATGGCAAAGCAAAAAGCAGCAGCCGGAGTCTAAGATCTAGTTTGCAGACTTGAGTCATTTGGCAAATAGAATTGTATATGATAAAAAACTCTACCATCACCCTTACAGTAAAGGATTTGGATAAGTCTATTTCCTTTTACGAGTCATTAGGAATGAACACTAAGCAAAGATGGGGAGATCATTATGCTGAACTAAGTGCTCCCGGGATTTTGATAGGCTTGCATCCTGCATCTGAAAAAAACCTAGTCGGGAATTCGGGTAATGCTTCAATTGGTTTTACGACTGACAATTTCGAAGAAGTAAAAACTTTACTAAATAGTTTATTTATTAAAACTACATACCGCGATGAAGAAGGTGGAAGCTTCCTGCATTTTAATGACCCCGACGGATCTAGCCTTTATTTTATAAAACCTAAATATTAAGCTGATTATATGAAAGACTTCATATTACATTACATTCGATATAATGAGTGGGCTAACAGGAGGATAACAAAATTCATTGAAGAAAATGTTTCAGCTCAGCAAGCTGAACAGGTAATAGTAAGTAGTTTTCCTTCCTTGAAAGAAACTCTTTTACACATATGGGGCGCGGAAAGCATTTGGCTTCAAAGGCTCAAAGGTGATTCTCCTACTGTTTGGAAAGGCAGCACATTCAGCGGAACCACAACTGAACTCTGTGCTGAAATAAACAATATAGATAAGGACTTCATAGACTTCGCTGATTCCTGTGGTGAAGCATTTTTACTATCTCCATTTAAATATAATAATCTTGAAGGGAAAGAATTCACCAACTCCCGAATAGATGCTATACTGCACTGTGTTAACCACAGTACCTATCACCGTGGGCAAATTATCACCATGTTGAGACAACTGAATTTTACAAAACTTTTTTCGACAGATTATGTTGGATACTGCAGGGAGCGGGAATTGATTGCTGACTAAGTTCAAAAAATTGAAGTCGCCAAATTCTGAAATTAGTTCCCTGAAAATGACTCCTGATCTCAATCATTCTCGATTCAATTAAATATTTTCGAACAGAAATACCTATTCAAGATGAAAGATGTTTTTAGGCTTATTTACGGAGTGTTTTGGAGACCTGAGAGCCTAAAGAAGGAAGACAGACCTCAGAAAAATAAACTCGCTTTTACCTTATTTGCCGGAGTCTTGTTGACCTTAATGGTTTGGCTCTATTATTTCTGGAATTTGAAAAATTAGCAATTTATAATAGTATCATAGGATACTATCATATTGCAAATGATTTGAACGCCTATGCTCACAGACATCCACCCAAAACTTCCTATGCGTGACAAATCGAAAACACGCGAATTTTATATAAACAAACTGAATTTTCGGAAAGTCTCAAATCATGATTTTGAAGCTTACTTAATGTTAGAAAAAGACAAGATTCAAATTCACTTTTTCGAGTTTAAAGCCCTGGACCCCCTAGAGAATTATGGTCAGGTTTATATCAGAGTTGATGGTATTGATAGGTTTTATCAAACCTTACTGGACAATAAAGTAATGATACATCCTAATGGCCGGTTAACAAAAAAACATGGGGTCAGAAAGAATTCTCATTGCTAGATCCGGATAATAATTTGCTTACTTTTGGTGAAGGGATGGATTTATAGAGATGGTATTCAAAATTGGAAAATTAGTAACGCTTTTTATTTTACTCTTCAATACGGGTTTTTCTCAAATCGGATATTTCGAGAATAATCCGGTCTGGCGAATTCAAAGTCGCTGTGCTAGTGGTGGTCCTAGTTGTGTAATTACCAGTAATTACAATTATTTTCTGAAAGGGGACACAGTGATGAATAGTCATATTTATAAAAGACTCTTTAAGGTTGGTTTCGGATATTATACATGGTACTCCCCGTCTCCAGTCGATCCGGGCTGCATCGGATCTTTTGTGATTGGAGATACAGTAACTCCTTTCGCATTTATACGCGACACACTATCAAAAATATATTTATATGGTAGCCCGGAGAAATGTATCTACGATTTCAACCTGAATGTCGGAGACACTTTGCCTATGGCATGCTATGGCTATAATGAGCATGTTGTTCAATCTATTGACACCGTAATTATCGCTAATTCTATTAGAAGACGTTTTCATCTCACCGGAGGATTAGCAACAATCTTGATCGAAGGGATGGGACATGAGTATGGGTTTTTGGAATTGATGCCACCAATACTGGAGTGTTCAAATATTTTGCAATGCTACAGCGTTTCCGACACTTCCTACTTTCCCGGCTTAAATATTTCATGTCAAAGTTTTAATGGTATTGAGAGCATTGAGAATCATTTTGACATATATCCTCAACCGGCTTCTGACTATGTTGTAGTGTCATCATCAAAGTTTAATATTGGAGACATTGGAGTTTATAGTCTGAGTGGATTTCTTGTAAAAAACCTGCATTTTTCTGATGTGCGTTCTTTAATACTTGATCTTTCAGACCTATCTAATGGAATTTATTTTCTGGACCTACGAACTAAAGAGTATAGAACAATCAGAAAAGTTGTACTTTGCCGATAAATAGGCTTAGATATTGATTTTAGTATATATAAAAGCCGGCCCCAATATTCTTGTTGTACATGGACGTAATAAGAAACGTAGTCGTACCGCAGAATTTCTTTTCAAGAATGATGATTGATTTTCTATATGATCGGAGGGGTTGATTTCGAAAAGTTATAGAAAAAAGTCTGCATCACGGCAGGTGAATCTAATATCGAATTTTTAGCTATGTTGCCTGAGCTATTTCACCGGCACATTAAAGATAAAACCTACGTTAAAAACATTTTCTATGTTAATATCTGGATCTTCTTTCAGGTATTTCCTTATCTTGGTAATGAAAACATCTAAACTCCTTCCATGGAAGTAGTCGTTCTCACCCCAAAGATCTTTTAACAGATCTTCCCTCTTGATTATATTATTTCGGTGAGACGATAAATATTTTAAAATAGCCGTTTCTTTTTCGGTCATTCGTTTCTTTTTTCCATCAAACAACAAACATTGGTTTGCTTGATCGAAGTGGTATTTCCCCAGGTGAATAATTTCTTTTGTGTCTTCAGAATTGCTTTCCCGAACTCTACGAACTATGGCTTTGATCTTCCAGAGCAGCTCTTCTTCGTCAAAGGGCTTTGTGATATAGTCATCGGCACCCAATGCATAACCTTTCAGTTTATCTTCCTTTAATGATTTAGCTGTTATAAATATGATGGGGGTATTTTTATTTTGAATTCTAATTTCTTTTGCCAGGTTGTAACCATTCATTTTTGGCATCATAATATCCAGCAGGCAGATGTCAAATTTATTGTTTTGAAATTCTTTAAGAGCCATTTCGCCATCAGTACAAAGTTTCAATTGAAAGCCTTCTGCTTCCAGAAAGTCGACCAGGAGGATTCCGAGATTTTTATCATCTTCAACAAGTAATATTTTGAATTTTTCAGACATATGTTAATGTGATCTTAAATGTTGAACCATGACCTTTTTCACTATTGAGCCTGATTGTTCCTCCATGTAATTCAATTATTCTTTTTACATATGCTAATCCAATCCCAAAACCTTTTGCATCGTGAAGATCATCAGTAGGGACTCTGAAAAATTTCTCAAAGACTTTTTGCTGGTGTTCTTTCTCAATTCCAATTCCTTCGTCGGATATTTTAATAACAATATTTTCATCTTTGTTATGGGTCGAGATTTTTATTCGTGGCTCAAGTTTAGAATACTTTAAGGAATTATCTATTAAGTTACAAATCGCATTTGATAGGTGAATCTGATCTCCATTTATTTTATATTCTAAAGCATTTAAGTCAAGCGAAATTGAAGCTTTTTTATACTCGATCTGCGGACTTAGACTTTTCAATATGTCCTGTATAAGTTTGTGCAGGTCAAAATTTGTCTTTTGTAATGGAATCTCTCCCTTTTCCAGAGCTGCCATATTCAAAACCTGTTCAACTTCATGCTGAAGCTTTTCGTTCTCATCGAGAATGATCCCTGAGTAATGTTTTATCCTTTCCGGTTGACCGATATTGGAGTCCTTTGTGATCATTTTACCGGCTAATGAAATATTAGTGAGAGGTGTTTTAAATTCATGTGTCATATTGTTCAGGAAATCCCTTGTATGTTCAGAGATTTTTTTCTCATTCAATAATGATAATATTGTACGCCATGAAATTACAAGAACAACCAGAATAAGTATGACCGAAGTTATAAACATCATCCCCATTTCGGCCAGTATGTACTTTTCTTTTTTAGGGAAGAATAATTTTAACTCCAGTCTTTCACTGGAGTTTGGCTTTTCATTCAATTCGGATTCAGACAAACAAGCAGCGAATGAACCTTGAGGGTCTTTATAAACATATTGGGTCAGATCTATTTCTGCAACAGGTTTTGTCTGGAGTTCAAATGAATATTTAATAAGGATATTGTAAAAATTCATGTAATGATTGAGAAGAGAATCTATTTTGTGAACCTCATCCTTCCCAACAAGGATATGTAAATTTCTAAGCGTCTCTTTATCTGAGGAAAGTGCTTCAGCAGTTTTGGTTAATACTAAATTTACCCGTTCATTAAAAAGCTCTTCTTTAACCCTGGCCGTTTCATAGATCCAGTTTACCTGAATAATGAGGACTATTGTTAAGGCAATGGATGAAATCGCAAAAATGAAATACGTGCGGTTCAATTTCATATGTTTCACAAAATTAGTCTATTTATACTGCTTCATAGCAGTAATAACAAGTCATTAACAACAGAATAACTCCTCAATAACAAGGTTGATTTAGAATAGATAGCATATTCGTATTTTAAAACTAAAATTCTGAAATATGAAAAACATCTGCACTCTCTTAATGGTCATCTTTTTTAGTTCTTGTAATGGATTAAATAAAACGCAGGATCCCCATGCAAATAGAAAGCCATCAGAACAATCCGACAACCTGGAGGTAAATACAGTTACTCCTGTTAAAAAGAAATCGAATGCCGTAAAAGGATCGGCCATTATAGGTAAAGAAGTTCCTAACGGACCTCGGGGTATCATCAGAAGCATCATGAAAGATCAGTCGGGGAATTTATGGTTTTCAAGTTTTGAAGGCGCATTCCGATATGATGGAAAGTCATTCATCCGCATAAGTGATCAGGAGGGTCTTAACTATTCCAGGGTGTTCACAACTATGCAAACCCGCTCAGGTAATATGTGGTTTGGAACGGTCAGTGGTGTGGACGCTTTTATTGCGAATAGGTTTGATGTCCCGGGAGTTCTTAAGTTCTATCTGGATCCCCGTGCCGTTATAAGACCATATCTTGGATTTGATTATCCTGATTATAATGAAATCGATATGTTTAAAGAAGACATGGGTTTAGCCAGAAATATTGTTGCAGATATGCTTGAAGACAGGAATGGCGTTTTGTGGTTTGCTACTGAATTCGGAATTGGACGTTATGATGGAGAAAAGTTTATTCGAAACACGCCAATAAATGGGCTCGCAAATAATTCTGTCAATTCTATCTTGGAAGATAGATCAGGAAACATTTGGTTTGGAATGGAAGGTGGGCTATGCATGTTTAATGGTAAGACATTTTCAGTCATGGGAGATAAAGCTGAACCGGAATTTCAAAAAGTTTGCGGACTTATTGAGGATAAACAAGGTGTTATATGGTTTAGCACAGACAATGGAGTGTTTCAATATGACGGGAAAGTATTTAAAAATTTCAGCAAAGAAAGTAGCTTGAAAAATATTTATGTCGAAAACATATTCGAAGATAAGTCCGGAAATATTTGGTTTGGATTTCGTTCAGTTAAAAATGCCGATCCGGGTGCTGCCTATTATGATGGGAAGTCATTTACTTATTATTCCACAAAAGACGGCTTAAATGACAATACAATTTTTAGTATTATGGAAGATAATGAGGGTAATATGTGGTTCGGAACACGCAATGGTGTATGTCGCTACGACGGAAAAACTTTTGTGAGATTTTCTATGGATGGCTGTTAAAGCTAATTAGTAATGCGCAATACTCCGTCCTGATTAAAAAAGAATTACTTCTTCATCAAAGCATCCCATCCTTGCGCTCTCAGGGGTATACTATTACCGGAACGACCAATTAGATTTGCCCCTGATGCTTGATCACGCATATGACCAATGATGGAAATGTCCATAGCCGGTCGAAGGATTTCATAATCTTCCTGTCGAATTGTAAATAAAAGTTCGTAATCTTCTCCGCCACTTAATGCACAAACTGTAGGGTCGAGGTTGAATTCTTCAGAGCGTTCCACTGTCTGAGGATCAATGGGAATTTTATCTTCGTAAATATCACAACCGACTTTCGAAGCTTTGCAGAGATGTAGTATTTCAGATGAGAGTCCATCAGAAACATCGATCATGGAAGTAGGAATTACCTTCAGTTCTTTTAATTTTTCGATTGTTTCTTTTCTTGCTTCAGGCTTCAGTTGTCTTTCCAAAATATAATCATTACCACTGAGGTCGGGTTGGATCTTTGGGTTTTCTAAGAAAATTCTTTTCTCACGTTCTAAAATTTGTAGTCCCATGTATGCTCCACCAAGATCACCGGTAACGCAAAGCAGATCGTTTTCTTTTGCACCGCTGCGATAAACCAAAGCCTTTTCATCTGCCTGACCAATAGCTGTTATAGACAGTATGAGTCCTGAAGTAGAAGATGTAGTATCACCACCAACAAGGTCTACTTTATATTTTTCACAGGCCATGGCCATTCCTTCATATAGTTCTTCAATAGCTTCAAGGGAAAATCGGTTTGAAAGTGCCATGTTTACCAATATTTGCTGAGGAATGGCATTCATGGCATAAATATCAGACAGGTTTACTACTACAGCTTTGTATCCCAAGTGTTTAAGAGGGTGAAAAGTGAGGTCGAAATGAACACCCTCAACCAGCATGTCGCTACTGACCACTGTTCTGTTCAATTCATTTTTTATCACTGCTGCATCGTCACCAATTCCCAATTCCGAGCCTTCATTTTGCAACTTAATGTTTGACCTGAGATGCTCAATGAGCCCAAATTCGCCTAAATTTTCAAGTTCTGTACGTGTGATCTTATTTTCAAACATGATTTCTTCTTAAAAGGAGCACAAAAATAGCCAATCATTTCAAGCATCAACAGATAATTGGTGCCTGTTCGACACAGATACATTGCTATGAGACTCTGAAATGTATTTTATGCTCAGTGCAGAATAATGGAAAAATCATCAAAAAAATGGCAAATCCCTTACTTAGGATCTAAATTATTGGCGGATACGACCTGTTCAAAATGGTGATTTTTGTAGGAAAAACGGCGATAATTTTGTACCTTTGTGACTGATTTTAAGGAAGAAAACTAATTATAAAATGATTACCGTAACAGAAAGAGCCAAAGAAAAGGCAATTGAATTGATGCAAAAAGAAAAGCATCCTGATGGATCATTTATCCGGGTAGGTGTTGAAGGCGGAGGATGTTCCGGCTTAACTTACAAATTGGAATTTGATCACAATGCGCAGCCTGATGACAAGGTATTTGAAGATAAGGGAATAAAAATCGTTTGTGATAAGAAGAGTTTCCTGTATCTCATCGGCACAGAATTGGATTTTAGCGAAGGTCTTAACGGAAAAGGTTTTGCCTTTATTAATCCTAACGCTTCTCGTACATGTGGTTGTGGAGAAAGTTTCTCCGTCTAAAAAAATTTTGCCCTAAGCGCCTATTTAGAATCAATATAAATAAGTAAAATGTCTGAAGACCAAAAATTACTTGATGATATCTCCAACAGTGAATACAAATGGGGGTTCATCTCTGACATAGAATCGGACAATGCACCGAAGGGTCTAAATGAAGATATCGTTCGATTTATTTCTCTGAAGAAAAATGAACCTGAATGGTTACTTGAATGGAGACTGAAAGCATTTCGTCATTGGCTAACAATGGTGGAACCGACTTGGCCTAACGTACATTATCCAAAGATAGATTTTCAGGATATCATTTATTATTCTGCACCGAAAGCAAAGCCTGTATTAAACAGTCTTGATGAACTTGATCCTGAGATCAAAGCTACTTTTGATAAGCTTGGAATTTCATTAATGGAACAAAACCGTTTAGCAGGTGTAGCCGTTGATGCTGTTATTGATAGCGTCTCCGTTAAGACGACCTTCCGTGAATCATTGATGGAGTTAGGGATAATTTTCTGCTCATTTAGTGAAGCTGTGCAGGAACATCCTGAGCTGGTAAAAAAATATCTTGGCTCTGTAGTTCCACATACAGATAACTTTTATGCCGCATTGAATTCAGCTGTCTTTAGTGATGGGTCATTCTGTTATATACCTAAAGGTGTTCGTTGTCCGATGGAATTGTCAACATACTTCCGCATCAATTCTGCCGGTACCGGACAATTTGAACGAACACTCATCATCGCCGACGAAGGTTCATTTGTAAGCTACCTCGAAGGATGTACGGCTCCAATGCGTGATGAGAATCAATTGCATGCCGCCGTAGTAGAAATTTATTCTCACAAGGATGCTCAGGTAAAATATTCTACTGTTCAAAATTGGTATCCGGGTGATAAAGAAGGTAAAGGAGGTATTTACAACTTTGTTACCAAGCGAGGAATTTGTGCCGGTAATAACTCAAAAATTTCGTGGACTCAGGTAGAAACAGGTTCAGCAATTACCTGGAAGTATCCAAGTGTAATCCTGAAAGGGGATAATTCTATCGGTGAATTTTATAGTGTTGCAGTCACTAATAATTACCAGCAGGCAGACACGGGAACCAAGATGATTCATCTCGGAAAAAATACTCGCAGCACGATCATCTCTAAAGGAATTTCAGGAGGTAAGAGCCATAACTCTTATCGTGGTCTGGTAAAGATCACCAAAAAGGCAGAGAACTCAAGAAATTTTTCTCAATGTGATTCATTACTACTTGGTGACCGTTGTGGTGCACATACTTTCCCTTATCTCGAAGTTCATAATAAATCAGCTATGGTCGAGCATGAAGCAACAACCTCTAAAGTGGGGGCTGATCAGATTTTCTATTGCAACCAAAGAGGAATTTCTACTGAAGATGCAATCGGACTTATCGTGAATGGATATTGTAAGGAAGTGTTCAATCAGTTGCCTATGGAGTTTGCCGTTGAAGCTCAAAAGCTATTGGCTATTTCTCTTGAAGGAAGTGTAGGTTGATTAAACGTTAGAGAGCATAGTTATCCAATATATAATTAATCAGAAAAAATATTTCATGTTACATATTAAGAATCTCGTTGCAAAAATAGACAGTAAGCAAATTCTAAACGGACTTAGTCTGGACGTAAAACCCGGAGAAGTTCATGCTATCATGGGACCAAACGGTTCAGGGAAAAGCACCCTGGCATCTGTATTGGCCGGAAGAGAAGAATATGAGGTAATCAGTGGAGAAGTTTCATTTCTAGGAGAAGATCTTCTGGAGATGTCTCCTGAGGAAAGAGCAAGAAAAGGGGTCTTTTTGGCCTTCCAGTATCCGGTAGAGATTCCGGGTGTGAGTAATGCCAATTTTTTGAAGACAGCATTGAATGAAGTCCGAAAAGCAAATGGGAAAGCGCCTTTAGACTCCAAAGATTTTCTTTTATTAATGAAAGAAAGAATGAAATTAGTGGAGATGGATAAGAGCATGACTCAACGTTCCGTGAACGAAGGTTTCAGTGGCGGTGAAAAGAAACGTAATGAGGTTTTCCAGATGGCAATGCTCGAACCACTTTTATCAGTAATGGATGAGACGGATTCAGGTCTGGACATCGACGCATTAAGAATAGTGGCGAACGGCGTAAATGCACTCCGAAATAAAGAGCGATCATTTATAGTGATCACACATTACCAACGATTGCTTGAGTATATCGTTCCTGATTTTGTGCACGTTTTGTATAATGGAAGGATCGTTAAATCCGGACCAAAAGAGTTGGCCTTGGAACTGGAAGCAAAGGGTTATGATTGGATCAAGGAAGAGATGCAAGCAGTTTAGTTTTTTCCTGAACTTCTATCAATAATAATTTTAATAAGGCATAGCCTTTTAATACTATGAATTCTTTAACACAAAATAAGGACACAGCAAATTTTCTTGATGCATTCAAGGATTTTAATGGACCCGGGAACGGAACTTTGTCCGGTATACGCCGTGATGCCATTGATTCATTTTCTGCTTTGGGTTTCCCAACTACCGGGAATGAAGAATGGAAATACACCAACGTTGCACCGATCCTGAAGAATACTTTTCACTCAGCATCGGGAACCTTAACTCTTTCTTCCGATGAAATTCGTCCATTTTGTCTTACCGGAAAGGAAAGTATCCGCCTGGTTTTTGAAAACGGAAGATTTAATCAGGAACTTTCATCGATTCCTGAACAATCTAAAGGAATCATCATAGCAAATCTGGCATTACATTGCGATCATCCGATTGCGAAGGAGCATTTAGCTAAACATGCATCATATAAGCAAGCTTCATTCGTCGCTTTGAATACTGCATTTGTGAACGAAGGAGCATTTATATATATTCCTGACAATGTAGTCTTGGAACAAGAGGTCCACCTGATGTATGTACATGATACACGAAAAACATCTGTAGTGGTATATCCACGCAATCTCATCGTGACAGGCAAACACTCTAAAGTGAGGATAGCTGAATCATCACATTCATTAGGAGAAGTTCATCAGGGACTAATAAATTCTGTAACAGAAATTATCGTGGGAGAAAATGCTTCTGTTGAATTCGATAAAGTCCAGAATGAGAATGCGACAAGCAATCATATAAGTCATACCGAAGTACTACAAGCAAGAAATTCTGTATTCAGTATTTGTACCGTTACGCTCGGAGGAAACATGGTGAGAAACAATTTACATATTCAATTGCTGGATGAAAATTGTGAAACCCATTTGAACGGATTATACATAACTCAAAAGAACCAGCTTGTCGACAATCATACACTTGTTGATCATGCTAGACCAAATTGTGTAAGCAACGAACTCTATAAAGGAATTCTTGATGACCAAAGCCAGGGTGTTTTTAATGGCAAGGTGTTCGTCAGACAGGACGCTCAGAAGACAAATGCGTATCAGTCAAATAAAAATATATTGTTGAGTGATGATGCTTCCATCAATACAAAACCCCAATTAGAAATTTTTGCTGATGATGTAAAATGCAGTCATGGTGCAACTACAGGGAAACTGGATGAGGAAGCATTGTTTTATCTGCGTTCAAGAGGGATAGGAGAAAAGGAAGCAAAAGCATTTCTGAATATTGCCTTTGCTGCTGATGTTATCAATAAAATTAATATTGCCGGGCTGCGAGATCGCCTAATGCCTTTGATCGAAGCCAAATTAAACAAAACTGAAAATTAATGAAAGCTGATCCATCCATTATGGAAGCCGCAGTTGAAGGATTTGATGTTCATAAGATCCGCAAGGATTTTCCTGTCTTATCTGAAAAAGTCTATGGTAAGGATCTGGTTTATTTTGACAATGCTGCAACATCTCAGAAACCAAAAGTCGTTATTGATTCGCTGAGGGATTATTATTCCGGTTATAATGCAAATATTCATAGAGGAGTCCACTATTTAAGTCAGAAAGCTTCTCAGGCATTTGATGACGTTCGCTTGAAGGTTGCAAACTTTGTTCATGCAAAGACAGAAAAGGAAATTGTCTTTGTTCGTGGAACGACGGAAGGAATTAATCTCGTTGCATCATCATATGGACGAAAGAATTTTTCCAAAGGTGATGAAGTGATCATTTCAGCCATGGAACATCATAGTAATATTGTTCCCTGGCAATTGATCTGTGAAGAAAGAGGTTCAGTGTTGAAAGTTATTCCAATGAACGATGCCGGCGAGCTCGACATTGAAGCATATCAAAATCTTTTCAATAAAAACACAAAGTTTGTATCGATCGTTCATACGTCTAATTCTTTGGGAACAATTAATCCGATCAAAGACATGATACGTATAGCTCATGAACATAAAGTTCCTGTATTGGTGGATGCCGCACAGGCCATCGTTCATGAAGAAATTAATGTTGAGGAGTTAGATTGTGATTTTCTCTGTTTCTCAGCCCATAAAATGCTTGGCCCAACAGGCATTGGTGTTCTGTATGCTAAGTTAAAATTGCTTGAGGATATGCCTCCATACCAGGGCGGAGGAGAGATGATCCATTCGGTTTCATTTGGCAAGACAACTTATAATGAAGTTCCTTATAAGTTCGAAGCTGGCACACCTAATATTGCTGATGTGATAGCTATGGGTGTAGCAATAGATTATCTGACAACTTCAGATCGTAAGGCATTTTATCAATACGAAATGGATTTGCTTCAGTATGCAATTAAGCAATTGAGTTCGATAGACGGATTACGATTTATCGGAACAGCTAAAAACAGAACAAGTCTTGTATCATTCATTATTGAAGGAATAAATGCTTTGGATGTTGGAATGTATTTAGACACACTTGGTATCGCAGTCCGCACCGGGCATCATTGTACAGAACCTGTTATGGACCGGATGAAAGTACCCGGGACAATTCGTGCCTCTTTTATGTTCTATAATACCATGGAAGAAATTGACAGATTAAAGGATGGACTTGAAAAAGCCATTCGTTTATTGAATAAATAAAAGTTATAATAATTGTAATGGAGCATCAAAGTATTTCAACTATAGAAAGTGAAATTGTTGAAGAGTTTGAACTCTTCGACGAATGGACGGAGAAATACGAATACATAATTGAGCTTGGACAAAAGTTGAAAGATCTTGATAATAAATATAAAGTAGACTCGCATAAAATAAAGGGTTGTCAGAGCAGTGTATGGCTTCATGCATATGAGAAAGATGGAACCATCATTTTCGAAGCGGACAGTGATTCTACATTTGTAAAAGGCGAGATCGCACTTCTTATTCGGGTTCTCTCAGGACAAAAAGCTGCAGACATCGTTTCTGCTGAATTGGGTTTTATTGATAAGATTGGTTTGAGACAACATTTAGCAATGACCAGAGCCAATGGACTTGCCTCAATGATCAAACAGATGAAATTATATGCAGTGGCATATCAATCGCAGGAAAAAGCATAATGGGAAATAGTGAAAATAATGTGTCAGAAACGCAACAAGTGCTTCCATTGCGGGATCGTGTTATAGAAGTATTAAAGACTTGTTACGATCCTGAGATCCCTGTAGATATCTATGAATTAGGTTTGATCTACGAAGTAAGGGTAGATCCGGGAAATGATATTTATGTAAAGATGACACTGACAAGTCCGGCTTGCCCTGTTGCTGAAACATTACCTCCGGATGTTGAGCAAAAGATCAGAAATATGCCTGATGTCAATGATGCAAAGGTCGAGATCACTTTCGATCCGCCCTGGGATAAGGATATGATGAGTGAGGAGGCAAGGTTGGAATTAGGAATGTGGTAAATTAAATCACCATCAGAGAGCAACAGAATGACCATCATCAATAAAGTAGCGCAAAGCGGCATCATCACCATTGACCTTTCGGAATTAATTGTTCCCGGAGAGCGGGTTCTCTTTGACCTCAAGCCCTGGCTTTTTGAAGCGATGATCTTGAAGGAAAAAGATTTTCGTGAGCACATCGCAAATCATGACTGGTCTCAATATAAGGACAAATTCGTGGCTCTTTCGTGTACAGCTGATGCAATAGTTCCTACATGGGCTTATATGTTGATCACTGTAAAACTGGAACCTGTTGTTGGCGAACTTGTAGTTGGAGATTTGATGCAACTGGAACATGAGTTATTTAAGAAGAGCCTGGCCCAATTGAATCCCGAAAATTATCGTGATCAAAGAGTCGTAATCAAAGGCTGCTCAACTAAACAAGTCCCTTTATCTGCCTATGTAGAGCTCACAGCTTTTTTAACTCCTGTTGTGAAGAGTATAATGTATGGTGAGCCATGCAGTACTGTTCCGGTGTACAAGAGAAAGGCCTGATAGCCTGTATTTAATTAAATATTCATTCATCTCAATCAAAGAATAATTTTTATTCAATAATTCCTTCGATATTCCATTCAGGCTGTTAATTTTGTTGCGATGAAACTGGAAAAGAATAAGTACACTTTTGGGGGTGCAGATGTAAAAAGTCTTGCCGAAAAATTCGGGACTCCGCTCTACATTTACGATGAAAATACAATGGTCAGTCAATATAAGCGGCTGACAAATGCATTCAAGGGTGTAAACCTGAAGGTGAAGTATGCTTGTAAAGCTTTATCGAATCAAGCAATATTAAAATTGTTCCATAAGATCGGATCAGGGTTGGACGCTGTATCTATTCAGGAAGTGCAATTGGGATTACAAGCCGGTTATGCACCTGAAGAGATCCTGTTTACTCCAAATGGAGTGTCATTCGAAGAAATTAAAATGGGAGTTGAAGCCGGTGTTGTCATCAACATTGACAACATCGCCATTCTGGAACATTTCGGTCATGAGTATGGAGCAAAGGTTCCTTGTTGTATTCGTTTGAATCCGCATATTATGGCAGGCGGACATCAACATATCCAAACCGGACATATAGACTCGAAGTTTGGTATTTCTGTGCACCAGCTACGCCATGTCGAGCGGATTATTAAAACCTATAATATTAACGTTACAGGATTGCATGTACATACCGGCTCGGAAATTCTTGACGCAGGAGTATTTCTCCGTGCGGCAGAATTAATGTTTGAAGCAGCTCATCAATTTAAAGACTTGCTATTTATTGATTTTGGATCCGGATTTAAAGTTGCCTACAAGGAGGACGATGTCACAACTGATATTGAAGAATTGGGAGCGGAGTTATCTGCGCGTTTCAATAAATTTTGTAAGGAGTATGGTCGTGAACTTGAGCTTTGGTTTGAACCCGGGAAATTTTTAGTGAGTGAGGGTGGCATTCTCTTGGTACGTGTTAATACTGTGAAGCAAACTATGGCAACAGTTTTTGCCGGAGTAGATTCCGGGCAAAACCATTTGATTCGTCCGATGTTCTATGACGCCTACCATCATATCGTAAATATTTCAAATCCTGAAGGAAAGCCGAGAATTTATACTGTTGTAGGGTATATTTGTGAAACAGATACATTCGGTTGGGACCGTAAATTATCAGAAGTAAGAGAAGGCGATATTCTGGCTATATTAAATGCAGGAGCTTATGGCTTCTCCATGAGTAACAATTATAATTCAAGATTAAGGCCGGCTGAAGTCCTGATCCGAAATGGAAAAGGGGAGTTGATCAGAAGGAGGGAAAGCCTTGAGGACCTGTTGAGTACACAGGTAGAAATCGGAAATTAAGTATTCCGGACTTAAGACCCGGCCAATAAAACATTGCTTTCGCTGTCATGTTGATCTGTTTGACTAATTTTGTGGACCTAAAAATGTTATATGTCTTTACAGGCTGAACAGTTTTTAATTGATGCAGAGTCAAAGGTATTCGACAAAGAGCACCGAAGGAAGCTTGCATTCAACATTCAGCAATATGACAATAAGGTAGATCAGGGAAAAAACCAGTTCCTGGATCTGGAATTGGCAAGGCAGCGTGCAGCGATGTTGAAATGGAAAGTTTTAGAGAACCTGGATAAGCACCTTGTAGAGTTCGAAGCCAATTTTCAAAAGCGAGGAGGTAAGGTCATTTGGGCATCAACTGCAAAGGATGCACTTGATGAGATTATCCGAATCATGAAGGCGGCAGGTGCTAAGACCGTAGTGAAATCCAAGTCGATGACTACGGAAGAGATTCACGTGAATGCAGCTTTGGAAAAAGAAGGAATTGAGTCTGTAGAAACTGATTTAGGAGAGTTTATTGTTCAGTTACGGGATGAACACCCATACCATATTGTAACCCCCGCGATGCATCTTTCGAAAGAAGATGTTGCGAAAACATTTAACGAGAAATTTGATCTTCCAATCGCATCTACTCCGAAAGAAATAACGGCATGGGTACGTGCACGTCTAAGAGCAAAGTATCAAAGTGCAGAAGTAGGAATCACAGGTGCGAATTTCATTATTGCAGATACGGGCAGCATCGCCGTCACCGAGAACGAAGGAAATGCATTGATGTCTGTTGCTTTTCCGAAGATACATATTGTGATCGTGGGAATTGAAAAATTGATTCCATCCTTAACCGACCTTGATCTTTTCTGGCCATTGCTGGCAACACATGGTACGGGGCAGAACATTACCGTTTATAATTCCATACTGAGCGGCCCGAAGCAAGTAGATGAGCATGATGGTCCTTCAGAGATGTATGTTGTTCTTTTAGATAATGGCCGTACAAATTTATTGGCACAACCGGAGCAAAGACAGGCATTATCATGTATTCGTTGCGGTGCCTGTTTGAATGGTTGCCCAATATATAAAGGTGTTGGTGGCCATGCTTATGGAACAACCTACAGCGGACCAATAGGATCTGTCATCACTCCACATTTACAAGGGATGAAAGAATTCAAGCATCTTAGCTACGCTTCTTCTCTTTGTGGCAAGTGTACTGAAGTTTGTCCGGTCAGAATAGATTTGCACAAATTACTTTTATATAACCGGCGGGATTCAGTTGTTGAAAAAACACATCCTAAATCACAACATCTGATTTATACTTTTTGGAAGAAGGCAATGCTAAACAGAAGACTCATGAATCGGGGTGGATCGAGGACAAAAAATTTTTTATTGCAAAATTTTTTCAAGGCAGCCTGGGGTGATCGAAGAGAATTGCCAAGAATAGCTGCTAAATCATTTAATGAACTTTGGAGAGAACGTTATAAATAAAAAACCCGGGAGACTTTCCCGGGTTTTTTATGATTTGTACTAAGGAATTTAATAAGGCTCATCATTAGATGAGCCTTATTATTTCTATTAGTATGGTCTGGCGTAGAACAAGAATAATTGTTGATTGTTATCTACAATGATCATATCAGAAAGGTCAGTAGCGGCATCACCATTACAATCAGTAACATTATAACCGAATGCAAAGATGTTGTTGTCGTTATCGATATCGATCATATCTGAAAGATCGATCGTACCGTCCTGATTCACATCTCCACTATACAATGCGAACACCCCTCCACCCATGCTCTGCATAGGTGCATTGATTCCGTCATCAAAAGCCTGACTCAATGAATTACTGAAATTATAAGGGTTAAGTCCTGCTGAAAGTAAAACAGAATCTTTACTCCATGTTTCAATCGAGTTGCGATGTTTAACAGCAATGTAGTAATACCCTGCAGTTGCAGTTGCGAAGCTGACAAAAGCCGATCCATTATTGTGAAGGATCACTTTCTCCGAATAATCAGGGGCAATATTTGCCGTAACTGCTGCCTGGCTCCAAAGATTAACTTCGATCGAATCAGTTGCAGTAGGTGGATATGGTCCAGGCAAGATTAAGTAAGTTTCAAGATCATACAATGTGCTGATCATTTGTCCACCTCCCTGATAGTAACCTTCAAGGTATAAGATGAGATCAAGATCAATACTGGCTGATCCAACAGTAAAGTCGCCTGTAGATGTTGTAGAACAAGTTCCGACAGTTACCGTGATCGGACCGGTTGTAGCTGTAGGAGGAACCGTAGCTGTGATCTGTCCGTTATTGTCAACGGTATAAGATGCGCTCACGCCATTAAACTGTACATCAGTAGCACCGGTAAATCCTGATCCGGTGATTGTAACTACTGTACCTGCAGGTCCGTTATTAGGTGTGAATCCCGAAATAACAATAGCTGCAGGTTCCGTGATCACGAGAACACAAGAAGTTGAACAACCATTTGCATCAGTGAGAATATAAGTATATGATCCTGCAGAGAGTCCTGAAGTAGGAGGACCACTTACCGTGATTGCTCCTGTACCACCGCTTCCTGCTACAGAAACTGCGGCATCAGAGCCACCGTTACATGTTACATGATTTAGTACAGAGCAATTAGCTACTACTGCACTTGGTTCATTAATTGTAACGTCACATGAAGACGTACAACCATTTGCATCAGTAACTATGGCTGTATAAGTGCCCGCACCTAAGCTGCCAATACTTGCTGTCGTTCCTACAACATTAGGAAGCGTATATGTGATTGAAAGTGTCGGTCTGTTCGCAGGTGTAGCATTCTCCCTTGAATCAAAGCGCTTGGCTTGCATAGTGCCATTTTCCTGACCTTTTAGTATCCATCCGAAGTCTGTTGCCGGATTATCTAACCAGGTTTGAACATCAGCCACCAAAGCCGCACCGGACCATGAATATTGACCGATTGCATCTACGGTAGTTGTTGCAGAGATTGAAGGGGTGAATTCACCACCGGCAGTTGTCCATGGAGTACCGGGATCAAATGCATTGTCCCAGGTTGCGTCACCTGCCGTTGCCGGCACACCATTTCCGGGGTTACCTGCATCAAATGAGCTTGCCTCACCCCAGTTTTCTAATAATGCATGAAGATCGAAATCCTGGGCTCCGGCTCCTCCACTGGTATGAACCATATTGAGGTTAAGAGTGGCGCCGGTGATGGTAGCTCCGGCAGGAATGTTTGAAGCGACATCAAATGCTAACAATGCTCTTCTTGCAAATCCTGAGTTATTATTTCCGGCAACAAAGTTAGGACCCGTAGCATTACTGTTTCCTGTATTATCTGCAAATATGTTGTTATCCTTTACAGGTGTCAGATCAGTACTAAATGTTGTTGGTGTTGCACTCACCCAAGTATAGGTGTATGGACCCGTACCGCCGCTTTCAGTTACACTTGCAGTTCCGTCGCTCAATCCATTACAGCTGATATCGGTACCTGAACATGATGCCTGAAGAAGCGCAGGTTCGTTGACAGTTACTGTCGCTGAATCCTGGCAACCTAAGAAATCAGTAACCACAACTGTATAGGTTCCGGCAGCTAAACCTGTAGCTGTTTGTGTTGTTTGAACCGGTGCTGTGTTCCAGCTATATGTATATGGAGCAGAACCTGCACTTACATTGGCAGTTGCTGAACCATCATCAGCTCCGTTACAAGAGGCATCTGTCGTAGAAGTGCCAACAACAGGCAGAGGATTAACTGTGGTGCTTACGCCAATTGCACTTGCCGTGCAACCATTTTGATCTGTAACTGTAAGTCCGAATGTACCAGAGGTACTTACTACAATAGATTGAGTTGTTTCCAGTCCCGGTGACCAAAGATTTCCGCTAGGGATGTTTGAAGTCAATGTAATTTGAGATCCCTGACAGAAAGTAGTTGATCCACTTGCAGCAATTTCAGGAGTGCTAACAGAACCTTCAAGTTTAACATCGTCAATTCTAAAACTGGTATTTGTTGCTTTACTGAACTTAATATAAAGTGTCGAGGTACTTGGAATCGCACCGCTTGCAGTTACAAGTGCCCAGGTATTAGAATTGGGTTGAGTTGAGGTAGTCAGATTTGTGTATGAAACACCATCTGAAGATACAGCTACATTAAGCAATTCTGCTGTATTTGTCCGGTGCATTCCGAACGAAAGCTGCATTCCTGTATAACCTAAGGTATTAATTCCACTGATTATGAAATCACGAGGGTTGATACTTCCTGCTGTTCCCATGAATACATTACTAAATCCGCTCGCGCCGGCATAACCTGAAGATCCGCTGGATGTGCGCACATCACTAGGTCCGACAGGATTGGTTGAGAAGTTTAGTACACCATAATTCTGCCATCCTGTATAAGTATTTAATGCTGTCGTACCACCCGAATTACCCATGTCTTCGGAGAAGATGGTACCGGTATAGTTGAAGCTATTTACTGTCACAGTAACACTGACAGAAGTGCTGGAACATGCAAAGGCATCTGTGACAGTAACAGAGAATGTGCCTGACGTATCAACAAATATACTCTGTGTTGTTTGTCCATCAGACCATAAATAAGTTGAACCACTACTCGCAGTTAATGTAACATTACCACCGGCACAGAAACTTAATGGACCACTTGGTGTAATTGTTGCCTGTGGGCATGTTGTTCCGGTTCCACTTACGGTAACGTCTTTCTGTGTGGCTCCGGTACTTGTATGAGTGATCAGTCCGGTTGCTGCTCCACCGCCTGATGGAACAAAGCGAACATAGATCTGTGTTGAACTGACAGTTCCAAGTGTAGGATACAATGTGATCTGAGATCCAAATCCGGAACCTGATGTGAGAGAAATCTCAAAATCAGCAGATACCGTAATCAAAATCGAATCGGTAAGATTAATTCCGGACACAGTATAGATTTCTTCAGAAGAATTGTTGCCAACTGTTACATTTCCGAAATCAGGAATTGTAGTAGTACTGACGATAATTTCCGGTAGTGGATCAAGCAGAGTTTCAGTAGCATCGATCGTACAGCCATTTGAATCCGTCACTGTCACAATATATGTTCCTGCAGGCAAATTACTTGCCGTATCTGTTGTTTGCGTAGGTGCACTGTTCCAACTGTAGGTATAAGGTGTTGTTCCTCCTGATACTGAACTTGCAATGCTACCGTCGCTTGCACCTATAAAAGATGGGTGAGCAACCACTGAAGCAGATGCCGAAAGTGCAGAAGGTTGTGAAACAAATCGACCTTGTGAATCGGTACATCCATTGACATCCGTCACCGTGAAGGTATAGAAACCG
>Ga0116144_10000942_pt1 | contig 37415 bp, 33 predicted proteins | sample AD_UKC035_MetaG_FD_89746 | JGI IMG/M metagenome (GOLD analysis project Ga0116144, IMG submission 89746) | Active sludge microbial communities of municipal wastewater-treating anaerobic digesters from USA - AD_UKC035_MetaG | ecosystem: Engineered > Bioreactor > Anaerobic > Digestate | place: USA...
ATCCGCCCCCGGCCCCGTGATGACGATCTCGGCGGTGAACTCCGCCGCGCCGGCGGAAGGGGGGAAGAAAAGCGCCATCCACGCAAGGGCCAGGGCCGCCAGTAAAAGTCTTGAGATTCTCATAAACGCCTCCTGCCGTAACCCTCACACACGAGGGGGATCGGGTCAAGGGAAAAATGGCTTGGTTTTCGAGCCTGGATGCGGGGTAACAGGCCGTGAGGGGGCTTTTGGCGGGGATGGTTCGTCACTGATTCGGGCGCCTTCAGCCCTTTTCATTTGATCTTTGACGTTTCTTAGGGCAGGGTAGGAACGGCCTTGTAAACGGCCCTGGGGTGTGGCTGCCTTTTTACGAAAAAAAGCAGTTCTGGAAGTGAGAAATTTTTTCGGTTATGATGCATTCAAGCCGCCGCTTCGAAGAGGTGAAACCATGAAAGTCGACGAAATCGCCATCATCCTGGAGGACATCCGGGGAAAGGTCGGTCTCGTGCTGGAGTGCCAAAAGTCGCTGCTAAACGGCATGGATCGCTGTTGTGATGCCCTGGGTCGAAAGATAGACAAAAACACCTTCTTGCTCAGTGCTCTCAACGACAAGATCGACAACGTCAGAACGGAGTTGTGCGGCAAGATCTAGGAAGTGAGAGTCGAACTGAGAAGTGAGATCAGTGATGTGAGAACAGAGCTGTGCGGTGAGATCCAGGAAGTGAGATCCGAATTGAGCGGTGAGATTCAGGAAGTCAGAAAGGAACTGAGCGACAAGATCGATGGGGTCGCCGCTGATCTCGCCGCCCACAGGAAAGACACGGAGGCCCACCGTGCCGCTTACCGGGTGCAAGAAGAACCCCCGGGGAAGGATGGCGGCGCCTGAAACGAAGCGCCCTCGATGACGGATCGGGGGGCGGGGCCGTGAAGCGAAATCAGGTTGGCCGGCGGGTCGTTTTGCCGGAATCCCCGCCGGGAAGCGGGCCTTGGGGGCCTGGCCCTCACGAGTGCAGGTGATTCGACTCCCGGGGATACTGGCGGTAGGAGAAGGAGAGGGCGTTGTAGTAGTCCATGAACGTGTCGGTGAACCACTTCAACTCCTCCTCGTCCCTGAACTCGATTTCCTTGAATAAGGGCTGGAAGTAGCCGAAGAACCTTTTCTTCAGGAATTTTTCCTTGGGGTCCGTAAGGGCCGTCTGCACCGCTTCCCTGAGCCGCTCGAACATGGGGGTCTGCCCTTTCCGGGCGAGGAAACGGCGCAGGTCCGATTCGGAGCGCCGCTCCATGGAGATGGCCTCCCGGGCTTGCCGGTGAGGCTCCTGGAGGTCTTCTTCCTCCTTCCTCTTCCGGGCCATCTCGGTGGCCCACTCGAGGTGGCATTTCTTGAACTTCTGGCCCGAGCCGCAGGGGCAGGGGGCGTTCCGCCCGGTCCGCCCCAGGTGGTCGATCATATAGGATTCGAAATCCCGGGCCTCCCATTCAGCCTTCGATTTTTCCCAGCGCACCCGCCTTTTTTCGATCTCCTCGGCGCTGTAAAAGCGGCGCAGGTCCATCCGGTGCCCCGGCGCCGCCGGCTCCTCGCTGTAGAAGTAATCCATGTCCTCCCGGGGAAGGGTGTCGAGGTCCACCTCTCCCGCCTCGTACAGCTCCTCGAAAAAGGGTTTCAGGTCGGTCCGGTGGATCGAGGCGAAATCGGCGATGATGTCCCCGATCATCTCGTAGGGCGCGTTCCCCGTGTTCAGGATGTCAAGGAGGAAATCCTCGATGTCGTCGCGGCAGTCGGGATAGGCTTCCCAGATGTTCCAGAGCCCCTCCATTTCACAGGAGAAGAGCCGGTCTCCCATCTCGTCGACACTCTTGCGGATGGCCTCCTGGATGGGGGGGACGGCCGCCGGGCCGATCCTGAGGTAACACTCGGCCAGGGCGTCCCAGATCCACTCGATGTCGTACAGGCTTGAATACTCGCTGGCCGTGAGGAGGGCTCCCATCGCCCGGGGGTCCCCCAGGATTCCCAGGATGTTGACGGCATGGACCGTGCCCCACCAGCGGTCGGTGCCGTCGTCCTCGTAGTTGCTTTCGTCCTCCAGGATCCGGCAGAAAAGGGGGACGATGGTGTGGCGGCGCTTTTCCGCCTCCGCCACGTAGTCCTCTCCCAGGCGGTCGGCGGAGGTGAAGACAAGGTTGACGAACGCCGTGTCTGTCAGTTGGCTGTATGTCATAGGGCCTCCCCGCGGGGCTTGCTTTCAGGGTTTCTCTTCATCACAGGCCGGGTTTTTTATCAAGAAAAAATTGAGGAGATGGTCCGGGGACAGGGGGCTTTCATGCCCGCCGCCATGGCCAGCCGGGTCATTGCCGGGAGAAAGAAGCATCCCGCGGTGTGGCCTTTTGGCATGCCTTTGAAAAAAATAATCTGACCCATGTTTCCGGAGGCTGTCGCCGCCGCAACAAAAGGGCGGAACCCCATGGGATTCCGCCCTCCCCCCAACCTGTCTGCCATTCTCGGATCAGTAAATGTCAACCTCAGGCAAGACAGGCTTCCACATGCAGAGCCAGTACAGATTACTTTCTTTTACGCAATTTTAGCAGGCGCAAAATACATGTAAAATATTGTAATAATATCTATAATAGCGCAACAAAGTGTGCTGTGCGGGTTTTGGTGGCCAGCAAAAGCCCATTTCCAAAGCTTTCAAGAGCCTTTGGGGTTCATTCCTGGATTCGTTTAGTTTTTTCAACTGAAATCTTTACCAAATAGTCAAAAAACGGAAGAATCTTTTATAAGTGGTCTTGATCACATACCAGTCTTTTTTGACTTCGTAGACTTTCGGCGGGTCAATGGTAACGAGGCACTGGTCGGAAGAGCAAAGACCGCCTAAGTCGGTCACGGTGAGCTGGAATTCCAGGACCGTCGTTCCGGAAACATCAGGAGCCGTGAAGGTCGGCGACATGTCCATCGGGTCGGACAGGGCCACGGGGGGACCGGAAACCTGGTTCCAGCGGAAGGAAGCGATTCCGTCGTCGCTGTCGGCTGAATTCCGGCCATCGAGGGAGATGAGGTTCCCGCTGGTGGCAGCCAGATCCATTCCCGCGTCGGCGACGGGCGCTTCGTTCATCCAACTCACGTTGACGATGCAGCTGTCCTGAGATTTAAGCCCGCCCAGATCCGTGACGGTAAGCTGAAACACCAGGGCTGTGCCGTCCATGGTCACATCGGGAGCGGTGAAGAAAGGCTCCGGGGACGTGACATCGGAGAGCACCACAGCGGGACCCCCCGTCTGCGTCCAACTGCAGGAAGCGATTCCATCATCCGGATCTTGGGACAGAGAGGAATCGAGGCTGACAACATTGCCCTCATGAACGGTCTGATCGCTTCCCGCATGGGCCACGGGCGGATCGTTCACCCAGGTGACGTTGACGATGCAGGTGTCGGCCGATTCCAGTCCCTGGGTATCCCGGACAGTGAGTTGAAAGACCAGGGATGCGCCGTCGAAACTGACAACGGGGGCCTGGAATTCAGGAGTAGGGGACGTTGGATCGGAAAGCTGCACGGAGGGGCCCTCCAGCTGAAGCCACGAAAATGCAAGCTGGTTTCCCTCGGGATCGATGGAATTCAGGCCGCTCAGGGTGACCGGATCCTCCTCGCAGACCTTCTGATCCGGTCCGGCGTCGGCCAGGGGGGCCTGGTTGCCTGCGACGAAATAGGCCACGATTGTGTGGTTTGACATCACATTCGTGAAGGTCATGGACACACCGTCGCCCAGGGAAATCCCGTCGATAACGACATCTGACACAAAATATCCGCTGTCGGGCGACATCGTGAAGGTGAAATCATTCCCCTGGTTCACGGTAATGGAACCGGATGGGGAGATCGTGCCGTTCCCGGATGCCGAGGCTTTGATGGTCCAGGTGATGGGCGCGAAGACGGCCTTGATCGTATGGTTGGCCGACACGGCGGAGAAGGTGTAGGAGGACTTCGGTCCCTGGGAAGTGCCGTCGACGAGAACATCCGATACCTTGTAATTCGAGGCAGGGGTGATGGTGTAGGTCAGGGAGCCGCCGTTGGCGACGGTGCTCGTCCCCGCCGGGGAGATGGTGCCGCTGCCCGAGGTGGAGGCCGTGATGGTCCAGGTGATGGGCGCGAAGACGGCCTTGATCGTATGGTTGGTCGACACGGCGGTGAAGGTGTAGGAGGATTTCGGTCCTTGGGAAGTGCCGTCGATGATGACGTCCGACACCTTGTAATTCGAGGCAGGGGTAATGGTGTAGGTCAGGGAGCCGCCGTTGGCGACGGTGCTCGTCCCCGCCGGGGAGATGGTGCCGCTGCCCGAGATGGAGGCCGTGATGGTCCAGGTCGACGGTACGGCATCGGGCACCCGATAGGCCACCTCGTTCGAATAGCCGCTTTCAACGCCGCTGGTATTGTAGGCCGTCGCCGCGAAGTAATAGGTCTTTCCCGCCTCGAGACCGGACAGGGTGGTGCTTGTCACCTTGCCGGTGCTGACGGAAGACGTGTAAACGCGGGACTGCAGGCCCTTATAGATGTGGTATCCCGCAAGATCCGTTTCCCCGTTGGCATCCCATGCCAGTTTAACTTCCGCCGCCAGGGCGGAATTGAAAACGAATCCCAGGACAAGGACCAGTAATATTCCTGAAAGGATCCCTTTCGGGATGGATTTGCGTCTTGGCCTGGTGAACAGGTTTTTCATGGCGGTACCTCCCGGCTATCGATGTAACCAAGCAAAAGCAGCAAAGAGAGGTGCCGCCCTTTGCCCGGCAACCCTGCTGCCCTATCCCCGTTGGGGACTTAGGCCAGTGGCTTTGCGTCCCACCCTTTCGGATGGTTTGCCTTTTTCGAGCGCGTTCATGAGACGTCTGCGATTTTCAAAAAGCGTTCATGATGTCGTCTTTGCCTCCTTTAAAGCAATATGAGTGCCACGATGTAATATCTCCTGATATCAATATGTTATATAAATATGTCTCATTGATGCTTTCGAGGCTGTTTCTTTTTTTATGGTTTAAAAAAGCTTAAAAGGACGTCTTTTTGAGGGCCTATTCGTATAATTGATTGTATTTACATGCTTTTTATATGGATAGGAAAATTGGGCGATTCCGGGAAAATTGGTTCGCCGTCACATACGGATTACAATATTGCAATTTAAGGTAGCTTATGGAAATCGATGTGATTCGGTAAGGTTTTCCCAGAGGAAAAAGCCTTGCAGGAATGGCGAAAAGGGATTTTTCTCTTTTATGTCTGCGCATGCGCTATCCGCATAAAAAGGGGGCGGAGAACGGGAAAGGTCAATGGGACCTTCGTGAGGCTAGGGTATGACTATTGCAATCCTGACGGCATGGGCCGCATTGTAATAAAAATCCGAAAGAGAATTCCATGAACTCTGTCCAGATGGAAATTCCGTTCGTACTTCTTTCCTTCAGTATGAACAAGGATGGCGAACTGGAAAAAAGATTTTTGACGCCCTTCGGAATGATCGATATCCTCTTCAGAAAAATCGAGGGATTAGACCCCGCAATGACCGTTTACGATATCGAGGTGGAAGGAGACACGGAAAGCTGGATTTTTGTTGAACCTTTCTCTTTGGATTTCAAACGGGCCCTGCTGAACTTTATCATGGGGATCGTCGAAAAGGATATTGGCGTGCGAAAGGAACCACTGAAATCGCAAAGACTCGTTGTTCGCATACGAGGCAGCAAAACGGATCTTACAATCCCCACGAGCCCCGGAGGCTGTAACGAAAAGGACTTTTCATTCAATGTCGGTTCCTGAGATTCGTCAGGCGGGCCTGTGTTTTCGCCATCGGGGGTGGGTGATGCCGAGAACCTTGATTCTGTAATTCAGGGATCTCGGCGATATACCGAGCAGCTTCGCCGCGTCTTTCTGTATCCAGAGGGATTTCTCAAGGGCTTTCAGGATGAGGTCTTTCTCGTTGTCGGCGATGGAAGTGGGGACCGCTTCCTTTATCATCTGTTTCTCCGCCGGCGGAGAAACGATGAGCAGCTCGGGTAGGATGATATTCTCTTTTTGAATCACATCCTGTTCTTCCAGAATGATCGCCCTCTCGATGACATTGGCCATCTGGCGGATGTTTCCCGGCCAGGAGTAAGTTTGGAAAAGGGACAGAACCTCGCCGGAAAACCCCTTCACCCGTTTCTTCAGGTTGCGGCTTATCCTGCTGATCAGGTAGTTGCTCAGGTCTTCGATGCACTCCTGCCGCTCCCGGATGGGGGGCAGGTTGACCCGCAGGACGTTGATTCGATAATACAGGTCCTCCCTGAACTTGCCCTCCTGGACCTGTTCCTCAAGGATGCGGTTCGTGGCCGCAATGATCCGGACATCCGAGTGGATCGTCTTGTTGCCCCCGACCCTCTCGAAGGCTTTTTCCTCCAGGAAACGAAGGAGCTTGGACTGCAGAGGCAATGGCATCTCGCCGATTTCATCGAGAAAAACCGTTCCGTTTTTACCCTGCTCCAGTCTTCCGATTCGGGTCTTGTTGGCACCAGTGAAAGAACCCTTTTCATGGCCGAAAAGCTCGCTTTCCAGGAGATTCTCGGGGATGTTCGTGCAGTTGATCTTGATGAAGGGGTGCCTGTTCCTCAGGCTGTTGAAGTGAATCGCCCCGGCGAGAAAGCTCTTGCCCGTTCCCGTTTCTCCCGTCATCAGGATGGTCGAGTCGGTGCGGGAGAACTTTTTCAGCGTGGAAATCGTCTGCTTCATGACGGGACTGTTCGCGATGATCCTGTTGAAGTCGTAGATAATGTCCTGTTCTCTCCGGAGGTAATCTATTTCGTCCCTCAGGTGGCGGGATTCCATGGCCCGCGATACGGAGATCTGAACTTCGGCGGGATTGAATGGCTTTGTCAGGTAATCAAATGCCCCTTCCTTCACGGAGCGAACAATGAGACTCGTGTCTTCCTCCAACCCGAGAACGATGACGGGGATATGGGAATAATTCTCCCTGATCCGTTTCAACCGGGAAATGTCTTCCTCGGAGCCTACCTGAAGAAGAATGGCGTCGTATTCCTCCTTCTGGAAATAAGATTCGAGGTCCCTGTAGTGACATCCATAAAGTTCGTGGTCATCCGGAAGGGTCGTCTCGAGATCACTGACACATCTTTTGTTTTCGTGTACGACAAGAATCTTCGGCATGATCTCCCCCCTCCGTTTGGCGCATTTATTATTATCTCACAAGATCCGCCACCGTGTTTCGACTGTCCTGCCACAGTGTTTCAATTTATCAATAAAGTGGATTGAAAACCACTATTTTTCGAAGGAGACCCTGGGTGTTAGACAGGCTTTATAATATTGAATTGAAAATCTAAGTATGTTACATATCAGAAAATTTGTCCGAGGAGGCATGTTCCGTGAAGCGCAAAAATTATTATGTCTTAATTATCATTTTATCGATCGTTTTCATCGGATGCGGAACTTCCGAGACAAAAAAAATGAAGTTTTTCAACAGTGGAGAACAGTTTTATCAGAAAGGGAACTATGAAAAGGCGGCACGGAATTTTGCCAATGCCGCCATGGTGGATCCCAACTTCGCCGAGGCATACGAAAAGCTGGGGATGTCCCTCTATCAGATGAGCCGCTTCCGGGAGGCATATGGGGCCTTTAACAAGGCGGTGGAATTGAATCCGGGCCTTCTCGACACCCAGGTTCATCTCGGGAAGATCCTCCTTCTGGCCGGCAAAAAGGACGACGCCCTCGCAAAGGCGGACCTTGTATTGGCCGGTCGTCCCGGTGACGAAGAGGCTTTGATGCTTCGGGCGGCGAGTCTCTCGGCGCTTGGAATGGTAAGTGAGGCAATTGAACTTCTCGATAATATTACAGGAAAAAGTCCGAAAAACGTTGAGGCTTATTTTCTCCTGAGCAAAATCCAAATGGACAAGGGAGACGATGCGGCGGCCGAGCGCACCCTGAGGAACCTTCTCGATCATGACGGGGGGAACGTGGCCGCGAGATTGGCCATGGCCCGCCTTCTGGAAAAGAATGGAAGGAACAGCGAAGCGGAGGATGAATACCGCAAGATCGTCGATCTGACCGAAGGGGACGTCCGGTATAAGCTGTCCCTTGCCGGCTTTTATGAACGTTCGGGAAAGCCTGAGGAAGCGGAAGACATCCTGAAGAAACTCGTCGATGCGAATCCGCAGCAAAAAGAATACAGAATCGATCTCGCCAATTTTTACAGCAGGATGGAAAAGAAGAAGGAAATGGTCCAGGTCCTCGAAAAATCCATCCGGGACCTGCCGAAACAGTACGAGCCGTACCAGATGCTGGCCGTATACGAAATGGAGAAAAAGGAAAAGGATAAAGCGGCCCGGCTGATGGAACAGTACATGGAAATCGTTCCATACGGCCCGGAGCAGCTGAAGGCAAAACTGTTCCTCGCCGCCATGGCCTTTCAGGACGGAAAAATCGACGAGACGAAGCGTCTCTTTGAGGAAGTGCTGAAGGAAAACCCGAGGGACCTGGTCGCGCATCGGATGAAGGGGGAAGTTCTCCTGAATGAAAAGGATTATGCCGGGGCCATCTCCGAGTACCGGCTCATTCTCCAGGAAATACCGGACGACATCCGCGCGACCCTGGCCCTGGCAAGGGCCCACCTGCTGAACAAGGAGCCGGCCCTGGCGGAGGACCTGTATAAAAAGGCCCTTCAGATCGACCCCTCCTCGCGGGAGGCCCTCAACATGCTTGGCGATATCGCCATTGCAAAGAAAGATCTCCAGACGGCGAACCAGTATGCCGACAAACTCCTGGCCATCGATCCCGATTTGCCCCATCCCCTCTACAGAAAAGGCGTTGTCGAGGCCTTGCAGGGCCGGGACGAGGAGGCTCTCCCGTTTTTCGAGAAGGCCCTTGCCCTGAACCCCGGTTTCACGCCGGCCTTGGTCCAGGTCTCAGGGCTTCTGATCAGAAAACAGAAGAACGCCGGCGGCGCGATCCGCCGGGTGGAGGCACAGATCGAAAGGGCTCCCGACAATGGCGATTATCCCCTTCTTCTGGCGGAACTTTTCATGGTCAACAAAGAAAACGCCAAGGCCAGGCGTGTTCTTTCCAATGCCCTGGAGAAAAAGCCCGACAGCCTGACTTACCGGGTTCGACTCGCCGACCTGGACAGGAGGGAGGGTAAACGGGATCAGGCCATCGAGGCTTACGAAAAAATCCGTGAACAAAGTCCTGAAAACCCCAAGATTCTCCTGGCCCTGGCCTCCCTGTATGAAGAAAAGGGAGCCCTCGACAAGACACGAAAGATTTACGAGGACATGCAGTCCCGAAACCCCGGCGACGCCGTCGCCGCCAACAATCTCGCCTTCTTTTATGCCGAGTATGCCCCGGGACCGGAGAACCTCGAAAAGGCGGAAAGGATTCTCGCTCCTTTCTTCGAAAAGAACAGGGAAGCTCCGGCGATTGCCGATACGATGGCCTGGATCCACTTCAGGAAGGGCGACTACGACAAGGCCCGCGTCCTCCTGGAAGGGATCGTCGGCAAAAATGAAACTCCCCCCGTCCCGGCCCTTTATCATTTCGGAATGACCATGGCCCGCCTGGGTAACCGTGACAAGGCCGTCGAATACCTGATGAAGGCGGTTGAGAGCAGGGAAGAGTTTCCCGGGAAAGGGGAAGCGGACAAAGCCCTGAAGGAACTGAAATCAAACTGAAAGCCAGGTTCCGGTACGTCACATCACCTGGTAATTTCCGGATATTCCGAGGGTCGTCGGAACCATGAAGGATGCCGGCGGGGCGGCGCCGGGAACGAAAAGGAGACACTCAATGCAAAGAGGAACCTTGGTCGCTTTTATCCTTGTTGTTTCTATACTCTTTTTGCTGCCGGGCTCCCTTCCGGCCGAGGAAGGCGCATACCGGCTCGGTCCGGGGGATGAAATCGAAATATCGGTCTGGAAGGACGAAAACCTGACACGGAAAATCGTTGTCCCCCCGGACGGCGTCATTACCTTTCCCCTCATCGGTGACGTGGACACGAAAACACTGACCATCGCCGATCTTCGAAAGGCCATCGTGGAAAAGCTCGGCACCTTCGTCAAGAACCCGGCGGTAACGGTCATGCTGATCAAACCGACGAGTCTTGTCGCCTACGTCGTTGGAAAAGTGAACAAGCCCGGGCAGTATGACATCAACATGAACACGACGGTCATACAGATTCTCGCCATGGCGGAAGACTTGGACCCCTTCGCCTCGCCAGGAAGCATTATCATTCTCCGAAAGGAAAACGATGAAACAAAAACCATCTCCTTCGACTACAACGAGGTGAAAAAAGGGAAAAACCTGGAGCAGAACATTACACTCAAACGGGGGGACGTGGTCATCGTTCCATGAGAGCAACGCATAGCAAGGCAGTCCGAGAGGAGGGGGCAAAAATGGGTAAAGGTTTCGCTGTCTTCCTGTTTCTTACCGTTTTCGTTATGAGCCCGGTGATTGTCATGGCAGCCGATGTTATGGTAACACCGTCCGTTGGCCTGAAGGGAGAGTACAACGACAATATCGAATATACGGCAAAAGATGAGCAGAGCGACTACATCGGCTCCCTGCTGCCGGGCATGAAGCTGGAATACAGGACTCCCCGCTTCTCCATGGAAGCCGAGGGGAAGGCGGAAATCCAGAGATACCTCGACAAAACGGAAAACAACACGGAAAAGTACGGTGTCTCCGTCGACGCGGAGTACCTGTATGCTGAGGGTTCCAAGCTTTTCGGAGAGGCCTCCTTCACCCGCGACACGACCCTCGATCAGGAATTCGACGAGACCGGTCTGGTCAAAAAGAGAGAGAACCGGAACAGCTACACGGGGGGAGTGGGATTTTTGCACGCTCTTTCCGCCAGAAGCGCCGCCGGTCTCGCCTACAAGTACCAGAAGAAAGATTTCTCCGGGGACCTTTACACGGACAGTGACCAACACAACATCGCCGCCGATTTCAATTACATCTTCAACGACGGCATCGACACCCTGATCTTTCAGCCGCTCTCTTCGATCATGGACTCCGATCTTGCCAGGGTCAACCAGTACGGCGCCGCTCTCGGTCTCGTGCACAAGATCTCGAATACTTTGGAAGCGAGCGTCAAGGGCGGGGCGTTGTACACGGAAGTCTCCGATAAAATAACAGACGAGGATACAACGGGGTGGGGCTGGATCGCCGAGGCCGATCTGAAGAAGCGATGGCAGACATTTGCCCTGACCTTCGGTTTTTCCCGGCAGGACATGTTCGACTCCTCTTCCGCCCTGGTGACGGTCAACCGGTTTTCCCTGTCGGCTCGATATGACCTTACGGAGCGTTTTTCCATGAATCTCACAGGCGCTTTTTATTTAACCAAATCATCGAGCGTCGCGAACAAAGACGAGACGGACGAGAGATCCTACAACATCTCGCCGAAGCTGAGCTACAGGATCACGGAAAACATTGCCCTGGATCTTGCTTACACGTACTCGGCCACTGAAGACAGATTGCTCGCCGAGGACGATGATCGGGACCGGAACCAGGTCTGGCTCCTTCTCACGTTCGAATTCCCCAGCAAACTTTGAGAGTACGTGGGCATGAAGCTTGCTTGTTAGAACAGCGGTCCGGTTCAAAACAGGCCCGAAGCGGGAATAACCATTAAGGGATATAAAGCGTGTCCATATGACGGAATTTTCCTTTCGGGAAATCAGGAGAGTTATCAGGAAACGATGGTCTGCCTTCATTTTTAGTTTTTTGGCCATCTTGATAGCATCCCTTACGGTCGTCTATCTGCTCCCTCCTGTTTATGTCTCCACCTCGACGATCCTCATCGAATCCCAGCAGATCCCGGAGGAATATGTCCGGGCAACCGTCACAAGCTATGTCGAGGAAAGGCTCCAGGCCATCACCCAGCAGATCATCAGCCGGCCCAACCTCATCCGTATCATCAATGAATTCAACCTTTACGAAGACTTGAGGAGAAAGTACGCCACCGAGGTCGTCATCGAAAAGATGCGCAAGGATATCGGCCTTGAAACGATCAGCGCCGCCGACACGGGGGGGCAGAGAAGGGCGCTGTCGAGGACGGTGGCCTTCAAGCTCTCCTACGAGGGGAGAAACCCCGACACGGTGCAGAAGGTGTCAAACGTCCTCGCCTCACTTTACCTCGAGGAAAACCTGAAAGCGAGGGAAGAGCAGGCCGCCAGGACTACCGACTTCCTTGAAAAGGAACTCGATCAGTTACGCGGCCAGATCAACGATTATGAACTGAGAATCTCCGAATTCAAGAAAATACACATGGGCGAACTGCCGGAAAATCTGAATGCCAATATCCGCGCCGCCGACGAATTGAAGAGGCTTCTGGATCAGATCAACATGCAGCTTCTCTCCCTCAGGGAAAGGCGGGTCTATCTCGAGGGCCAGCTTGCCACCATAGACCCCGTATCGCCCGTCATGGCGCAGGAGGGAAAGTCGTCCCCCACCGAGAGGCTGCTCTATCTGAGAATACAGCTCATCAAGATGGAAACCCTCCTTTCGGAAAAACATCCTGACATGATCCGGATCAAAAGTGAGATCCAGGAACTGGAATCTCAGCTCGGGGAGAGTTCCCCGGCGGTCAGGAAACAGAGGGAGTTTGCCGATCTCCAGAAGCGCCTCAAAGACCTCAGGGAAAAGGAAGGGGAAACCCATCCCGATGTAATCCGGCTCAGCCAGCAGGTAAATTCCTTGAAAAAGGAAATCGCGGACCTTTCACACGATCAAAAAACACTCAAAGAGGCGGCGGACAAACCGACAAATCCCGCTTATATCAGTCTGAAGGCCCAGATTGACGCCATTGACATCGAGGCAAAGGGCCTTTTGAAGCAGCGGGATGAAATCAGCCAGGAGCTGATCCTTTACAGGAAGAGAATCGAAAAGGCGCCCCTCATTGAAAAAGCTTATAAAGAACTGACAATAGACTACGAGCACATCCGGGAGCAATACAACCAGATCAAGGCCAAGCAACTCGAGGCGACGGTAGCTCAACAGATGGAGGCCACCCAGCACGGCGAACGGTTCACGATCATCGAACCAGCATCAAAACCGGAAGCGCCGAGCAAGCCGGATCGCATGAAACTCGCCCTGGCAGGCTTCCTTCTTTCCTTTGCCGGCGCGGCGGGCCTTGTGGTTCTCCTGGAGAACTTTGACCAATCCGTCAAGTCGGAGAAAGAAGTGTCCGAAGTTACCGGTCTTCCCGTATTTACCTCGATTCCCTTTCTCGAGACGGCCGCGGAAATCGGGAGAAGAAAACAGCGGTTGAAAATCGTCTTCTCCGTCTTGGTCTCCACGATTTTAATCGCCTTCATTGCAATTCATTTTCTCTGGATGCCCCTCGAGATCCTCTGGATCAAGATACAAAGCAAGTTTTTCACCCATTTCATGAATGTCACGAAATTCTGATCGGGCTAACGGTATGTATAATGAGTAAGCTTAAAAAAGCACTGGAAAAAGCACGGCAGTCCAGGGAGAGTTTTCCCGGGTCGGAGGACCAAGCGATAAGCCTGCCACGAGAGGAGGCTTCCACTTCCTCCTGGAAAGGTCAGGAAATCGATCCGACATACGTTCAAACGAAAATCCAGCACATCGATTTAAACAAACTGGAAGAGCGTAAAATCATTTCGATTCATCACTGCAATCAGGTCTCAGACCGTTTCAAGCTCCTCCGGACCCAGGTGCTCTCCCTCCTCAGGGAACGAGAGAGGAACAGCATCCTCATCACGAGCGCAAACCGGAATGAGGGAAGAACCACCACGGCAATCAACCTGGCCATCAGCATGGCCCAGCAGCTGGACAGCACGGTTCTTCTCGTGGACGCCGACCTCAAGGCACCCTCGATTCACAAGATTCTCGGCCTGTCCGTGGAAAAAGGGCTGACGGATTGCCTCCTTGGCCAGGCGTCCATCGAGGAATCACTGATAAACCCGGGAATCAGCAGGCTGGTGGTACTTCCCAGCGGCCGTCACATCTCGAATACATCGGAAATCCTTGCGGCACCGAGGGCGGAGTCCATCTTTCGTGAACTGAAAGACCGGTACAGCGACCGTTTCATCATCATCGACAGCCCCCCACTGCTTACCGGTGCGGATGCTCTCATCCTGACCGGTCATGCCGACGCCGTTCTCCTCGTTGTCGAAGCGGAAAGAACAACGAAAAATGACCTTCTCCGCATGAGAGAACTCCTCGGTGATAAACCCGTCGTCGGATCTATCCTGACGAAATTCCGACCATAGGGAAAGCAGCCTTATGTACAAGGATTTCTACGGACTCAGGGAGAAGCCGTTCAATCTCACACCCGACCCCGATTATCTTTTTATGAGTCGGGGGCATGAGGAAACATACACCCACCTTGAATATGCCATCGCTGAACAGAAAGGCTTCGTTGTCATCACGGGGGAAATCGGATCGGGAAAAACCACCCTTGTTCACTACTTTCTGAAGCGGATTCCCGGCGACATCGAGTATGGGCTCATAAACCAGACCCTTGTCCAGCCGAAGGAATTCGTCAAAATGGTATGTCACGAATTCGAATTGTCCGTCGACGGCCTGGACAAGTCGTCTATGCTGAACCTGTTTCATGAATTCCTCATCAAGAAGTTCAGCCAGCGGAAAAAAGTTGTCCTGATCATCGACGAAGCCCAGAACCTGCCCCCAGCCACCCTGGAAGAGCTTCGAATGCTTTCGAACCTGGAGTCGGCGAAGCACCATCTTATACAGATCATTCTGATCGGCCAGCCGGAACTCAAGTATAAGCTTCAAAGCAGAAAGCTCGACCAGTTCAGACAGAGGGTAACCGTCTCATGGCATCTCACCGGAATGGCCCGCGAAGAAGTGGAACGATACATCGACCACCGTCTTCGGGTTGCCGGCACTCGGGGCGACACGATTTTCAGAGAGGAGGCCATCGAGGCGATCTTCCAGCACTCGCGGGGGATCCCCCGCCTCATCAATATCCTGTGCGACTCCGCCCTGGTTCACGGCTATGCCGACGAAAAGAAGGTCATTGACGGCCCTTGCATCGATGAAGTCGTCCAATACCGGAACATGGACATCATTGAAAACGGTGAAGAGCGGGTAACGCAGGAGCCGGCCGTCCCGGAGGCGTCCATGGAAATTGTCCGCCAGATGAACAAGAGGATGAATCTTCTGGAAAAGCGGATCGATTTCCTGGAAGACAATGTCCATAATGTAATGGGAATTACAAGGCGGCTGGGTGCTTTCTTCTGCTCCATGGAAAAGAGGGATGAGCTTTTAATCGATCTCGTCAAGATGTCCAAGCATAGCATGGAGAAGCGGATCGATCATTTTCTCGGTTCACGGGAGGCTGAGGAAACCCAGACGAACTTAAGGAGGAAATCCAAAAAAACGAGGATGAAAATCCTTCTTCCGATTATCCTGTTACTCGCAAGTCTCCTGGGGATCACGATTTATTATTTTTTCCCCCTTTTCCGCAATATTATCTTGTAATCGTTCTACAATTTCGGCATGAAACACTCGCCCGCAATAAAAATCCTTGATAATTATTTAAAATCGCATATAATTACAACCCCTTTTGTTTGTATTGGTGATTAATTCAAGAACTCGGATGCACGAGAGTGTTCCACGGTTAAAATCGGCATCGTTCCTTTGTGCGAGGGATGGAACAGCCTCACGTTGGAGAAGATGGTCATTGACATAGAATCAGTCGACTCATTGATGTATGTGTGAATGCAAATTTGTAACTGGATAAAGGTGTCTGACGTTCAAAAGACCGATGAACATGATGACCGGTTGATTTCAGTGTTCTACATGTCCAGCGTGGCAGGGAAAAAACGGTTCTTCTTAAAACGGGGGTTCAAGAGATCCGTTGATTCAAGTACCTGAAATCCCAATTATTATTTATTGTGGTTTATTTTTTAATCGACGCTGATTTCTTGCGGGCTGAGCAACTATGACGATTCGGCGGTCATTGTTTAACAATATCCAGGGAATGCTCTTGAGTGCAGGCATGTCTGTTGCAGAAAGAGAGGCTAACAAGTCATGAAAAGAGCAACCGCCATGAAAAACATTTTTCAAATGACGCCACCGGAAAATACGGTGAATACGCAATGCCTGAAAGACGAGGACGACCTTCTCTACTCAAGGGAGTTTTTCCACGAGATCCTTCAAATCGAAAGGAAAAGGTCGGCAAGATCGGGAACGCCGGTTGTCCTCCTCTTGATGCGCCTGTTCGGAAATCAAGACAGGCTTTCCAATCCAGAGTTTGTTCGATCCATCGCTTCCGCTCTCAAGAACTCAACCCGTGAAGTGGACATTAAGGGATGGTTCAAAGAAAGAAGCGTCATCGGGGTCCTGTTTACGGAAATCAAGATCCCAAGGAACCGAGCGATCAATGTCCTAAAAGAAAGAATCAACGATCAAATTCGGGATATTCTCAACGCCCATCCCGGTTGTGGCCTGGAAATGTCTTTCAACTGGTATCCGGAGGAGGCAAAAGACATCGAGCTGAGAAACGGCGAAAACATGATTTTCTATCCGGTATTGAGAAACGATATCTGGACGGAATCTCAAAAATTTATAAAACGATCGATAGACATCTTGGGCAGCGTCTCGGGACTTTTCATTTTATTCCCATTCTTTTTAATCATTTCAATCGGCATCAAATCAACATCCAGGGGTCCCGTCTTTTTCCGCCAGGAGAGACTCGGCCTTCACGGCAAAAGATTCGGCATGCTCAAATTTCGGACCATGTACACGGAAAACAGCGAACAGTTGCACAGAGATTACGTGAAAAACCTCATAAATGGAAATACGCCTGCCGCCGGTCATCATGAAAACGAACCTGAAAAGACATACAAGATGACAAGCGATCCGCGGATAACGCCCTTTGGGAAATTCCTCCGCAAATTAAGCCTGGACGAACTTCCTCAATTCATAAACGTTCTCAAGGGGGAAATGTCCCTCGTTGGTCCGAGGCCCCCCATTCCTTATGAATTTGATGAATATAAAATCTGGCATAGAAACAGGGTCGTAGAGGTAAAACCCGGTATTACCGGTTTGTGGCAAGTCAAGGGAAGGAGTTCCTGTAATTTTGATGATATGGTCCGTCTCGACCTCCGTTACATTCACAACTGGTCAATCTGGCTCGATATCAAGATTCTCTTACAGACTCCATGGGCTGTCCTTAGGGGAAAGGGCGCTTACTGAAAGATCGTCCGAAGGGGGAAATGCATCATGATCCGCATGGGAGTCATCGGATACGGGTATTGGGGACCCAACATCGTTCGCAACTTCATGAATACGGACGGGGTCATAATGGCCGCGGTGTGCGATATACAAGCCGAGGCCAGGGAAAAAGCGGCCAGGGCCTGGCCCGGTATAAAAACCTACAGCGATTGCGATGAGTTGATCAAATCGGCCGATATCGATGCCATCGCTGTCGTGACACCCGTCTACACCCATTATGAACTGGCCAGGAAGGTCCTGGAAAACGGCAAGCATGTCTTTGTGGAAAAGCCCTTCACATCGACAGTCCGGCAGGCGGAAGACCTGATCGAGCTTGCCGAAAGGAAAAACCTCACCATCATGGTGGATCATACCTTCCTCTTTACCGGGGCCGTCAGGAAAATCAAGGAACTCATCGATGAGGAGAGTCTCGGAAAGCTCTATTATTTCGACTCGACACGGGTGAACCTCGGCCTCTTCCAACACGACATTAACGTCGTCTGGGATCTCGCTCCCCACGATCTTGCCATCATGGATTACCTGATCGGCGAAAAACCGGAATACATCAGCGCCACGGGCCAGAGCCACCTGAACGGAATGGAAGATATAGCCTTCATCACGATGTATTTCCAAAACCAGTTCATCGCTCATTTCAACGTAAACTGGCTGTCACCGGTAAAAATCCGCCAGACTTTGATCAGCGGTAACAGGAAGATGCTCGTCTGGAATGATCTCGATACCGACCAGAAAATCAAAGTTTACGACAAAGGGGTGGACGTGGCCTCCCGGGAAAGCATCTACAATCTCCTGGTCAGTTATCGTTCCGGCGACATGTGGATACCCAGGCTCGACAACTCGGAGGCCCTTCAACGGGAGGCACAGTACTTTGTCCACTGCCTTGAGAAAAAAGAAAAGCCCATTAACGACGGTCATGCAGGTCTCCGGGTCGTTAAAATCCTGGAGGCGACGACCAAATCATTGAAGAACCGGGGGAGACTGGTGCCCCTATGAACGCCTACCTGTGCGTTTCCGACGATGTCGAACTCGGGCGGAATGTCTTTCTCGCAAAATTCATCAATCTCTATGGATGCCGAATCGGCGACAACACGAAGATCGGGACATTCGTCGAAATCCAGAAGAAGGCCATCATCGGCAGAAACTGCAAGATTTCAAGTCACACCTTCATCTGCGAGGGGGTGACCATCGAGGACAATGTTTTTGTCGGCCACAACGTCACCTTCACCAACGATTCCTATCCCCGTGCGACAAATCCCGACGGGAGCCTCCAGACAGACAAGGACTGGAAAGTGGAGCCCACCGTCGTGAAAAAGGGGGCCTCCATCGGTTCCGGCGCCACGATCCTGAGCAATCTTGTCATTCATGAAAACGCCATCATAGGGGCCGGAAGCGTCGTGACGAAGGACGTTCCCGCCGATACGATCGTGGCGGGAAACCCCGCGAAAGTCCTTCGAAGGATTGGAGAGAACCTTCCATGAAAGTCCCCTTTATCGATCTGGGAGCACAGTACGAATCCATCAAGGCCGAGATCCATGACGCCATAGGTCAGGTTTTAAGGAGCACCGCCTTCGCTGGGGGACCCTTCGTTTCGCGGTTCGAGGAAAACTTCGCCCGGTTCTGCGGGACGAATCACGCCGTCGGCGTCGGAAACGGCACGGACGCCCTGTGGTTCTCCCTTCTCGCCGCGGGAGTCGGCCCCGGTGACGAGGTGATCACCGTACCGAACACCTTCATCGCGACGGCGGAGGCTATCAGCTTCTGCGGCGCGAAACCCGTTTTCGTCGATGTGGACGAAAAGACCTGCACCATGGACCCGGCCCGCATCGAAAAGGCCTTTACCCCGAAAACAAAAGCCATCATCCCTGTCCACCTCTATGGCCAGACGGCGGACATGGATCCTATCCTGGCCCTGGCGAAAAACAGGAAAATCCCCGTGATCGAAGACGCCTGCCAGGCCCATGGAAGCGCTTACAAGGGAAGGCCGGCGGGTTCCCTGGGCCTTGCCGGGTGCTTCAGCTTCTATCCCGGGAAGAACCTGGGCGCTTACGGGGAAGCCGGCGCGGTGGTGACAAACGACGCAGACACGGCCCAAAAGATCCGCATCATGCGCGATCACGGTCAGGCCCGGAAATACGACCACCGGGTCATCGGCTGGAACGGCCGGATGGACGGAATCCAGGGGGCCGTTCTGGACGTGAAGCTCCGGCATCTCGACGCCTGGAATGAAGGGAGGCGGAAGAACGGAAGGCGCTACACGGAACTCCTTAAAAAACTGAGCGCGGTCACCCCCCCTCATGAAGCCCTCTGGTCGACCCACGTTTACCACATCTATGCCATACGGGTAAAAGAAAGGGATTTGCTCATCGAAAAATTGAACGAGATGGGGATCTCCTGCGGAATCCACTACCCCGTCCCGATTCACCTGCAGAAGGCTTATGAGAACCTGGGCCTGCGCCGGGGCGCTTACCCCGTAGCGGAGAAAATCGCCGATGAACTGGTCTCGCTCCCCATGTTTCCCGAACTGAGAGAGGATCAAATAGTCCACGTTGTGGAGAAGATCGCCGATCTCGTCGGATAGGCGGCGGGAACGCCCATGTTCTCCTTTTTCGACAGAATTAAAACGAAGACACGGGATATGGAGGTGGAGATCTGCGATCCCATCCCCCGTGAGTCCTGGGACTCGGACATCCTTCCCATTCCCGGGTCCGGTTTTTTTCACACCAGGGCCTGGGCGACGGTTCTGTCAGAATCGTACGGCTTTCACCCCCTCTATATTCGCCTTCACCGGGGCAGCCGGCTTATCGGAGTCCTTCCCCTTATGGATATCCGGCGGCTTCCCACTCCCCGCAGGGGCATTTCTCTTCCCTTCACGGACCACTGCAACCCCCTCTTTTCCAACGCCGACTTTCCGGCCCTGTTCAGTGCCGCGGCGAGGCTTGGACAGGACAAGAACTGGAAATACCTGGAATTCCGGACAACGTGCAGCGACTTCGATGGACATCGGCCGTATGAAACCTTTTACGGGCACGTCCTCAACCTGACAGAGGGGGAATCCCGGCTCTTTTCGGGACTCAGCGGGGCCACCCGGAGAAACATCCGGAAAGCCGAACGGGAAGGCGTCGAGGTAGCTGTCGGAAACACCTGGCTGTCTATGGCGGCTTATTACCGCCTCCACTGCCTGACCCGGAAAAGACAGGGCGTCCCGCCGCAGCCCCTCAAGTTCTTCAAAAAAATACAGGAGCATGTTATATCAAAACAGCACGGGGTCGTCATTCTGGCTTCACGGCAGGGCAAGACCATCGCAGGGGGCGTTTTTTTCCATTTTCACGACGAGGCCTTGTACAAATTCGGCGCCTCCGACCCGGTGCACCAGGAACTCCGGGCATCGAACCGGGTCATGTGGGAAGCCATCCGGCATTACGCCGGTAACGGCTTTCGGAACCTCTGCTTCGGGCGGACGGAAATCGGAAATGAGGGATTGAGACGGTTCAAACTCGGGTGGGGCCCGACAGAACGGACCATCCGTTATCACCGTTACAGTATCCCCGAAAAGGCTTTCCTGGCCGGCGGAACGGCCCGAAGCCCCCGGTGGAGCGGATTTTTCAGAAAGCTGCCCGTCCCGGTTCTCCGCCTTATCGGTACGGCGGCTTACGGGTACATGGGTTAAGGAAACACATCCGGGAACCCGTGGACCTATGGCGCAAACGGTCCTCGATGTAATCGAGAGGGCGGAGCTGTATAAACCACTCAGAATGAACCTTTTCCTCAACAAGCTGAAGTTCGAGCTTTACTACACCGTGAAGCTCCTGATCCCCCGTCCCCTTCAGATCCGGATCCGAAGGGTGCTGATCCGGAGAAAAATGCCCTCCGTACAGCACCTCTGGCCGATCCACGAGGAAGCCGGTGCAAAACCGGAAAACTGGCCCGGCTGGCCGGAAGGAAAGGCATTCGCCCTCGTCCTCACCCACGACGTCGAATCGTCCAAGGGCCTCAACAGATGTCAGAAAATCGCCGAAATGGAAATGAGTCATGGGTTCCGGTCATCCTTCAATTTCGTGGTCGGCGACTATGCCGTCCCGGAGGAACTGAAACGATTCCTTCAAGAAAACGGCTTTGAAATCGGGATTCACGGCCTCCACCACGAGGGGAACCTGTTTTTCACCAGAGCGAGGTTCAACCGGCATTCGAAGATCATTAACAGTTTTTTTGAAAAATGGCAGTGCAGCGGCTTCCGGGCCCCCAGCATGTTCCGCAACCTGGAATGGATCCGGGAGCTGAACATCGAATACGACTCCTCGAGCTTCGACACGGACCCCTTTGAACCTCAACCCGACGGCGTTAAGACGATCTTTCCCTTCATCGTTCAGAAAAAGAAGAAGCACCGCCCCTTTGTTGAAATGCCCTATACACTGCCCCAGGATTTTCTTGTCTTCATTCTGCTCCGGGACAAAAGCGGTGATATATGGAAAAGGAAATTGGACTGGATCGCCGAAAAAGGGGGTATGGCACTGCTCATCACCCATCCTGACTACATGAATTTCGACGGAAACACCGGATATGACGAGTACCCGGCGGAAAAGTATTCCGAATTTCTTGAATACGTGAAAGTAAATTACGACCAACGCTTTTTAAACCCGCTGCCCGTGAATACGGCCCGTTACATCATGAATGCCCACGGAATGAAACGAAAGGAACGCCTTACATGATCGGCGTCGCCGCCCGGGCCGACGAGGAAGGAGCCGCCCGTGAATTCTTCGAACTCTTCAAGACACCCTGGGAATTTTACCAGGAAAACGCGACCTATGAAGTCATCATCGATACGGTTGGAGAGACGGCCCTTTCCTGCAACGCCGGAACAATCATCGTCTTTTCGAGCGACATCACACCGTTTGACGACAAGAAGCGGTGCATCATCAACAAAGGAGAGCAGACCCTTTTATCGACACCGGAAGGCGAGGAACTCCCCTTGTTTGGAAAGCTCCTTTGCTTTGATGAAGCGGAGCACCCGCTCCTTTACACGGAAGAAGACCGGCGCATCGCAGGATATGCCAGGCGGAACGGAACATCATCCCTGTTAAGAGTCGGATACGATCTGTTCCAGGAAGTCAGACATGTACTGACCCTGTGGCAGGAGAAAAAATTCTCCCGGTTTCCGACTTTGGATCTCCATATTTTCCTTCTCCGCAACTGGATTCTGAAATCGGGGGTCCCAGTCATCGAAATCCCCCCGAAGCCCCCTGGTTTCGCCTTCATCGTCTGTCTCACCCATGACGTTGATTTTTACGCCATCCGGAAGCACTTCCTGGATCACACCTTCTGGGGGTTTCTCTACCGCGGGTGGTTCATGACCCTCATGGACTTCCTCAGGGGGCGGGTTCCGCTCGACCGTGCGATTGCCAACTGGATGGCCGTCCTGCTTCTGCCTTTCGTCTATCTTGGCCTGGTCCGGGATTACTGGATCCAGTTCCACCGGTACCGCGCCATCGAAAAAGATCTTTATGCCACCTTCTTCGTTGTTCCATTCAAAAACAGAACCGGCATCGGGTTCGCCGGCGCCGGAAGGCGGGCAACGCGGTACGACATCGACGACATCGAATCGGAAATTCCACCCCTCCTTTCTTCCGGTTTCGAGATAGCCGTCCATGGGATCGATTCATGGTGCGACCCGGACCGGGGGCGGCTGGAAAGGGAGAAGGTTTCCCGGGTCACGGGACAGGAGGAAACGGGCCTCAGGGTCCACTGGCTGTGTTTGAACGAGCTTTCCTTCCATTGCTTCGAGAAATCCGGCTACAGCTACGACTCCTCTCTCGGCTACAACGACGCCGCAGGATTCCGCGGCGGGACGGCCCAGGCCTTCCGTCCCCTGGGGGTCGAGAAACTCCTCGAACTGCCCCTGAACATTCAGGACACGGCCCTCTTTTACCCCGACAGGATGAACCTCGACGAAGAAAAGGCGCGGGATGTCGTGGACGATCTCGTTAAAACCGTTAGAAAAACGGGAGGTGTCCTCACCGTTAACTGGCACCACAGGAGCCTTGCCCCGGAGAGGCTCTGGGGAAAGTTTTACTTGGATCTCCTCAATCTTCTTAAAGAGGAAAAACCCTGGTTCGCCACAGCCCGCCAGGCCGTCCATTGGTTCCAAAAGAGGCGATCCGTAAAATTCGGAACGGTCACCACCTCTTCGTCTGGCCTTACGCTGAATGTCTCCGTCAAGGGGAACAGAAACGGTCCAGACCTCCTCTTGCGGGTCCACATGCCTGAAAACGATGGTGAAAAAGATTTTTTCCGAATGGCTTGCGGCAGGAGCCGGTGCGTGGAGATTTCCTTTTCCGGGAGCGGTGAACTCACCCTTTCCCTGACAACCCGCCAAACCTCATAAAGAAACCCGCCGAAGGAATATGAGCACGTCCGTCTGCATGATCGCTTACACAAATTACACCACCGACGCCCGGGTCCGGCGGGAAGCGGAAACTCTCGCCGCAACGGACGAGTTCCAGGTAACCTTCCTCTCACTCATGGAAGGTAAAACGGCACGGGATTACATCCGGGACAGGGTGCACGTCAAGGAACTGAGAATCAGGAAATACCGGGGGAAAAACCGGATCCGCTACATCCTCTCCTATCTCGCGTTTCTCACGCTGTCGTTTCTTGAATGCGCCAAGCGAACCCTCTCGGGGCAACTCGATGTGGCGCACGTGCACAACATGCCGAACTTCATGGTGTTCGCCGCCATGCCGGCCAAGTGCCTCGGGAAGAAGGTCATCCTCGACATCCACGACTCAGTTCCTGAGACCTATCTTGCCAAGTTCAGCACAGGAGGACCCGGTATCCTTTACAGGCTCCTGTGCCTTGAGGAAAGAGTCTGCTGTGGGTTTGCCGACCGGCTGATCTGCGTCAACCACCCACAGATGGAAGCCCTGGCCCTTCGGGGAATTCGTCCGGAAAAGATCATCGTCTCCATGAACGTACCCGATCCGAAGCTCTTTCGCAAAAGCAACGGTTCACCCCGCAAACACGGGAAAAAAATTCATCTGGTCTACCATGGAACCATCACGAAGAGACTGGGGATCGACCTCGCGATCCGGGCGGTCGCCCGTATCGCAGAATCCCGTCCAGACGTGAAATTCATCATTCTCGGCGAAGGGGACGACGCAGGGGAATTCACCGCACTGATCCAATCCCTTCACGCGGAGGAAGCGGTCCGCTTCGAAAACAGGATGATCCCCGTCGAAGACCTGAATGCCTTCCTCGAGAAGATGGATATCGGGATCGTGGCCAACCGGAAGAACATCGCCACGGACCTCATGTTGCCCGTCAAGATGCTCGAGTACATTGCCCTCGGTATCCCAGTGGCAGCCCCCAGGCTGAAAACGATTTCCTGGTATTTTACAGACGACATGGTTTCTTATTTCGAACCGGAGAACGTCGACTCCCTCGCCGGGGCGATCGAAGTCCTTGTCCAATCGCCGGAAAAGCGGCGGAAACAGAGCCGGAACGCCGGGGCGTTCTTCGAGAAGTACGGATGGGAAAAACAGAAATACGACCTGCTGAATTTATATCGCCGCTTGGCTTGACAGGGAGGATAAAGGCGTGAAAAAGACAAGGTTCGCCATCGTGGGGTGCGGATCCATTGCAAAGAAACACATGCACGTCATTAACAACTACCTCGAGAACGCCGAAATCTCCGGCTTCTGCGACATCGACGGGGAACGGGCAAGGAAGTATGCTGAAAACACCGACGGGAAGCCCTTTTCCGACGCCCGAACCATGATGGACGCCATCGGCGGCGAGGTGGACATCATATCCATTCTCACGCCGAGCGGCATTCACGCCCAAAATGTGAAGGAACTCGTCGGCTACGGGAAGCCCCTGATCATCGAAAAACCACTGGCCCTGCGGCTGGAGGAGGCGGACGAGATCCTCCGGTTCTGCGACGAACATGGGATCAAGATCTTCGTGGTGCACCAGAACCGATACAACCGGCCTATCATCAAGGCGCGGGAAGCTCTTGAAAAGGGCCGGTTCGGAAAACTGGTCATGGGAACCGTCCGGGTCCGGTGGAAAAGGGACCAGGCCTATTATGACGAGGCGAAATGGCGGGGTACGTGGACTTATGACGGTGGTGTCTTCACGAACCAGGCAAGCCACCACATCGACATGCTCACTTGGTTCATGGGAAATGTGGAGAGCGTGAAGGCCATCGGGGTCACGCGCCTTTCCAGGATCGAATGCGAGGACACCGGGGCGGCCATCCTGCGGTTTACGAACGGCGCTCTCGGGATCATCGAGGCCACCACGGCGACAAGACCGAAAGATCTCGAAGGTTCCATCAGCATTCTTGGCGAAAAGGGCAGTGTGGTCATCGGCGGCTTTTTCATGAACGAACTCGTCACCTGGGAGTTCGCGGACCGGGATCCCATGGACGACCTGGTGCGGAAGGACTTCTCCGGAAATCCCGAGGGCTGGGGATACAATCTCGGGGAATACCTGAAAGACGCGATCCGGTCCATCGAAAATGACAAGGCGGGTCTCGTGGACGGACTGGAGGGAAGGAAATCTCTCGAGCTGATCAGCGCCATCTACGAATCCATCGAAACAGGAAATGAAATCAAGCTCCGCTTCGTGCCCCAGAGATGCCGGCTGGGAGTCCGATGAACGGCACGTCGATCATTCTCCGGGGCGTCCGGCTGGGCCGGGGTGTCGTGATCGAGGATTTCTGCATCCTGGGGGCCGTGCCGAGGGGCGGCAGGGAAGGCGATCTCGAAACATGGATCGGTGACGGATCCTTCCTGCGGTCACATACCGTCATCTACGCCGGGAACAGGATCGGCGCCGGGTTCCAGACGGGCAACAAGGTGAACATCCGGGAGCAAAACGAGATCGGCGACAACGTGAGCATCGGCACGCTCTCCGTGGTGGAACACCACGTGCGCATCGGGCAAGGCGTTCGAATCCACAGCCAGGCCTTCATCCCCGAGTTTTCGGTCATCGAGGATGGTGCATGGATCGGCCCCAACGTCGTGTTGACCAACGCCCGCTACCCCCAGTCCCCGGGAGCCAAAGACAACCTGAGAGGGCCGGTCATCCGGTCCCATGCGAGAATCGGTGCAAATACGACGATCCTTCCCGGCGTCACCGTCGGCAGAAACGCTCTGGTCGGTGCCGGGTCGGTTGTCACGAAGGATGTGCCCGACGGCGGCGTCGTCGCCGGAAACCCGGCCAGGGTCATCAACACCTTGAACAACCTGCCATACGGTGAGGAGCATTCATGAACATTCCCCTTGTGGACCTGAAAACCCAGTACGATTCGATCCGGGATGAAATCGACCGGGCGATCGATGAAGTCATCTCTTCTTCCGCATTCATCGGAGGCCCCTTCGTGGGCCGGTTCGAGAAATCCTTCGCCCGATACTGCGGCGTTTCCCACTGCGTGGGGGTGGGAAACGGAACGGATGCCCTGCGCATCGCCCTCCAGGCCCTGGGAGTGGGACCGGGGGACGAAGTCATCACGACCGCCCTCAGCTTTATCGCCACCTCCGAGGCGATCACCATGGCCGGGGCGAAGGTGGTGTTCGCCGACATCAATCACGACACGTACAATATCGACCCGGCAAAGATCGAAAAGAAGATCACGGCGGCCACGAAGGCCATCGTTCCCGTTCATCTTTACGGACAGCCGGCGGACATGGATCCCATCCTGGAGATCTCGAAAAAGTACGGTCTTAAGATTATTGAGGACGCCGCCCAGGCCCACGGGGCCGAATACAAGGGCCGCCGGGCCGGGTCCATGGGTGACATGGCCTGCTTCAGTTTTTACCCCGGCAAAAACTTGGGAGCCTATGGCGACGGTGGCGCTATAGTAACGAATGACGAAACCTTGGCCATAAAAGCGAGGATGTTCGCCAACCACGGGCGGATCGACAAATATGATCACGAAATGGAGGGGGTGAACAGCCGCCTCGACGGTCTCCAGGCCGCCATCCTGGATGCCAAGCTAAAACATCTCGAGGAATGGACGGAAAAAAGACGCAGAAACGCCTGCCTCTATAACGAGGGGCTCCGGGGCTCAGGACTGGTCACCCCTACCGAGATCGAGTCCGTCCGCGCGGTGTACCACCTCTACGTGGTGAGGGTCGAAAACGGGAAGCGCGTAGCTTTCCAGGATCACCTGAAATCGAAGGGGATCGCCACGGGGATTCATTATCCCATTGCCCTGCCCAACCTGAAGGCCTATCGCTACCTGAACCATAACGCCTCGGATTTCCCCGAGGCAACCAAGGCCTCACAGCAAATCGTTTCCCTGCCCCTGTTCCCGGAACTGACAGAGGAACAGATTCGGCATATCTGCGATACAGCCCTGGAATTTCTCCGCTGAACAGCCGGTATCCTTATAAAAAAGAGCCATGGGAACTCGAACATTCACTTACGTGCTCGTCACCCCAGCCAGGAATGAGGAACGGTACATCGGCCTGACCCTCGACTCCGTCATCGGACAAACCCGCCAACCTCTGAAATGGGTGGTCGTGAGCGACGGATCCACGGACCGGACCGATGAAATCGTCACCTCCCGCATGCCGGAACGTGAATGGCTGGATTTCATCCGCATGCCGGAGCACCGGGACCGCCACTTCGCGGCGAAGGTCCAGTGCTTCAACGCCGGGTTCGCCCGCTTGAAGGACCTGGACTACGATGTCATCGGGTCTCTTGACGCGGACATTTCCTTCGAACCGGACTACTTCGATTTCCTTTTAGAGAAATTCGAGGAAAATCCGCGTCTTGGTGTGGCCGGAACCCCTTTCGTAGAGGACGGGTTCCAGTATGATTACAGGTTCACCAACATCGAGCACGTCTCAGGGGCCTGCCAGCTCTTCCGTCGGGAGTGTTTCGAAGAAATCGGCGGGTACATTCCCATCCGGGGCGGCGGCATCGACTGGACGGCGGTAACGACGGCCCGAATGAAGGGATGGCAGACAAGAACCTTCACGGAAAAGACCTGCCGCCATCACAGAGCCATAGGAACAGGAAACTCTGACACCATGGGGGCGTGGTTCCGACAGGGGAAAAAGGACTATTTTCTGGGAGGCCACCCGGCGTGGCAGCTCTTCCGCATGGTCTACCAGATGAAGAACCGGCCCTTCGTCATGGGCGGCCTCGTCCTCATGCTTGGATATACGTGGGCGGGCCTGAGCGGTATTGAAAGACCCATTCCCCAAAACCTCATGGCCTTCCACCGAAAGGAACAGATAAAGAGGTTGAAGCGATTTCTCTTCAAGAAGGTGGGGGAATAAACGGAACGCATGGATGGCACTAACGAATCGGCCGTTGCAAAGGTCGTCGGCGAGAGCCTTCAGAAGGTGGAGAAATGGGTGGAAGAACATCATTACAGGGGGTATGAACCTTTCGACGGGCTTTCCTCGCCCCTTCGGCGATTCACCTTCGGGAACCTTCTCCTGGACCGCCTGCTTCTTCAACTTGTCCGGCAAAGCCCGGTGAACCTGAGACCCCTTTTGGGGATCAAACCCCTCGATTCGACCATCGGGAGGGGTTACATGGCCTGGGGTTACTGTTGGATGTACAATCTGACCGGTCAGGCCGGATACCGTGAAAAGACATTCTCTTGTCTTGACTGGCTCATGAAAAACAAGTCCCCGGGATATCCTGAGTACACCTGGGGAAAGCATTTTGATTTCGCCAGCCGCGGAGGACTTTACCGGACATTTGAACCCATCCTGATCTGGACGGCTCTCATAGGCCAGGCCTTCCTGGAATCCTATGAACGATGGAACGACAGCCGTCATCTGGAGGTGGCCGATAGCCTCTGCCGATGGATTCTGACGCTTCCCAGGACCCGGACAAAAACCGGCTTCTGCCTGGGATACCATCGCCACGACGACGGGGGCATGATTCACAACTCAAACATGGTCGGGGCCGCCGTCCTCGCCCGGACAGCGAAATACACTGCAAACCGCGAATACCTGGAAACCGCCCGCGAAGCGATGCGATTCAGCTGTTCCCGGCAGCAGCCGGACGGTTCCTGGCTCTATGGAGAGGAACCGATGCACCGTTGGATCGACAACTTTCACACCGGCTACAACCTGGACGGCTTGAAATGCTATATCGAGTCCTCCGGCGACAAAGAATATGAAAGTGTAATGAAAAAGGGCATCGCGTACTACAAGAAGACATTCTTCGAGGAAAACGGAAGGCCTAAATACTACCACAGCAGGGCCTACCCCATCGACAGCCAATGTGCCGCACAGGGGATCGACACCCTGGCCAATTTCGAGGACACTGATGAAGAGGCACTTTGCCTTGCACAGAAAGTGGCTTTCTGGACCATCCAAAACATGCAGGACAAAAAAGGCTTTTTCTACTACCGCCAGTACCCCGGCGGGATCAAGGCAAAGACGCCCATGCTCCACTGGGCCCAAGCGGCTACTTATAAGGCGTTGGCCGTGTTTCTGTCAAGGATGGAAATTACTTTAACTCCTTCTTGTTTTTAATTTCCATTGGAGGTGATTAAAATGGAAAAACGTTTTGAGATTTATTCAAAGGGAAAAAAGAAATATGTACCTTCTTGGGAAATTTCTAATACAACGATAATCGCCCAAGGACATTTAATAAAAATAGCCGAAATATTTGATGAATATTGGGGTGAGCTAGATAAACTTCCTAATCCGGAATTTGTCATCACAGAACTTCGTCTTAAAAAAGATAAACCTGACATTTTCACTTTTTCGCAAAGAGTTCCTAATGCCAAACCCAAATTCAACTATCATCTCGAATGGAGAAACTATGCGGTTTTACCTATCTCCACTTACGAAAATTGGTTTCAAAAGCAAATCCCTTCGTCTACCAGGCGAAATATCCGAGCTAGTGAAAAAAGAGGGATAACAGCTCAAGTCAGTGAATATAATGAAGACTATATTAGAGGAATCATGTCAATTTACAATGAATCCCGTGTTAGGCAGAGAAGGAAATTCTTTCACTACGGAAAAAGCTTTGAAGCTGTAAAAAAAGAAAATGGAACATATTCTGAAAGAAGTACCTTTTTCGCAGCGTATTATCAAAATGAAATAATCGGTTATCAAAAAATAGTTTGGGATAAAGAAACAGCAGCAATAATGCAGATTCTTTCAAAGATGGCTCATAGAGACAATAGACCTAATAATGCTCTTTTAGCAGAAGCTGTCCGTCAGTGCTGTCAACGAGGAATAAAATATCTTCTGTACGAGAGATTCGACTATGGCACAAAAACAAATGATTCACTCACTCAGTTCAAACAAAATAATGGATTCGTCAGAATGGATATTCCACGTTACTATATTCCTCTTACTATCAAGGGCGATATTGCGATTCGCATGAAATTATATAAAGGTATAAAAGATCGAGTGCCTGATCAGATTCTAAAACCCCTTCGTGATTTGCGCTCGAAATGGTATGAATTAAGGGAAACAAAATAAATTTCTTATTCAGTTTAAAATAGGGTTATCGACAAGATTCCACAGCCTATAAAGAATGCCTGCCAGATTTAAACTGTACTGATTTTACTATCTTGAGGCTAATTATGCCAGGATTATTTGGAATCATAAGTAAAAAAAGAGTTGAGTCAAGTAATCATGATGTCGAGACAATGTTGTCATCGATGAAATATGAAAATTTTTATAAATCTGGAATATATAGCAACACTGAGATGTCGATTTTTGTAGGCTGGACCTGCTTTCCGGGATCACCTTATGAAAATCTACCGATAATTAATAAGGAAAAGAATGTTTTTCTTTTTTTTGCTGGAGAATTATACGATGACCAACAAAGATCTATATCTCACACAGTTGAGTATAGGTCTGACATCACAGAATCTGTCATTCAATCATATGAGAAATATGGTGATACGTTTATAAAGAAATTAAACGGACCGTTCTGTGGATTTCTACTTGATACTCGCTTGAGAAGAGTTCTTTTATTCAACGATCGCTACGGGATGTATCGCTTATATATTCATCAAAATCGGGAAGGTTTTTACTTTTCGTCAGAAGCAAAAGCACTGCTCGCAATCTTGCCTGAAACGAGGCGTTTTGATCCGGTAGGGCTTGGAGAATTTCTCACTTGTGGCTGTACAATTGGAAATCATTCTTTGTATAAAGGGATTAGCGTAACACCTCCTGGGTCCCTATGGATATCAGATCACGGAAATATCATGAAGTATAGATATTTTAATCCATCTGAATGGAGAAGCCAAAACAAAATTAAAGAAGATGTCTTCTTCAACTCAGTTTCGAACTTGTTTAGTGACCTTATTCAGAAGTATTCCTCAGGACATCAGGATGTCGGAATATCGTTGACCGGAGGACTAGATTCTCGAATGATTATGTCGTGCCTGGGTGATTCTTCAAGAAATCACACGTGTTACACTTTTGGAAGTATGTATAGAGATTCTTTTGACGTCACAATTGCACGAAACGTTGCGAAGGAATGCGGTAAGCTGTTCCGTGTAATTATTCTAGACGATAATTTTTTAGCTAATTTCGAACAATACATGGTTAAGGCAGTTTTTATATCAGATGGTTATATGGGCATGTCTGGCGCGGCAGAACTTTATCTCAATTCTCTGGCTAGATCGATAGCCCCCGTGCGATTAACAGGAAACTATGGCGGTGAGCTTTTGAGAGGCATACGTGCCTTTAAGTGCCACATTCCAAAAGGATATTTCATTACGCCTCACTTTAATCATTTTCTAGATATGGCAAAAATAAGTTTTCAAGAGATGGAATCAGCAGATGCAATAACATTTGCGCTCTTCCATCAGGCGCCATCCCAGGGTTACGGGCGTCATTCAATCGAGCGTTCCCAAATCATTATCAGAACACCTTTTATGGACAATGAACTTGTTAAACTTATATACCAAGCGCCATCATACCTTCTCAAAAACAATAGGCTTACATTTGAAATAATTTATCGAAATAAACCAGAGTTATTAAAAATAGCCACTGACAGAGGTTTGCGTAGTGCTGATCCAAGATTTGTTCTTCTTGCAAGAAGGTTCTATTATGAATCACTCATTAAATCAGAATTCTGGTCAAGCCATGGTATGCCAGATTGGATAGCTAGGATTTCTCCGCTTGGTCTTGGAAGACTTCTCGATAAATTGTTCCTCGGTAGAAACAAATTTCAGCATTTTTATAAATGGAGCAGGTCAACTTTACAAACTTACATTAATGAAATACTTCCTTGGGGGATTGAAAATATGGGAGAGTTCTTCGACACAACTCTTATTCAAAAAATGCTTCAAGATCACAAAAAAGGCAAATCGAATTACATCGATGAAATTGACAATCTTTTGAAGCTTGCACTGATTAATCACATTTTTTTCAAAAGCGACAATATGAAAAAATACATAAATTGACGATATATTCAGATGAAACTATTTTGAAAAACTAATTTCAATCTTTACAATGTGATAATCTTTGACTTCAAATTGAGTCCTCGTTCTCGACATATAATCAAAGCAGTAATATGCAATAATATCATTATGTTTTTTCGATTAACAAAAAGCGGACATTTTTACGATGGAACGCATTTTGCAAAATTAAAAAACGGCCTTTGACACTTGCAGTTGTTACAGAATGAAAGAATGATCACAATGTAGGAGGAAAAAATGAAAAAATATTGTTTTTCAATCAGTTTACTATTATTTACATTTTACATCTTTCTTACATCAACTGCGATTGCTATAACTTTAAACGCAGAAAGTTGCTCGCTTTCTCACGTCCAGTCAGCAATCAACGTGGCAAGAACGGGTGATGCAGTGGTTCTTCCAGCTGGAAGTAGCACATGGAACTCAACATTATCTATACCCAACGATAAGAAAATTACAATTCAAGGTTCTGGAATCGGAAATACTATTATTACAAGAAATTCATACGGAACATTTATCAAACTAAATAAATCTGGTTCAAGAATTACAGCAATAGAATTTGTAGAAGGAAAGATTGAAGCAGATGGGTACGACTTCCGAATTGACCATTGCCAAATTAGCTTAAATGTTTGGTCTGATGGAATTTCTGTTATGTCGAGAGATATTAATCCTCCCGTCATTTCAACCGGTCTTATTGATAATTGTATTTTTAATAACATGAGAATTCTTGTCTGTGGTACCAATTGGATGCTGAGTGATAATAATGCGCAACACGTGCTATGGTCAAGTCCACTTGGTTTAGGCACAGCTGAAGCTGTATATATTGAAGACAATACCTTTAATGGAGGGCATAGTGTCATTGATGGGAATTACGCTGGCAGATACGTATTCCGTCATAATACAGTGAATGATGCGTCTATTGACGCACATTCTGTACAGGGTAACAACAGAGCCATTCGAAAATGGGAAATATATAATAATACGATAAATCAAGAGAAAAAGAGCATGTGGGTTCCTATGTTTATCCGAGGAGGAACTGGGGTTATTTTTAATAATGTCGTTACAGGTACTTGGACAAATCCTAATATTGCATTTGATAATGTTAGAAGTTGCTTGAGCAGGGGTGATGGAGGTATGTGTGATGGAAATTCTTCCTGGGATGGGAATGAGGCAAATCAAATAGGCTATCCATGTCGAGACCAAATCGGACGTTCTACTGACAAATGGTTATGGACAACAGAAAAGCCTTATCCACCACAGGCTCTTGATCCAGCTTATATATGGAACAATAAGTGGGGAAATAGTGATGTGGCTGTCTTCCAACATAACTGCTCCACAAACGCCCTCCATATTCAAAAAGATAGGGATTTTTACTTAAATATTCCTAAGCCTGGTTATACACCATATATATATCCACATCCGTTGCGTGCATCAGATAAAAACAAACCATCCGCACCGACGGGATTTAAAAAAATCTGACGAATTATAGTATTTTGTAAATGCGTCCATAATTATAAGAGACTCTGCCCACGCTGCCGTATAAGTATACTTTACAAGTTAGAATAAGGGGTACATCGTTGCTCCAGATGCTTTTACATGTTACATAATTTTTCCGTTCGCTAGATCTATCATGGGCGCTTGATCTGTATTCAGTGACTGTCCATCATCAAGCTAATTGAACTGGAAGTATCCGCACAAGATGGCCAGGCAGATGAAAATGTCGACATAAGGCAGTTTATCGGGCCGGAAACACCATTCACATGTGCATCTTGAGCCATGCTGGCAATGTCAGAAGCCTCTTTGTAGGAGAAGATTGAGCTGGACTATGCTTACTTCGGTGGCAGACGAAAATGCGCAACCGAGGAAGAGGAGTCGCCGGAAAGGTCCTCGCCTTTGGCATCCTGGAAAGATACAGCCTGGTCCATGTGAGCGTCATGCCCAATGTCACAGCGGTGTCCTTCTACGGCTCACAGTTAAGAAATCCCGTCGGGGATCTTTTGTTTACACGGACAAATTCAAGAGCTATGACAGCCTCATGTTCTGCGGATACCGGCATCTGAAGGTGGACCACGGCAAGTATTTCTCTTCCGGCAAGATGTACATCAACGGAATGGAGGGGTTCTGGAGCTGGGCCAAGGAGCGCTTCATCAAGCATCATGGCGTCTCCAGGGAGTACTTCCCTCTTTATTTGAAAGAGCTGGAGTTCAGGTATAATAACAGGGACTCTGATATTTTCGACCTGGTCGCTGACTATATGTGCGATCTTGTGCCAAAACGGGACTAATTACCAAGAGATTTAATATGCAAGCTAATGAATATGACCTAAAGTATTCCAGCGAAGATTACTTCAATAACCGAAAGTTAATAAATGATATCTATGTAAAATCTATAATAAAAAAAACTGGCATCGCAAAGAATACCTGCATCTTGGACGTAGGTTGCGGTCAAGGACATTTCTCTTATCTTTTTAATAAGTATGGCATGCGAGTTCTTGGAATAGATCTCAGTAAAACAGGTGTTCACTATGCAAAGCAACATTATGTAGGTGAAGGATTGAGTTTTGCGGTCTGCAATGCATACGCGATTCCTGTATCAACTAAATATGATTGTGTTTTTTTGCGATCATTTTCATTGTATAATACTCAGAACATTGATCAAATAAGAGATATAACAAAACACCTATTTGGATATTTAAAAAAGGATGGCTTATTTATATTTTGTTATAACGTTAACTATAGTAAGAAAAAGCAAAGCGATAAATGGAGGTTTCATGGCCTAAATGATATTAAACAATATTTTTCGACCTATAAGAATAAAAAAATATATTTTACTAGTAAAGTAGATTGCTTAATTTTAGGGAAATTTGCATTTAACAAAGTATTTTCTTATATTAATATAATTGCCAGTAAAATTTTTGGTCTGGGCGGTGAAATAGTATGTATAATAAAAAAATAAAGCACATTCATCCCGGATAATCTTTTCTATGTGTCACATAATATGCTGAATATATAGACAGTTATTTGCCGTAGCAATAACAAGATATTAAGAATACACTAACTCCACCATCTACTTAACAATTATTGGATATGCCTCCTAGTATTGCGCTACTTCTCTGTATTTTTGTAATTCTCTATCTGTTCTTTATAGATCAGAAGACAGGCGTTGAATCATCCAAGGCACTCTGGATTCCGCTAACCTGGATGTTTCTTACAAGTTCGCGCTATGTTTCTCAATGGCTAAATCTTGGTGCACCAATAATATCCGAGGACGTATACATTGACGGCAACCCTGTGGATAGATTTATTTTTTTATGCCTTCTCATCGCGGGCGCGTGCATCTTACTGAAACGAAAAATTGATTGGTACAAGTTGGTATCTGGGAATATTTGGATATGGCTTTTCTTTTTATTCTGTCTTTTAAGCATTTCCTGGTCGGATTATTCGTTCGTTTCATTTAAAAGATGGATAAAAGCCCTCGGGGATTTGATCATGACCCTTATCATTCTGACCGAAGACCATCCCTACGAGGCACTGGGTGTGGTGTTACGTCGTCTCGCGTATGTTCTATTGCCCCTATCAGTGCTCTTCATCAAATTCTATCCTGAACTGGGGAGAGCTTACCACATGGGCATTCCCATGTTCACCGGTGTGGCCTTACAAAAAAATGGCCTTGGACAAATTTGCTTGATCACCGGTCTCTACTTTTCCTGGGACCTTCTTCTTTACCGCAGGCAAAGCCAGGAGCTGAGACACCGTCTTCACTATTCCATCTATTTCCTGATCCTGCCGATGCTCCTGTGGCTGTTTTACATGGCCAACAGTGTCACTTCGCTTGTCTGTATTTTCATCGTCTTGTGCATCTTTCTCGCCGGACGCCAGCCGATGATCCTGCAAAAGCCCTCAAGGATCCTATGCATCGGCGTGACCCTCCTTGTTTCCTCTCTTCTCTTGGAATACCTATTCGACATCTCCGACTCTATCCTTTACCTTCTGGGGCGCGATTCAACCCTGACCACCAGGACTCAAATCTGGTCCGAGATTCTAGGCATGGTGACAAATCCGCTGCTGGGAACGGGCTTCGAAAGCTTCTGGTTAGGACCACGCATGACTTATATCTGGGACAGGTATGGCGATATCATCCAAGCCCACAACGGGTACATCGACATCTACATCAACATCGGCCTGGTCGGTCTCGGCCTGCTCATCGGGTGCATCGTTTCCGGTTCTGTGAAAGCTTACAGAACGCTGCACTGCGACTACCTGCCCGCCATGCTTAGGATCAGCTTCATCATGGCGGTTATTGCCTACAATTTCACGGAAGCCTCCATCAAGCCTTTAAATAATACATTTATATTGCTGCTCATCGGTCTCATTGATACGCCTTTAGTCATCAACGACACCGCTCCCCTTTTGCGCTGGGCCGGACCGCCGGACCGACAATGAGTCCTCCTGACGATCCAATGCGGCGGAGGATTTCTCCCCATTCATTGGCTTTTTCATACCATCATTCACTAAAGGAGACCTTTGCACAACCATTTACTTATAGACAGCATTATTTATAGATAAGTGGATGTTAATATGAATCATAAAGCGACTCATATGCATGATATTACTTGACATGATGCATTATATATGTTACAAAGCTGGCTAAATATAGAACACAGGGAGGCCGGCATGGGATTCAAGAAGTATGAAAGGCGACCACCTTTCTCGATATGGAGTTGAGTAAAGTGATCGGGCAATCCCGGACCCAGAGATTTCTTTCCGAGGTGGATTCGGCCATCGACTGGAAGCCCATAGG
>Ga0116144_10000943_pt1 | contig 37400 bp, 31 predicted proteins | sample AD_UKC035_MetaG_FD_89746 | JGI IMG/M metagenome (GOLD analysis project Ga0116144, IMG submission 89746) | Active sludge microbial communities of municipal wastewater-treating anaerobic digesters from USA - AD_UKC035_MetaG | ecosystem: Engineered > Bioreactor > Anaerobic > Digestate | place: USA...
ACCAAGGTCGATGGCGTCTACGATTCAGATCCGGTTAAAAACCCATCAGCCACGAAGTTTCTGCAGATCACCTACGAAGAAGTTCTGCGCCGCAATCTCGGCGTCATGGATCTCGTAGCGATAACCCTCTGTCGCGACAATCGCATGCCGCTCAAAGTCCTCTCGCTCGCTGAGCCGGGCAACCTGCTCAAAGCCTGCTCCGGCGCCGCTACCGGCACCGACGTAATCGAAAGTTAAATCAACAGGAGGAATATATGTCTCTGGAATCAATCATAAACGAAGCCAAAACCAAGATGGTTCAGTCAGTTGAAGTTCTCAAAAAGGAATATTCAACCATGCGCACCTCCAGAGCGACACCTTCGCTGCTCAGTCGCATCACGGTTAACCAGTATGGTCAGGAAGTCCCTTTGCAGCATGTGGCTTCGGTATCTGCTCCCGATCCGAAGTCTCTCGTCATTCAGCCCTGGGACAAAACGGTCCTGAGCGAAATTGAAAAAGCGATTCAGAAGTCCGATCTCGGCCTAAACCCGCAGAATGACGGCAATCTGATTCGTCTGCCGATTCCGCCTCTCACTGAAGAACGCCGCAACGATCTGGTCAAAAACGCCAAGAAAAAAGCTGAAGACTTCAAGGTCGCTCTGCGTAACGTCAGAAGAGACGCCAACGAAGACCTCAAAGCCCGCGAAAAGAAGAGCGAAATCACCCAGGATGAATGCAAAAAGGCTCTTGACCGCATTCAGAAACTGACCGACGAGCACATCGCTCAGATCGACAGCGTATTCAAGGCCAAGGAAAACGAAATTCTCGGGAAGTAAACCATGTACAGAATAACCGAAGAATGTGTATCCTGTGGCACCTGTCAGCCTGTCTGTCCGGTCAAGGCAATCAAGATCGGGTTTCCTTACGTAATTACCGCTAAATGCACTGACTGCGGCAAATGCGCCGAAGTCTGTCCGGTCGATGCAATCGTACCGGATGGTCAGGAATAACATTGGACAACACCAGGGAAAAGCTCAAAAACGAGCTGCTCGACAGGCTCGACAAAGGCAAGATACCCGCACACATCGGCATAATAATGGATGGTAACGGGCGCTGGGCCAAGTCACGCGGCAAAACCCGCATACACGGCCACCAGGAAGGCGCCCGCCGGGTAAAGGGTGTGGTGCGATTTGCCAACGATATCGGCGTTCGCCATATCAGTCTTTATGCCTTTTCGGTTGAGAACTGGGCGCGCCCAAGCTTCGAAGTATCAGCGCTGATGCGCCTGATACGTGCCTATATTATCAGAGAACGCAATGACCTGCATGCCGAAGGGGTCAAATTCAGACTTCTCGGCCGCATGGAAGAGCTCGCCCCCGAAATCATCAGACAGGCCAACATCTCGACCGAACTGATGAAGAACAATCCCGGCCTGTCGCTCAATCTTTGTATCAATTACGGCGGCCGCGCCGAAATCGTCGATGCCGTCAAAAAGATCATGGCAGCCGGTCATAAGCCTGAAGAAGTGACCGAAGAACTTATCAGCCGCTATCTCTACTGGCCGGAGCTGCCTGATGTCGATCTCATGATCAGAACCAGCGGTGAAATGCGCACCAGCAACTTTCACCTCTGGCGGGGCGCCTATGCAGAGCTCTATTTCACTCAGGTACTATGGCCTGACTTCGATGAAGTCGAACTGCTGAAAGCAATCGAAGCATACCAGAACCGCGAGCGGCGGTTCGGCAAAATCAGCGAACAATTATAAGGAACAACCATGCTGGCTCGCATACCAGTCATTCTCATCGGCATTCCTGCAGTTTACGGACTGCTGGTCGCGGCCGGCGACGAGATCAGAATGGTATTTCTGGCGCTGGTCTGCATTCTCGGGCAATATGAGCTCAATCAGATGCTCAGCCGCAGTAATGGCAACAAACCGATGGTCGAATGGCTGGCGACCCTGATCATGCTGCCGGCCGCCCATTTTTATGGCGCTCCCGGCCTGCTGATGTCATTCGCCATGTCGCTGGTCTGTCTTGTCGTGTTTACAGTCATGCGAGGCCTGCAGGGAGACAATACACAACGGTTCATGCGTGGGCTGTTCAGCCTCATCTATCTGCCGTTCTGTCTGGCTTTTTACCTGATGCTTGCGCGAGCCGACAGTGGTTTAACACTGTTCATCATTCTTGCAGCAGTCTGGGCTCTCGATATGGGGGCTTATGCTTTTGGCATGAGCATTCGCGGACCAAAGCTCGCCCCGGCGATCAGCCCGAACAAAACGATTTCGGGAGCGGTAGGTGGCGCACTCAGCTGCGCGGCTTTTGTAATCATGGCCGGGCACTACCAACTGCTCAAGCTTTCCCAGCCCCGGCTGATTATTATGGCAATAGTCATTGCCACAATCGGCCAAATTGCCGATTTATTTGAATCAGTACTTAAACGCGAGTCGGAAGTGAAGGACTCTGGTGCCCTGCTGGGGGCGCACGGCGGTGTTCTCGACCGTATCGACAGTGTTCTTTTTCTTGGCCCGCTGTGCTATGCTCTGGTAGCTTTTAATTAACAGTCTGGAAAGGTCTTTGGATGTTAGCTTTTCTTTATGTCGCCGTTAAAACGATACTTTCGATATGTTTCGTGCTGGTCAGCATCGCTCTGGTGCATGAACTGGGCCATTATATAACCGCCAAACTCTGCGGCATCTGGGTGCTCGAATTTGCCATAGGCTTTGGCAATCGTCTTTTCAAGAAGCAGTGGGGCGAAACGCTTTATTCATTCCGGCCGTTTCCGCTTGGCGGCTTTGTCAGACTTGCCGGCATGGACAACGCAGAAGAAGACACGCCTGAAGGCGAAAAACCTGAAGTCGATGAAGATCTGCCGGTAGTGCCACCCGATCATCCGCGCAGCTATCTGACCCGGCCGGCCTGGGCCCGTATCATCGTACTGTCAGCCGGATCGATCATGAATCTTTTCTGGGCGATTTTCCTGTTCATCGCTATCTACACGGTTTCAGGCGGCCCTCTTACCAACATACAGGTTATCGAGGCTGCACAGGGCAAACCGGCTTATGAAGCTGGCATCAGAGCCGGCGACATCATTACCGCCGTTGACGGTGTCAAACTGAATGACTGGAGCGACGGGGTCGGAATGATCGGCCAGGCAGGCGGCAAAGAAATCACCTTAAGCGTAGTGCGCAACCACCCGATTCGCAAGTCGGCAGCCGGCGGCGGCATCATGCAGGATGATGTGGCGACCACCGACCTGTCTTATGAAATCCACGACCAGGAAACCCTTTCCATCAAGCTGATACCAGAAGGCCCGCCAGGTGCTGCCCGCATCGGCATCAGCCTTGCTCCGAACAATTTCGATTTTCAGGTGCTGCCATTTTCGAGAGCTGTCAGCAAAGGCATCAACGATGGCGTCAACGTGATCGCTCAGACTGTCGGCGGCCTGTTCAAAATGTTCACGCGCCAGACTCAGGCTGACGTCGCCGGGCCGGTCAAGATCATGAAGATGATCAAAGACCAGTCGTCAAAGGGCATCTTCGACCTGCTTTACCTGACCGCCATATTGTCGGTCAACATAGGTCTGATCAACCTCCTGCCACTGCCGGTTCTCGATGGTGGCCGCATCGTATTCGTGCTTCTTGAGCTTGTCTTCTGGGTGATCAACCGTATTACAGGTCTGAAGCTGGCGATTACCACCAAGGTCGAAGAAACTGTGCATTTTGCCGGCATGATTGCCCTGCTGAGCCTGCTGGTGTTCGTTACCTACAAGGATATCGCCAGTTTCTTCTAACGGGTGCCGATAAAAAAGCGGCGGCGGAATGGTATTTCGATACCGCCGGCAGACAGCCTGAATTCGGCGATGCCTTCAAGAACGCTGACTTTTTTAAGGTCTTCGGCAATTGTGCTGCTGCGGCCGGAAATGACCGGCAGAGCAGACTGACTTCTGGTCCCCTCGATCGCTTTCTGCAGACCACGTCGAGCCATGATCGAATCGACCTGGCACCAGACCGGCACGGTTACAGCAGAATTGCCCTTTATTGCAGCTTTTGGCATGAATGCTGCATCTTTGGCGATGGTGTATCCGTTCAGCAGCATGGAAAAGCTGAGATTCTGCATAACAACATTGAGAGGCAGACGGTTATTGACACGCAAATTTATATTTGCCCGGCTGCTGCGATCGGTAAGACTCGAAGGGTCGATGGTAACCCGTTCGGCGCTGATCAGCAGTCGTTCGCCGGCTTTGGCCATAAAGTAATCGATATTCGCAAAAAATATGATGAAGATCAGGCTGAACAAAGCCAGAGACGCCATGAACAGAATTGCGACCAGCCTGAAAAAGCCCTTTAAACCAGATGCTTTTGCTGGCCGAGCGGGTTTTTCCGACTGTGCCTTGAGTGCTTTGCCACGACGGTCGGCAGCGCGCCGGTCATCGCGATTACGTCGGTCGCCTGCGCTGCTGGCTGATCCTCGTCTACTCTGTGAATTCCTTCTGTCAGTAGTCATTGCCATCAATCCGAAAAAAAAGCTTGCCAGTAGATTATCCACGGCTATTCTATTATCATATCGTAAATATTTAAAAATTGTTTATATGCCAGTATTTTTTGCCGGGAATTATCGATGAGCATGGAATCCGGTCAGACCCCACGTCCGCTGCCCTGCAGCGAGCGCGCCGTTGTATTGCTCAATGGCGAGTATGACCTGTCACCAGATTTTTTCAGGCTGAACCGCGACTACGAATCATTCGATTTTTTCTGTGCCGATGGCGGCGCCAACCTCGCGGTCAGGCTTGGTATCGTACCGCAGCTGGTAATGGGCGACATGGATTCAATAACCATCGCAACCCGGCGCCGACTCGAAAAGCTTTGCCGCTTCATCGAACTTCCCGTCGACAAAGACGTCAGCGATGCAGAAGCTCTGCTCAAAATGTTGCATGAGCAAGGTTACAACGACATTCATCTGTTTGCTGCCACTGGCGGCAGGCTTGACCAGACCATGTTCAATCTGCAGCTGCTGCAACGATATCCTCAAGCCCGCATAATCACATGCAACGAAGAAATCAGCTTTGTCGAAAAATCAAGCTGTATCAGCGGCAAATCCGGTTGTCGAGCTTCATTGCTGGCAATGAGCGCGAGGGTTACCCGGCTATCATTGGAAGGATTCAAGTTCAAGCTGAACAACCATGATATAGAATCAGGTTCGACACTGACACTGAGCAATGTTATAATCAGCAACAGCGCCAGAGTAAGTTACGAAGACGGGGCTCTGCTTCTTATCGTAGAAAGACTGGCGCCCGCCCCGGAAAAACCCAGACAACGTCTGCACCTCATCAAATAGGGATCACGCGAGGAACATATGACGACAATACCATCACTCGACTCTGAAAACGAAATTCCATTGCGACATGAATTCGTCTGCACTGGATTCATCGAGAGAATTGCCAGCTGGACAAGGTTTCTCTGCCTGAGTTTTTTGTTTCTGCAGCTTCTGGCGATTGCAGTAAATCTTATATTTCCGTTTGCCATCGATCCGCCGCTCTTCTTCAACCAGCTGATTTTTTTTCTGCTGGCTTGTGGCGCTTTTGAGATATTCGCCATTCCGATTGAAGCCATCAAGGACCACTGTATAATCGACCTGCAAAAATCAATGGTGGTCAAGATTTATAACCGCTACTTCTACACCAGAGTAGTCGTTCTTGCAACCTTTGACAAGATCAGCTCTCTAGGCGTATCAGCCCGCCCGAAACCAATCATCGAGAAATTATTTTCTCAATCGACCCGTCGTTACGCCATTCTCATGCTTACCGAAAATCGCAGACTGTATCGCCTGACCGATTACAACCTCGAACTTCCCGAAGCCAACAAGCTGTTGACATCGCTGCATGAAAGTTATCTGCGCAACACCAACATGATTTATGGTTCCAAGAACATCGAACTGGTTGTCGATCAGATCAACAACACTTTCATTGCGAGAGCAAGCGAACGTTCGGCAGCTTCGCTGATCGATGCCGTCTTTTTGCCCACAGCGCAGGCAGTAGCAGGAACGGCCATCGTAGCCGTGATTGTTGCCATCACCGCGATGACAGGTGATTTCGTGTCGGAAAGCCTGTTCAAGACCAGCCTCAAGATCTCCAATCAACCAGTCTTTCAGCTCCTGCTTGCGTCTGGAGCACCTGACGAGAGAGACGACACGCTTGAACCGCCGGAAGGCCCGCCACCTGCGGAACCGGTATTTCATCAGGACACTGCCGTTGCACTGCGACCAGATTTGTTCCCTCTGAATCAGGTTGCTGCAACTCCAGACTCAGAAGTCTCAGTTGCCACGGCGCCTGTTACACAACCAGAAGACACGCGAATTGCAGCCGCAACAGAAAACATACAACTGCCACCATCCAGCCAGTCGGCAGACCTGGTGAATTCTGTCATAGAGCCGGTAACAAGCGCTTCTATTGAATTACCGCCCGACTCGCCACCCCAGATAACTACAGCTGCGCATGACAACGAGCCTGCTGGCAACAGCAACACTGAGCCCGATAAGATTGCAACGGCCAAAGTCGCTGCTGATAAGACGATAGAAGCTTCGCCGACTCAGACAACCCATGAGCAGAGAGATCAAGAACCAGCAAAGCTGACAGAAGCAGCTATTTCAGAGCCACCTCGCTCACATTCACATAAATATGAGCTGGAGCCTCTTCCCAGTCGTATTCCCTCTCTCGACGAAAACAGTATTTTGTCGCCGACAACCGCCACTGATGCTGCTGTCTCGGTTGCGGTCAGAGCTCATATTCCGTCTAACGCAGTGATATTGAGCCCCGAAACAGGACTTTCTGCCGAAACCGTGGCCCGCGAAGTTAATGTGCCAGCAAAACAGCCTTTATTGACTGGCAAAAGCGTGAGCGAAAAGTCTGCGCTGGTTTCAGACTACATCGGCCAAAGCATCGAGTCAGCACTTGTCAGTCTGGGCAAGCCGCTGGCAAGTATCAAAACGAGCGAAGGACAGCAGCTGATATTTTCAGGAATCACCCTGCAAACCGACCCGGACTGCAAAAAAATAATGCAGGTAAATCTGACTGGCAGATACAGCAAGCTTCTCGGGCAAATCGCAACCCGCGAAGGTCTGACAGTCGGCAGCCCGATACGCGAAGCCCGCGTTCGACTCGGAGTACCCCAGGAAAGACCGGGATCGCCGGGTCTGCACTTTCCAGCGCATGGAATTTCAATTTACCCGCTGCCCGGTGACCCTGGCATGATTGGCTCGATCAAGCTATACAAAAGTGAATAGTATTAGAACTGCAACATTACGATAGAGTAACCAAAAATGAAAAAAAAGATGCCGGCCAGTCAATCCTGCCTGACAACGCCGATAGCTCTGCTGATTGTAGCTCCCTGGCTTTTTATCTGTCTGTACCCGGCATACTGGAATCTCACGACCGATGACAGCTGCTATAACCGCTATGGCTTCTGGCGTGTGTCTTCCCATCTCGTCGGGCACACGAGTCAGGCGTTCTACGACATCTATCACAGGTATTACTACCCGGTTCACAATGCTGTTATCAGGCGCGACACTGCTCTGCTCAAAAACCTGCCTGCGAAACAGCTCGTTTCAAGCCAGAAAGATGGTTTCGATATGACTCCGCTCACCTATGCGGCAAGAGGCGGACTTAAAGCCGAAGTCGAGCATTTAATCAGCAATGGTGCCGATCCAGACATATCAACCTGGAATGGAAAGACCGCCACCATGTTCGCTCTCGAAAAAGGTCATCAGCAGATAGCCCTGTATCTTGTCGAGAACGGCGCTGATGCCAGTATTGCCGACAGAGACGGCAGAAATGCGCTTCATCTTGCTGCTCACCTGAATCAGGATGCGCTGATTGCAAAGTTCATAGAGAAGCACAAGAACAGAGAGAAACTTGATCTTGCCGACAAAAAGGGTATGACACCACTTGATCATGCGATTGCCAACAACTCTTTTCGGGCAGTGGTGCAGCTTGCTGCTTCCGGAGCTGACTGTAAATTCAAGATAACACCGAAAACCGATGAGATATCGACATTTTTGAGCAACTGGCAGCAGGCAGGTACGAAACCTTTCAGCATGCCGGTTAATGCTGAAGCCGTGCAGGGCTACTATACTCCGCCAATAAGTGTTACAATACCTGCAGAACTGCCAGCTAACGTCAAACCTGAGACATTCAGAAACCGAGGCAACTGATGAAAACATACCATGAACTGTTGAAAAAGCTCATCATATTCCGCCAGGAACGCCACTGGGAAAAATTTCATAAGCCCAAAGATCTTGCAATGGCGGCTGCAATCGAAGCTGCCGAACTGATGCAGGAATTCCTCTGGAAGTCAGAAGAAGAAGTCGCCGCCGAAGTAACCAGCAACAAACAGCGGTTCGCCGATGAAATCGCCGATACCGTGGTCTATCTGATGCTGCTTGCCAATGACCTCGGCATCGATATGTATGCGGCTATCGACAGCAAAATGAAAAAGAACGCCGAACGTTACCCGGTCGAAAAATGCCGCGGCAAGGCAACCAAATACACCAATCTCTGAACCAGTCTTAGACTTCATATCTCGACTTTAAAAGGAATAGCCGATAACGCGATGCCGATAATAGCATTGTAAAGAGCGCTGCTGACAAACATGGGAATCAGGACAAGCCCGATTCCACAGATCAGAAAGCCTGCCCTGGCCGTTTTTTTGCCATAAATGAAGTAGCCAGTGCCCAATGCTCCCCAGATCATTCCAAGGAACATTGCAGTACCATCCCAGCCTTCATCAGCAGAAGGACGGCTGACAACTCCAGCGTCAGTTCCAGGAACAGCTTCGCCTTCCAGAAGCTTTCTGGCTGTCTTCATCTGCCCTTCATATGTGAGTTCGTTGGCCTTGTCAAACATGTCATCATCTTTTCCGGCAAAAAGCAGATATGGGCACAAAAACAGAACTGTAAGGCAGATTAAGATTCTTTTCATAACTCTCCCGTAATCTTTGCAAAAAAATCAGTCATTGACACTATACACCCAGCTATTGATATTTTGCTTTACTGATTGAGTAATTCGGCTTATCATTCGGCTTTAACCTATTGCACAGGCGCACCATGACACCTACAAAATACCGGCTCACACTTTTTCTGCTGCTTGCCATAATTGTGGTAACGACTTATGTTTCGCTACACATCGGCACGATCAGTATTCCATGGTCTGCGGTCCTCGTCGGCTTCGACGCTGAAACCCTCGATGTCGCGCCTGCTACAGCCGACACTTTTCGAACCGTGGTCAGCCAGATAAGACTGCCGCGAGTTCTTACCGCATTGCTTTGCGGCGCGGCGCTGGCAACCTCTGGAGCCGCTTATCAGAGCATGTTCATGAACCCGCTCGTCTCGCCAGCATTGCTTGGTGTGCTGGCCGGGGCCGCGTTTGGAGCTTCTCTAGGCATGCTGATAAGCAATAATATTCTGGTTGCTCAGTTTTTTGCCTTTGGATTCGGCATTGCTGCAGTGGCTACTGCTGTTATGCTTGCGCGTTTTTTTCCGGGCAACCGGCTGATCATGCTGATCATGGGAGGCGTCATCAGTTCGTCTCTTTTTACCTCGCTGCTTTCAGTTATAAAATTTGTCGCCGACACACAAAATGAACTGCCGGCAATTGTCTACTGGTTGATGGGTGGCTTTTCGGCGGTTTCGAGTTCGGCTGCGGCCATGGTTCTGCCATTTGTCGGTATTGGCATAGTCCTGATCATAGCCATGTCAGGCTATCTCAACGTTTTGAGCATGGGTGACGAGGAAGCGGCCAGCCTGGGGGTCGATGTAAAGCGCATCAGGGTGCTGCTGATCGTGATCACGACTCTGATAAGTTCGCTTACTGTCGCTCTCGGCGGCATGATCGGCTGGGTCGGGCTGATGATTCCTCATATTGCGCGAATGATCTGCGGCCCCGACAATAGGCGTCTTCTGCCAATCTCAGCCTTGATCGGCGCAATTTATCTGCTGATCGTCGATAACATCTGCCGCACTGCTTTTGCCGGAGAAATTCCGATCGGCATAATGACATCACTGATGGGAGTGCCGTTTTTCATACTGGTTCTCAGTCGCACTGAAAGCAGGTGGAACTGATGCATCCACTCCGCGTCGAAAATCTCAGTTTTTCCTGGGGCCCACATAAAACCATCAACGAGGTCTCATTCAGCATCGAAGCGGGCACTGTCACTTCGATCCTCGGGCCGAACGGCAGCGGCAAAACCACCCTTCTGAAGCTCATGCTTGGCTTTCTCAAACCGTTAAGCGGTAGAGTAATGCTGGGTGACCAGGATCTCGCGTCCCTCGATCTTACCATGCGGGCAAAAAAAATGGCTTATGTGCCACAGCGCCATTCTGCAGTATTCGCCTACCGGGTTCTCGATGTCGTCACGCTTGGCCGCGTTCCGTATTCGAACATTTTCTGCCGTATTACCGATAAGGATTATCAGCTTGCCGGAGAATGTCTCGATCAGCTTGGCATTGCGCATCTTGCCGGGCGTTCATATACAGAGATCAGCGGTGGAGAGCAGCAACTCGTTCTTATTGCCCGTGCACTCGTGCAGCAGGCCGAAATTCTGATAATGGACGAACCGGTATCGGGTCTCGATTATGGCAATCAGCTGATGCTGCTCAAACAACTGCGCCGCCTTTCCCAGAACGGAATCACCTGCGTCAAGACGACCCACTATCCAGAGCATGCTCTCTGGACTTCTGACCGGGCCATTTTTATCCGCGCCGGCAAAATACTTGCGGCCGGCAACTCGACTGCTATCATAAACCCGGATAACCTGAAAGAACTGTACAACGCCGACATAAGAGTGCTGGAAAGCGACGCAGGCTCGCATAAAATGCGAACCTGCGTGCCAGTTTTCGATTGAATCAGTTTATACTCAGTGCAGAGTTTCACCTGAATATGCGGTGTCGACGAGTTCTCTTTCGAGTTCGTAATACTCGTCAGCATTCTGAGTTTTCGTGTCTTTTATCGGGTAAAGGCTTCTAATGCTGCCGTTCATGGTATAAAGCTGCCAGTATGATTCAGCGCCGTTAATATTGGCACGAAAGCGCATAGCTCCAGCAATTCCGCCATTTTTACGGGCTACTTCCATGGCAATGTGGCCGAGGGCAAGAATTGCCTGCACCGAGTTGCCGACTGAAAAACCGCCAATGGATTTGTAGCCATTTGGCAGCGGGCCTTCTTCGCCATCGGGGTCCCAGTAGAAGGAGCCGGTGAAAGCTTTTGGGTTGCCGACATCAGCGGTAACCGCACGAATCTGGGTATTGCCAGCACGTTCATCATGATAAAACTTGTACCACCAGTGGTAGCCGCTTACCTTTTTGCCGTTGAGTTCGCCGGCGACAACATGTTCGAAACCGAGGCCAGAGCTGAACCAGTTCTTTTTGAGATCCTGGATGGTGGTGCCGGTGCTGCTCAGAGCATGTCTGATCACCGGATCGTCTTTGATCGAATTCAGGAAAGTATCGATTTCTTTATCAAGTCTTGGCGCATCGTTGGTGCCATTTTTGGGGTTGAAAAGGTTGCACAGCTCAACTGCCTTCTCATAACTGCTCGGCACAGCCGAGGTGACGTCAACAAAAAGGTAGTTTTCGCCGGTTTTAAACTTGGGGTTTTTGGCGACCTTGACTGCATCGCGATCAAGACCAGGAATGGCTGCCGAGATACGGCGGATTTCGTCAGCTATGGCTGAAGCATTGCGGCTGCCGTAGGCAGAAAAACCGTTTGGGTTGTTGCGATTGGCTGCTGCTTCGGCCTGTGCAACGGCGCGATCGAAATCATGCTGGTTTTCGATCAGACCGGCAATAATACTGTTACTGAGAGTCTGTCTGAGACCATTGTCTGAGATGCTGTCGAGCTGCGAACTGAAAAGATGCAGTCGATCCTGCTGGGCGCCGAGAAAAGCAGAAGACAAAAGCAGAAATAAGAAAACACAAATTTTAATGCGATGCATTTACGCTCCTTCTTAATCGATACTCATATACTGTTACGAAGCGGAGAAAGGGAAATAGATAACAAAAACAGAGACAGATACTTACTACTTCATACAGAAGATACTAATAAATTTTAACAAAGTTTTTAATAATATACAATCCCTCCGGCATTTTTTTTGCCGGAGGAATTATACCGGCATATTATTCAGTGCCAACCCCTGGCGGAGACGCGCTGCCGACAGCCATTCCCGAGCCAAGAAACATGGTACGCCAATGATTGATCTCTTTGACTTGAGAATGACTCAAGACTTCCATGCGCAATGACACAGGTTTGAGCACGCGTTCGAAAAAACCGTGCAGGCCATCGGCCATGACCCGTGCGTTCTTGTAACCGAAAATCTGTAGAACCACCCAGGCCTGTCCAGGATGTACCGGCCCATTCGAAACCAGTACAACGAGGTCGTAATCTCGATAACGTTCGAGCACCTTCACGGCATTAGTGACAGGAACATGTACCGACCCTGGAATATGCCACTCATCGAATTCTTGCCGGGTCCGTAAATCGGCCAGAACTATTCGTTTCTGCCCGGCAATCAGTTCTCGCGCGACCTGTTCGGGCTCGATATGGTCTTCACCTTTTTCAACATGGCTCAGAACTTCACTCGCGTAGATTCCGGTCTCGACCACCTTGTAGCCTGTGGTTCCAGAACGTCCGAGGGCCATCACCATTACCGCACCGATCAGCATGAATACTGAAAAAGCCCATAATCCAGAACTACGCTCAGCGATTCGCCTGAAGCTGAAACCTTCTTCAATAAGTTCTGATATCCAGAAAGCGATGACTGCGACTACCGTAACCAGCAAAGCAAAGTCACCAAACTCGAAGCCAGCGACCTGGTATATATGGCTAATCCCAAGATCTCCCCAGGTGTAAAACGGCTCGATCAAAGGATATGCATAGTTGAACGCATAACTGCCCAGTATGGCGCCAAACAGAAATACCACCGCGTCAAATTTGCCGCTGACAGCGCCAACGACCGCGGTTCCCGGGCACCAGCCACTCATAACGAAGCCAATACCGAAGATAAAACCACCAAGAATCTGAGCTCCCAGAATAGTTTCGGGAATATAGATCGCTTCAGGTCTTATAACGCCCAGGGAAAAAGCAAAGCCCAGCCCGAGCATCGCAGTGACGACTGCGCTGAACATTACCTTGAGCACAGCCATGTCGCGGAAATAAAAGATTCCGGCAAGACGACGCGAACTGCCGAAACCGGCCTGTTCGAGACACCAGCCAAATGCGGCACCAATGACCAGTGAAATCAGAAAAGCATTGACCGAAGACAGACTGTTACTGCTGTAAATAGTCTCAATCATGCCATTGCCTCCTGAAAATGTAAGCGGTCAGATAACCACCGGCAAAAGTTGCCAGCAGAAAAGCCACACCGCCTGTAGTCAGCAGGGCCGTGCCGGTCAGCGCCATACCAGAGGTGCAACCGCGCGCAAGTCGACTGGCAAAGCCGGCAATAATACCGCCCAACAGAGCCAGCAACAGTCTTTTGCCGGCTGAATATGAAGCGCCACGCTCGGTCTGAATTCTGACACGACGGTTCAAAACCGCAGAAACAAAGCCACCGACCAGAATACCGGCAAGCATGAAGACAAGATAGTATTTAAGCGGCTGCGCACCCCAGGCACCAAAATACTCTGAGTTGAGTATCTGCTCGGGATTGATGCAGAGCCCACACCAGGCCGACAATCTTGCCAGTCCTCCGGAAGCACCGAGTCCAGTGCCGAGTATCAGAAAAGAAGCAAGAAGAGTCAGGCCTAACAAAAAGCCTGCCAGATAAGGATTAAGATACGGGTTTCCCGGTTGTTCATAATTCATATGTCAGCAGCCGGCCCCCTTTCTGACTGGTTTTGGCGCCGGCTGTGGGACAACCGGTTCTTTGGCAGCAGGCATAGATTTTATCTGGCCGGTTCCGGCATCTGGCTCGATCGTGCGATCTCTGAGAAAACCGACCTCGACTTCGCGCCAGTAAGCCTCCAACCCACCGAGCAGAGCCTTGATCGGCCGCCGGGTTTTGCGCGACAATATCCCGGCCGCGATCATTGCCAGAGAACCATCGCGGTCTACTATTATCAGAGGCACTTCGCCGGCAAGCCATGACTGGTTCTCGATCAGATCGAAGATGGCGACAGCTTTTGCAGCGAGCGGATTATAATCGCGAACCTGTTCAGGTGGTCTGATATCGACTATTTCAAAGGTTCCTGGCAGATCTTTGAGCATCTGCCTGAGCTGAGCCGGCACCAGACGTTCCGGCAGATCCGGGTTTCTATATGCCGTTGCTGATGAAGATGCCGCCCCGGAAGCATCGGCAATTTTCACCACCGGCAAACCGGCTTCGATCCAGGCTTCAGCCCCACCCTTCATGCTAATGGCATTTTTAAAACCAGCACGTTTGAACAGACCTACTGCCAGGCTCGACCTGAAAGCCGAATTACACACCGCCACAACCGCTTCCTGGCGGCTCAATCTGCGGGCAGCATTTGCCTCCAGCGTATCGAGCGGAATATTGAGCACTTCGCCAATCTTCATTCCCAGCCATTCAGATGGCTTTCGCACATCGACGATGACAGGGGCGGTGCCGGCGCGCATCTGGCGGTAGAGATCGTCAGCGCTTACCATTTCGGCGCTTTCCGTGCGGCCGCCAGCTGTCAGATAGTCTTCAAATATGATATAGTCTGCATTGTAGCCAACTCGTTTGAGCCGGCGGGCTCCTTCGTAAATCTCATCAGCACTGCCGGTAAGAATCAGACGACTGTTGAACGGCACAATAATACCGGTCCAGGTTTCGAGACGACCACGCAAAGCTATATTTACCGACCGCGGAATATGCTGCTGCGAATAGGCTTCGGCCTCGCGAAGATCGACGATATAAATATCATTCTGCTCGATCAGACCATCGAGACTGGTCAGCCGTTCATGAAACGGCGCGCTCCATTCGACACGCTCCGGGCCCGTCTGATTGATCTTCGCATTTTCGGCAAAGTAACGCGGTGCCGGCTCAAGGCCGGTAAGAAAATTGGCAATGAAGGCACTTCTGTCGTGAGCCAGCCTGATATATGGATTTGAAGATTTTTCCTGCCCGATGGTGGAAGAAGGCTCATCGCGAAGGTTGGCGCCACAAAGAGACCCGGCCCCATGTGCAGGAAGAATCACCGCGTTGTCAGACAGCCTGCTGAGCTTGTAGTTCCAGGTGTCGAACATCAGCGAAGCCAGTTCGGATGCCGCATAACTTCCACCCATCAGATCTGGCCGCCCAAGACTGCCGACGAACAGAGTGTCTCCCGAAAGAATGAATTCCTGCTGTAACACAGCTGTTGCCGGGCTTACAACACCACAAAGACTGTCAGGAGTGTGACCGGGTGTCTCGATAATTCTGATTACGGCGCTGCCGACTATGATGGTGTCGTCTTCCTTAACCGCCCGATGCGGATAAAGAGCGCCACTTTTATGACCGGCGAATATCGGCGTGCCTGTAGAAAATTCCATCTCGCGATGACCGGCGACAAAATCGGCATGTGAATGTGTGAGAAAGGTGCCAACCCATTCAAGATTTTCGCGTGCAGCGTAATCGAGATAAGTCTGTACGTCGCGCCCCGGGTCTACAACCAGCACTTTTCCCTCACTGACGACCAGATAAGAGTAGTGCGACAGAACGCCAAGGTTGAACTGAACAATGTTATAGCCGGTTCCGATGTAGGTATTTTCGATCTGATATTGTGCCGCATCGTTCGAATGCGTAGCCGATTCAGAATCTGATATGCTGGCGGCAAAAGATGTTGCCGCGATACAACAGATCATCACCAGGCTCAATTTAAGCAATCTCGTTACCATTTACGCCTCCCGTCAGTTTATCTTACAGACAACTCGGATTATACTACACATTCACAGCTGAAATCACGCGAGCTACGACTCTGTTTGCAGCCGCTCTGTCAGAGAATTTGTGCAAATAAAACAACCCCGGCAATCTGCCGGGGCGGAATGAGAGCTTAAGAGAAAGGCGGGGTGTCAATCCCAGCGATGATTAACTCCAAAAATCACACCGAAGTCATGACCATAACCGAATTCCTTCTGCAGTGCGACCGGAAACGCCAGATTACCCTGCCAGCGGTCGTTGAACAGCGTAAAGCCGACTATCATATCGACATTGGTGCCCGCAGTCTTGTTGTCGGCAGGCAGCGCAATACCAGGAGTCTTGGTATATATCAGCTGATCGCTGTTATCAACATCGTATGAAGTGCTGGTCAGCTCACCAACGATGGAGAAATGCCTGTTCACGCGATAATCGAGGCCACCACGCAAAATGAGCTTAGTGAGGTTGTCTTCGGGATTGTTGGCGAGAGCCATGTTGATATGACTTGCCCACTTTTCGTTGAGCTGACCTGAATAGGCACCGCCAACCTGGACTTCGGCACCACGAGTTGCACCAGCCGGGCCCATGAAAGCGCCTGTTTTGGTAGTGCCATCAACAGCTGTGCCGATTTCCTGCTGCGGTCTGTCATAGTTACCGCCGGGGAAACGACCTTCGGCATGAACAGTGACGGCATGATCACCATCGAGATTTTTCCAGACCTGATAACCCACTTTGAGCGAAGGATCATGCAGACCTGAAAGATCAGCAGTGTTGACCCCGTCTTTGACTTCCCAGTTCTGGAACGGGATGGTCATGCCAGCAAAGAATTTCTTGCCGGAATAGGTCAGATGAACTGGAACAATCAGCTCATAGCCCTCTTCGACTATGTCCTTTTCAGCGTTAAGGAAACGATAATTTTCATACTTCATCTGCACACCGAAGTTCCAGGTGCTCAGGTATGGCAGCAAAGCGCATTCGGTTTCGAACAGACCATGATAGCCATTGAAGTTGACAAAATACGGAGTGTAATCGGTGGGTTTGAGCTCATCAGGAATCCGGAAGCGCTCTTCACGATACAAATCGCGAGTGCTGACAGCCACCGGCATGCCGGGAGCGGGAGCCGGGCCTGGTACTGGAGCGCCCATATAAGGTGCTGCCGGAGGTTCCATGATGTTTGGCACACTGACCGGGGGCGGAGGAGGAGTCATGCCGCCGCCACTGTAAACAGGAGGAGCAGCTGGAGGAGCGTAAGCATCCATGGCTCCTGGCGCCGGACTTGGAACCGCGCCGTATGGTGCATAACCTGCTGCCGGAGGTGGCGGAGGAGCCATGAGCGGCGGCGGATCGAACGAAGGTGCGCTCATCGCGGGCTGCTGCGGCTGATACTGCTGGGCCGGCGGTGCTGCCATAGCACTCTGCCATGGCTGAGACGACAGTGGTCGCGCTTCTACAGAAGGAATACCCATTTCATGCGGAGATGGTGCAGCGCCTGGAATAACAATAGTCTCACCAACCATCAACTTATTCGGGTTCAAAGAAGGATTGGCACGGGCAATTTCACGCCATTTCTGCGAAGAACCAAGCAGGCGTTTGGCAATCGTACCAAGTGTGTCTCCACGTTTGACCACATATGATCCACCGGTCTGGCCGTAGAAACTGGCGTCAGCATCGGCATCGGCTGATACCGATGAAACGGTGGTTTCTTCGACAATACTGTCAGCAACTTCGTAATCAGCTTCGTTGATCTGACTGGCCTGCTGCTGAACTTGTGCCTGAACGTTCTGCGCCTGTAGCTGGTAATGCTGCTGGGTATTGACAGCCTGCTGCTGCACGTTCTGCACATGCTGCTGCACCTGTTGCTGCGCATTATTGGCGAACTGCTGCACGTTTTGTACAGCTGCCTGCCTGACAGGAGCCGCACTCGAATTGCTGGCGGCAGTGAGCAGCTTCTGACCGACGAAAATGCGATTGCCATTATCGATGTTGTTGATCACCATCAGATCCTGCCAGCGATTGGCATCGCCGAAAACCTTCATGGCAATCTTTGGCAGGGTGTCGCCGGCCTGAACCACATAATGGCTCTGAGCTGCATGGGCAACCGCTGCTGCGCCAACGTTACTGGAAACATTGGCAGGTGGCTCAACCGGAGGCCGATAGCTTGTCTGCCCAAGTGCAGGCGCAACCACACGTGGTGGTGCTGACATCAGTTGCTGGGCGCTCTGCCCGGCTGGGCCAACTTCTTCCCAGTCACCCTGCTGGGCTTTTGAAATTGCTGGCGCAGCAAAGACAAGCCCCATCGACAATATGACTGCAAGAACAGGATCTTTGGCCCGGAATGTGTTAAATCCCATCATCTCTGACCTCCAGGTCTCTCCGAAAATTTGGATGAATTATAGTTTCCAGAATTTTTTGAACTGTGCTTTAAGCAATTTTGCATAGCTGTACCAGTCTGCATAAGATATAAGTTCATCTTTGTTTACCTTATCGACCGACATGATCAAATTGTTGAGCAATAAACTTACATGTTGTGCAGTTGCTCTTGCCATAAGGTTGCCAGGGGTCCCGCCTTCGAGAACCGACAGAATTCTGCCTGAGCAGAAGCGGTCTGCCAGCTCCTTCACCTGCGAAACAATGTTGAGCAGCCCCTCTTCTGTCACTCTCAGATGAGAATTGGGGTCATCGATAAGAACATTAGTGCCAAAACCAAGCAGAATGAATTCGGGCTGATACTGCGCCAGTATTTTTTCGACCAGCTCTTTGATGCAGACGCGATACTCGCGGTCGCCATAGCCCGAAACGAAAGGTATGTTCAAATTGTAGCCAAGCGCACCCTTCTGGCCGAGTTCCTCATAATGGCCAGTACCGGTAACCCCCGGATATTCATGCAGGGAAATTGTCATCACATCCTTGCGATGATAAAAAATTTCCTGGGTGCCGCTGCCATGTTCGGCGTCAAGATCGATTACCGCAACACGTTTGAGAGCAAATTTTTTGGTCAGATAGTGCGCCCCGGCAGCAATCGGATTAACCAGACTGCCAAACCCTGACGATGCGCGGCCGGCATGGTGTCCCGGCATTGCCGTCAGACAAAAAGCCCGCTCTGCCTGCCCGCTCATGATCAGATCGACCGCGTCGAGCACACAACCTGCGCCAAACCGCGCAATTTCAAACGATTCTTTGATCAGTGGCGTATTGTCGTCAAGCTGGTCAACGCCGCTGTAACTGCGACGATGCAGGTCGTTGAGAAACTCCGGGTCGTGAATGTCGCGCAATCGCTTCATCGGCGCAATATCGGCCGGGCGCACTACGCCTTCCCACAACCCATTTTTCTGCAGCTGATCGATGATCAACGACAGACGACCCCCTTCCTGTTTTTCGGTCAGGGGGTCGTATTCCAGGAGCTTTTCGTTATAGAGTATAACGCCTCCTGTGCGAACTTCTTCCATGTAATCAGGCAGAAAACGCTGTCAACATGAGACTTTTATCCATACAGCCGTCATCGAGCGACTGAGGATCGAAGACTCTCTCTACAGCCTTTCCTTCTTTCTTTGAGTTTGAGCCTGTTCTGGCCCGGCGTAAGAACGAATTGTAAACTACCCGTGAATCTGAAAAGCTCTGCCAAGGTTCCATACTCGATACACCCTCCTTTTAGAACTCTTACTATATTCATCGACACATTTCTCAAAAGCATCCAGCCACTTCTATCTTTAATCGCTAACGCTATTGATATGGGTTCGCTATTGAATGGCACTATAGAGCACTGCAAAAACAAAGTGACGACAAAAAGCCGCACCGGCGATCTGGCTGGTGCGGCTTTTTAAGTTTGTTAAGCGAGATTACTTGCGGTGTGCCCTGGTGTTCTTTACCGGTCCTTCTTTGCTTAGCAGCTGCGAAAGTGTTGAATCAGCGAGCACGTCTTTGATATCCATCTTCTCGCCATCGACCTCAACTTCGCTGGCAATCAGTCTGATGCCATGACTGTAATCGGCATAGGTCACCTCATGACCCCAGCCATAACCCTGTATCGGTTTGCCACCATTGCGCGAGTCATGCCAGCCGTAAATAACTACGCTATCCTTATGAGAATTCAGAAAATTAGTAATGATAACGTCTTTTTTGTGACCGGCGATCAGCATGCCGTTCTGATGTCCGGCCTTGCGGCATTTTTCTTCGACCAGGCGCTGATGCTCGGTATAAAATTCGTTCTTGGTCATTCGCTGCTGCCAGTTCGGATACTGGCCGCCCGACATCGGCGAAGGAGTCAGTTTCGTCTCGGCATGTTTGTAGATATCATCTGACATCTGCGTGGTCGGCAGTATGCAGCCGAACTTGTCGGCTATCGTCTGCGCAGCCAGCGGACTCATAGGCATGCGCACAAAATCGCTGTCACTGCCGATCGCCAGCACGTCTGGCATGACCTTGTATTTGATCGCATGCGTCCTGCCATCTTTAAGCTTGCGACTGACTTCGATTTCTTTGAAATCGCGCAGGAATGAGGGAATATTGCCGGCGAGAATCTCTGCCAGAATAGCTTCTTCGCGCTGTGCCGGCGTCATGTTTTCGGTGCGTTTCATGAATTCACTACCAGAACCGGCAGCACCAGCGCGGATGGGAATTGCTTCGTAGCCAGTCAATGGTTTGGTTTCATCGGGCCGATCGGGCTGATCGACTGACGGTGGGGTTTCTGTCTGCCCTTTTTCATCGGTATCGTCGCCAGTCGCTACAGAAACCGGCTCTTCTTCAAAGTCTTCGCCAAACAGCTCGGCAATCAGTTTATTGACAAAATTAAGCAGACGCTCAAAAGACAGCATGCCAGACGGTGAAGGCACCACGCTTTCGGCAAACTTTTCTGATACCCGGCTTTTTTCTGAGCGAGCTTCCTGATCGACTTTTATCAGCTCCAGATCTTCGGGTTTCGAGCCTTCGACCATTTCGTCGAGACTTTGCGCGTTCACTACTGTCAGACAACCAAGCAACAACAGAACTGCCAGCAAATAAAACCGCTTCATATTTCTCTCCCGCTCAGATGCAAGATTGTTCGGACCCGATTATGGCACCGAACGGATATTATGTTATCATGATCGTACATCTTATTTATAGTCGAATATCTTGCTGGAGGAATCATGAAGTATTATTTTCTGTCAGCAGTCCTTTTGCTCGCAACCATGTTTGCACCTCTGTCAGGTCAGTCTCTTGACGAAATGACGGATGAAATCAGCGTGCTGAATGACCCGCTGGTGACGCAGACAGAAGACGGTGACACTGCTGCCGATGAACAGGGAACACCCAACAACCAGCCAGTCGATGACGTCAGCGCCATGCGCCAGCGCATCATCGAACTGGCCGAAAGCAAAGTCGGCACCGTGCAGGAAACCCGTGGCGATGATGGTTGCCGCGTCGGCTGGCAGCAACTCAAAGAGTTTTATGAAGCTGCCTACCGCCTCACTGACATGGAAAAAGAACGACCGGGCTGGCTCAGCACCCTGCAGACACCTGGCAAAAAAATCAACGACTGGTGCGGAATCTTCTGTACATGGGCCTGGCAGAAAGCCGGCCTGCCGGTTTACTGGAACACTAAGCTCATCGGCTGCAAGTATCGTGGTGATACCGGCAATATGGGCCCCGGCGATCTGGTTATCATCAAAAAAGAATTCAATAAATACAATCACCACTGCATCATCAAATCAATCGATGGCGATGATCTCGTGACCATCGACGGCAATCAGGGTGCCGACTCGATCAAACTGCAGAACCGCAAAGTTCATCATATTGCCATCTATTATTCAGTAGCAGAAGCCATGGGCACAACTCCAACGCCCTCAACCACCACAACAACCGGCGGTTCTGGCACGGGAAGCACCAGCAAGCCTCCGGTCACAACCGGTTCTGGCAGCGGCACCTCGCCGACAGACAAACCTCCAGTCGTCGCTCCCGGTAACACGCAAAAGCCGCCGGTAACCCAGGCTCCGCCGCCGGCAGATGAAGCTGACCTCAAAAAGATGGTTGAAGATATTCTCAAAAAGATCTTCATTGCTCTGCCATTTTTCTGGTAAGAACATCGGGTAGCCTTGGCCAGCTTCTCACCGATACTCAACAATCTCGACGCCGAAGATCTTGCCGTCAGGCTTTTTGCCATACTGCGACTGCAGGAACTGACCGGTAACGAGTCCATACCGGAAAAAATGCGCCAGGCGGCCGAAAAAGAAACCGACCCGGCCCTCAAACTCTATCTCAACTGGCTGGCATACCCGGAGAAGTCTGATAAAGAGGCTGATCCGGTGATTCTCGGCGAACTGTTGCAACAGAAACAGCCAGACTGGCCGAGAATTCTGCGCCTGCTTCTGCAATTCAACCGGCAGAGCGCTGCACTTGCACTTGATACCATCAGACAGGCAAGTTTGCGCAGCCTGCCCGGCAATCTGCTGCCGGTTCTTGTCGGTTTTTTCAGCCGATTTGGCGACAGCAGAGATGTCGAACTGCTTGAGTCATGGTGTACAAACCCTAACCCGGCGGTAACCATTCTGGCGGTAGAGGGTCTGAGCCGTATTCAACCAGATCGGCTGCGCAACTTCCTTTACCCGCTGCTGACCAGTGAATCTGCGGGCATCAGGTCGCGCGCGATCAGACTGCTTTTTCGCTGGCACCCTGAAGAAGCACTGCGGCAGCTTTCCGACATGCTCGAATCAGATATTATCGATGAGCGAAGAGCGTCGCTGGCACATGCTTTTTTTCTGCCATTCGATCGCATAAAACACCAGCTGATCCGCTTTATGATCAGAGAAAGCGAACCTGCTCTGCTGATACAGGCAGGTCAGATACTGATCATCAATCCTGACCTGGAGGCAGCAAATTCGGTTGCAACCGTGGCTGTCGAAACTTCTGCCGAAAAGGTGCCGATCATCAAAAGCATATTGTTGCAGCAATGCGAGTTTCTGGCCCGCATCAAGCTTATCGAAGAATCGCATGAGTCATATGCTGACCGTCTGCTGACCGAAGCCACCAGCGCAATTGCGACGAAACGTGCCGACAAACTTGCTGAAGCGGCTCGCAACGGTCAGATCAGCAATGAGACAGATCTTGCCACAACAACAGCTCTGCTCAAGCAGAAATTTTCGCCAGACCTGCCGCCACAGCACCTGCTGCCTTTGCTGGAAAGCCTCATACTTATCGATCCTGCCTTTCTGCAGCCACACCTGTCGGCACTGCTGCAGATACGCGATATCAACATACAGATTGCCGCTCTCTCGGCCATGGCAAAAGTAAACCCGGTCAGAGCGGAAAAAATGCTCGAACAGTATCTCTGCTCGGCCAGCCCGGCCCGCCGACGCACCGGCATTATCGTGCTCGCCAGGCTCGAACGCAACTTTTCCAGACCGCTGCTGCTCAAAACATTGGCAGGCGAAAATGACCGTGAACTGCTCGCACTCATCGAATCGCAGCTGACTGAACCTCTGCCGCGCGAGTCAGTCATTCAACTGTTCAGAGCGTGCGTTCAGTCTGATCAATGCGAAGAGCGCCAGGCTATGCTGAAGCGACTTTGTCTTGCCGCCGGCATGCAACCGGAAGAAGCCAGACAGGCCGCCGACGACTGTGATTTCAGCCACGAAACGATCATGCTCGGTCGTGCCGAAAAACAGATTGCCGACACAATAGCTCCCGAAAGGGCTCAGAGCGAAAAGAGCACTGATTCACATGCCGATCTGGTAACCGGCAGATCGCAGTTCGCCTTGCGCTACCAGGGTCTGGCGCCTTTTGCCAGAATACAGTCGATCATTGAAAGCATGAGCAGAAGTTCTCAGCAAAATGATGAATACAGCGAGTTACTCAACAACGAAACCAAAGAACTGCAGCGTTTTGCCCTGCAGAGCGCCAGCACGGTCTGCGCACTGAAAAGACGAAAAGGCTTTTCGCCGGTTAAGATACTCAAACAAAATCTGTCTCTCAAAATACCGATATGGACAGAAATTGCTGCCAGCCTGGCCCTGATGACACCTGAAACCGCGCGTCTGATTACCCCACAGCTGCAGCAGAACCAGTGGGTAAGCTGGCCAGAAGCAGTGCTCCCATTCATATTGAAGCTGGTCGCTTCTACCGGGCGGCCGGTATTTTCTTCTTCCGTAGCCAGTCTGCTGCATCACAACCGTAGCGAAATCAGATGTGCTGCCATTTTATGCCTTGCTGCTATCAACCCCGTCGATCTGGTCGATTCATTGCAAACTCTGATCGCAGACGAAGATCCTGAGGTTGCAGAGATCGCCTGCTGCAAAACCAGAGAAATCGAGGCCCGCTTCAGATCTGGCAGCACGGCAGCCGTCTCCGGCAAATTCTTCAATGCTCTGTTCGCGCGCCTGCAACAAATGTCGAGCTTTTCGCAGGCCGCTGTTGCTGGCAGCCTGATATTGCTGCTCAGCGTCTTTCTGCTTGCCGACCAGTTCCCGTTTAATTCCGATAACGATGCCACAAAAACCGGGAAATCTGTCAGAGCAAATCATACAGCTGCAGGGAAAGTGCCCCTGCATCGCTTCGAACACTGGCGGCAGCAACCAGAAAGTGGCCAGGAAAGGGTTGTTTTCGGTCGTATCGAAGAAAACTATTCCAATGCCATATTGCTGCACAGCCCTGCTCTGAACGCTTCGATACTGATCCGGCACGATCAGGGGGTTCTGCCATTGCGCAAAGACCAGCACTTCAACGGGCGGGTTAAAATCGAGAACGTCGATGCCGGGCGCATCGAATCTACCTTATTGCCGACAGCGGAGGAAAAGCGATGAGAAAATCCAGAGGTTTATTTAGAGCTTGCATGATGCCTGCGCTGATAATCATGCTGGTGGCGATGCAGGCCGCTGCAGTAGAGTTGAATGTCGCCCGCCAGGGTGTTGTCAAAAATGTGCCGACACAGGAACCCTACAATGGATGTCTGATTGTGCGAGAAGGACCAGGCATGGAATACCCTGTAAAAGGACATGTCGTTAACGGTGATACGGTTACCATTGATGGAACCTCCGGCAACTGGTTCAGAATTACTGCCCCCAAAAGCGGCTATGTCTGGGCAAGCTACATCACGGTAACTGACTTTGACACCATCGAAAGCGAGAACATGGACAAGCCTATCGATCTCGAAACGCTCGTCGACAATTCAAAGCCCGAAGACTTCGATTATAATCTGGCTGAGCGCAAGAAACTGCTTGAAGACAATAAAGTCTACGAAATCGACATCGATCGGGAGATCAATCCTTGACCTGCTGCCGCAAACACACCGTTACCCGTTCAGGTTCGATTCTGCTGGTCACCACAGCGGTGCTGTTCTGCATGTTTCTTTTTGCCATTGGCTATTCACGCTTTTTGAGCCATCAGGCCGATGCTGCCGACAAGATCGGCAAAAAACAGAAGCTTGGCGAATTTGCAGCGGCACTGGCCACGCTGGCCACTCACAAACTCAAGTATTCAGCCCAGCTCGCCCACAATGCTACGGAACAGCGGGCATGGCCATCGCCAGGTTCAGCCATGGGCGCCATTTTTGCTTACCTGTCGCAGCCGTTGAGCAGATTCGATACGGTCAGATATTTTCCTCTGCCGCTCGACGAAGACGCGACTGGCCACTTTGCGCTGCTGCTCGAGCAGCTCTGGCAAGATGCCGGCTATGGAGACGAGCTCGAAGAATCTATTACAGTCGCTGTCTGGCGTGATGATTTTGCGGCCACCGGTGCTGCCCCTGGCGCCTACACCCGCGACAAAAGCGGCAATCTGCGAATGATTGTCAATCTCACGGTGTTTCATGGAAGCGGGCACTCTACCAGCCTCGACTTCAATTACTCCTGCCCGATCCGCATTGCCGCCGCCCATGTGCCGGTGCTGTCAAAATACAATCTTTATATTGAAAATGCCCGGCTCAACAGTGGCGAATACGATGCCAGCTACAATCAGGTCAGTGTCGACAGTTCGGGCAATCTTAACGAGACCAGCACAAGAGCGCGCCCTCTCGTTCTCAACAATGACGGCAATCTCAACCGGCCGGTCAAACTCGAGTTTCGCAACTTCGTCGAAGATGACCGCGGCCTCGTTTATCTTGGCGGCAACGCCTCGATTTTCCTCAATCTGGCGCGTTCCGACTTCAATGCGCCCAATTCCAATTCAGGCGAAGGTTTTCAGTTTTTCCGCCGGGGCAAGGAAGGCGCTTACCCGGTTGACTTCGGCGATTCACCAGATTCTGGCCGAATGCTGCTGTGTCTGCTCAATCAGGGCGTGTCAGATGCGACTGATGAATGCAACCTCTCGTTCTATCGCAAAGTCGAATCGGGATATTTTGGCGTCAGACAGGTACAGGAAGGGCGCATGCGCTACAGTTCGCTGTTTCGGCTGTTTGGCGTGCAAAGTCGCCCCTCACCCACCCTCGTGCAGGGCAACGTGCTGAGTCAATATCTGACCATCGGTTTATTACGGGGCAAAGATGGCACCCCGGGAAAACCAAAGTATCTCGACAACCTTTCTTATGCAGCACCGATGCAGCCAGACGCCTATTACTACAATTGCATCAACCTGCCCGAATACGATGACCTGCGAGTCGCCTTCGGCTTCGATAACAGCCTGGAGTCGTATAAGAGATACGTCAAGGAATTTTCGTCACGCGTTGACCATCGCCCGTACAATCAGGCTCTTGGTTTCATGTATTCGCAGACAAACCCCGACGCAATCAAGCTCTTTTCTGAATCAGACCTGCTCAGCCAGTTTGTTAAGAGCTCCGATCACGAGGCGACACATAAGGTGCCCGGGGTATTTGCCGCGATTTACCCGGAAGTCGCCGATCTCAAAACCATGGGCGCATTCGGGAAAGGCTTTGCTGATGCCGAAAAAGCCTCTTACCGTTTTGACAATGAAGATGAAACTGATGCCCTTGCGCTTCTCAAAGAGCAGGGCCTCGTCAGCCAGAACCGCCTGATCGTTGACGGCTGGGTGCGGTTTTCTTCTGGAATAACTATCAGTCGGCCGCTCGAATACATGTCTTCTGGCGGCATAGTAGTCGAAAACGGCGATCTTGTCGTCGAGGCACCGTTAAAACCTGCCGGCTTTCGAGCGAACTGCCTGCTTTATCTTGTCGTACTCAACGGCAATATCGTCTTCAAGACGCCACCAGATGCAACGATACAGGCTGGTATAATCGCATTTTCAGAGACCTCTGAAAACGGCAGAGTCTCTTTTGTCTCGCCACCGGCCGAAATCAAAGGCGCCATGGCCATGAAAAGACTGGTTCGCAACAGCAGTGAGGCTGAAACCTTTCAGGGCACCAGTCTCGTGTATTTTCCGGCGCTGGCTGCCAGCCCGGCTGGCAGCGACGGTTTATCCAACGAAACACAACTGTTGACATTCAGCTTCGGGCAGTTACCGCAGGAGATCAGATAATGCTCAACTGCCGCAAAAAACCGGGCTTTTCGTTTGTCGAAGTGATCATCGCCATTACCATCATGGCAATCGGTCTGATTCCGATCATGTGGTTCTTCTCGCGCAGTAATGTTGGCACCATCAAAACCCGCGACGAAATTTATGCTCAGCAATATGCCGCTGAACTCTACGATTACGTTATCGCCAGCGGATTCAGCGCCTGCACGCCAACCGGAGAATCTGGCATCGAAGTTCCTACGATCACCATTGAAGATGAGACAATCGCTGTCGAAGAGCGTTTCACCCGACGCCTGATCGTCGCCGAGCTCGCCCCGGCACACAATTCGGAATGGCCGCTGCAATACCGCACGGTAGCTGTCGAAGTAAGCTGGACAGCAGATCAACAAGTACGCAATCTGCGACTCACCGGAATCATTCATGCGCCCAGATAATCATAAAAAATCAGGTATAACACTTATCGAAGCCATGGTTTCGGCAGTCATTGCCGCGCTGGTTTTCGTAGCAGTCAGTCGCATGATGGTAAGCGCACTGCAGATGTCACGCACCGGCAGCAGTCATCTGACCAATCTGCTCGCCGCCGACATAGTTCTGCAGCAGATTCTGCTCGATCTCAAACAGGCGACAGCAATCGTTTCTGACGAGGCGCAACTGGCCGCCGGCCAACTTGAGCTTGAAAAATTCTACTGGGAAAACGACAGCGCCAACCCCGGATTGAGCGCAGCAAGCTATCGCCTGCCAGAAGACGGGCGCGGACTGCTGCGCAACAGCGAGGGTAACGAACATCTCTATTACCCGGATCGACATTTTTCGCTGGCCTTCAGACTGGTTTCGGTCGGAGCTCACAATGCAAAAGGGCTGATTGTCGACCTCAAGGTCAGCACACCGCCCGACGAAACTGAACAGCATAGATTCAGACGCTTCGTCTACCTTGAGAGCCTGCCTGAGAACCGCTCGCTGATCAACGATTACCGGCCTGTTCAGAACTGAGATTCAAGTCACTGCCACGCTGTCAGTGCGCTGCAAAATTATCAGCGTGAGGTCATCATCGAGCTCGGCTGCGGCAGTGCTTTTAACCGTAGCAATGATACTGTCACGCATTTGAGTTGGAGACAGATGTAGATAATCACTGCATATCTGCGCCAACCCATCTGAGCCGTAGGGTTTACCGGCTTTGTCGGCAGTTTCAATGAAAATGTCTGTATAAAGCACCAGATGATCTCCGGCAGCCAGCTGTACAGTTGCTTCGGGAAAGACGGCGTTACGAGTGCTGAAGCCAAGCGGAGGCCGGCACAGTTGAGGAAACTTCTGCCTTTTTCCTGCAGAAAAGTGCAGTGGCAGCGGATGTCCTGCATTGATACAGTCTACCCGACCGGTTACACCATCGACGACGGCGGCGAACAGGGTCATGCATTTTTTGCGGCTAAACTGGCTGAACAGCAACTCATTGAGGCAGGCAAACATCTCTGACCGCGAAAACTCGGGGTTTGCCGCATAATCGGTCACCACAGCCTTGATCATGGTCGTCACCATCGCCGAACTGACACCATGCCCGGTGACATCGCCGATCAGCACCAGCCAGCGGCCATCCGGCAGCGTCAGAAAGTCACAGTAATCACCACCGAGATCGGCCGCCGGAATGTAAGCAAGATCGCTGTTAAATCCGGGCAGTGCCGGAGCCTGTTCGGGAATCAACTGCATCTGAATGGTACGCGCCGATATTATGTCAGCAAGCTTTTCACTGGTTGCGTTGAAAGTTGCCGACAATCGGCCAAGTTCATCGTTCTGCAGAACTTCGAGGCGATGACCGGTATCGCGCCGCCGCAGCGCCTGCACGCCATTCATCAGGTTAGCTACCGGTCTGATGATAGTATAAGAGAACATCGAACCGACCAGCAGAGCCAGGATCAGAGCAAAAAGCACGCCCCAAGCAAGATCAGACCTGATGCCGGAGATCTCACGCTCGACTTCATCGAGAGGATACAGGCTGAGCAGCAGCGTTCCGGCCAGCTTCTTACCTGGCGCGCCGGCGGCGACCCATCTCGCACCGTTCCAGTCGATCAGGCTGTTCTGCGGCCGGTTGCTGCGTTGAATCTGGCGAACGAACCTCATCAGTTCGTCTGGCGACTCTGCTTCTGGCGGCCAAAGCTGAGAATAGACATTTGACCAGGCAAACAACCTGAGTGCTCCGCCACCGAAAGAAACGCGGTTCATCAGGTCGGAATTCAGATAATTCCTGACTGCCCAGCGCACGTGCTGATCTACTACAATAAAAGCCGCTCTGGCACCAGGATCGTCAAAGACATCCCAGTACCAGAAAATTTCAAAACCTCCAAATGAGACCTCATGCAACTCATCAGGACTTTCAAAAATTCTGGCCCAGCCGCCAAATGGCCCTTCGAGAAATTCCTGCACCAGCACTTCAGAAGCCCTGGGAGGCACTGTTTGGCCTGTCTGCCGGTGTCCGAGAAAATTGTTGATTCCCATGCGTGCAACTGCTTTGCCGATAAGACCGAGTTGTTGAGCTGTCTCACGCCGCTGAATCGTCATCAACACCTCTGCGTCAATGTCGCGCACTTCGACCCAGTTGATCAGGTTTTCGGCATCGAACTGGCGAAATTTCTGAAAAAGACTTGCCGGGTTCGTCTTCATTTCTGGAATTTCTTTAAAAGACCTGAAGTAGTTGAGCATCTGCGCCTTTTCTTTTTCAAAATTGTTTTCGAATTCATTTATGCTGCCATGACACGCCAGCCAGGCCTCCTGAATCAGAAGCTCGCGGCGCTCTGAAATGTATTTCCAGCCAAAATATCCCAGGCCCGACAACGGCAGAATAACAGCATACAGGATCAGACCGACCAGCTTAAGCCTGATCGGAGCCGAGCGCATTCTGGTCGGCAGATCGCTGCTGCGAATCAGCATTGCCAGTAGCAGCAGCATAACGAGCAGAAAGATTTTGAGTAAAGTGCGTGCAAACACAGGATCGAGGCCTGAAAACTTCTTCGTGATCACAAGAAATCGGTCGCCGACCCGCTTTTTGACAATCTGCAGGTGTCTGCCTTCATCTGCAGTCGCTGCGCGTGTCTGTATGCCAAGATTGACACCGGCAGTCAGCTCCGCCGGCAGAAAGTTCTTGAGATCGTCTATCGGCGGCACTGTCCACAGAACTACGTAAATGCCAGCAGGACTGCTGGTGCTGTCTTCTCGATATTGGGGGCTGCGGCGATAATAGATGTAGCCATCACCACGGTATCCGCTGAACTTCATGATTCGCCCCTCATGTGATTTCAACATTGACGATGAATAGGGTGCTCCGAATAGAGTGTTCAAGTATTTGGCCGAGGCATAAGTGTGTCGACTTGAATAGCCATGTGCATTTTCCCAGGCATCGATGAGTGGTTCGACATGTTCGCTCAGCAATTTTTCGGGAGTTGCCAGTTTGCCTTCCACAAAAACGGCAGGGAAAAAGCCAAGCTGACGTGCGCTGAAATCGACCACCAGCTGTTCGATCCTTTGCGCGTCAACAGTTGTGCCATCAGCGTAGAGCTCATCATAAAGCCGGTCAAAATGCAGCCCGAAAAAGCGTTCAGGATCGAGATGTTCACAAATCGACTCGGCCTGCCTGTCGAGAGCCTGTTCACCATCTGAGCTCTGGTTGGCGTTCATCTGCTCGATTACGGCACTGCCCAGTAACCAGATGGCTGCGACCGGCAGCAGAAAGATAAGAACCAGCGCAGCTGCAGCAGAGAACATACTGCGTGGCCGGGTGCTATGGTTCTCATGCAGCATTGGCGGGCTCCTTCGTCAGATTCTTGATGACCAGCATAGTAAGATCGTCCTGTTGAACTCCGCCGCCAAGAAAACTGTTCCAGACTGATTTCATATGTGCCAGAGTTTCGGCCGGCGATGCTCCGGCAAGCTTTGCCAGCTCAACGTAGAGCGCTTCGTGGCCATAAACTCTGCCATCAGGGGCTTGCACCTCGATCAGCGCATCGGTATAAGAAAACAGCATGTCACCAGGCTCCAGGCTAAGCAGCCGATGTTCGGGCTTTCTTTTGCTTTCACGCACACCAAGAGGCATGCCAGTCAGCGAGATCTCTTCGGTACTGCCGTCGCGTCTGATAATAACCGGCCAGTTGTGCCCGGCATTGATCAGATGAAGGCTGCAGTCATTGGTATCGAGCAGCATGAACAACATTGTCATCATCTTTTTGCGACTCAAAGTTCTTAACAGCAGCGAAGATATCTTTGCCGGCAGATCGATAAAATCTAAACCATCGCGGCACGCCTTGAACACGGCCGCTTTCGCCATGGCCATGCACAACGCCGCCGAAGTGCCATGCCCGCTGACATCACCTATTAAAAAGAGATAGCGACTGGCCTCGAGCTTGACATAGTCGCAGTAATCACCGCCGAGATCGGTTGCCGGCATATTGAAAATGGCAGTGTCGAAGCCCGGAATTTCGAGCTTTTGCTGAGGAAACAAAGCCTCCTGAACCTCTCTTGCAAGCTGCATCTCGTTAAGTTCATCGACCATGCGGTTGAAAGCCTCGCCAAGCGCACCAAATTCATCACCGGAATCGATGACGACCCTGGCTTCCGGATTTCGCTGCTGTACCAACATCATGCCGCGATCGAGCTCGGTTACCGGCCCGAGGAAAGTATCGGTCAGAACCCTCGCAATCAGCAGAGCCACCGCGAAAATCACGACAATAGCCAGCGCCAGCAGGCGATACAGCAGGTCGATACGCTCGCGCACCACCCGCTCGTCAGTCATTACCAGCAGGCTGTATGGCTCCAGCACACGCCCTGGATACGCCAGAGCCAGCCAGTTGCGGCCGGCCGACTCGATTCGACGCTGCTCAGGCGTATCGGTCAGAATCGCCGCACGCATCAGCGCATCAGCAGCAGCGCCTGTTTCGGCTTCCATACTGCTTTTGAACCAGCTTTGTCTGGCTGAATCAAAAACAGCAATAGCCTCATGCGGGCTGCTGTATTCTTTGACAACTCGCCTGAGGAAGCTCCTGCGCGCAAGATTTCGCGCATGAAATATGTGAATGATCGCGACCGGATGCCCAGGAATATCAATATAGTGCCAGTACCACATCAGCTCGTTCATGCCAAACCGGGTGTTGTGAACTTTGCCCGGCGCCTCGGTTATCTGACCAAAACCAAAATCCGGGCTGGCAAAAACGTCATTCAAAACCGGATCAGGCTTTCGCTTTATCGCGATCTGTTCAGCACGACTCCGCTGCGACAGCCGCTTCGCAATGAGATAACGCCCATAGGCATCGACAGATTTCTCGAGACCTTCGAACCAGCTGCCACTGTTAAACAGGCTGAGCGTCTCACCATCGAGCCCAATCAACTGCAGCCGAATCGCCTGCCCCGACTCGATCATTGACTGGGCCGCCTTTTCATATCCGGTAGCTGAATAATTTTCCCGCACCAGCTGCCGCAAAGCATTGCAGCGCCGGCCAAAGCTGCGCTCTTCTTCGGCAAAGTCGTCTTCTATGGCAGAAAGCCGGGTGACCTTTTCTTTTTCAAGCCGCGACCACAAAACTTTTTCGTGGGTCGAAACAGCAATCACTCCGGTCATCAGAAGTCCGGCGGTCGGAATGACAATAGCGATGAGCAGCAGCGCCATCAGCTTGCTGCCTGTACGAAGATAGATTCTGCTAAGATCGAAAGATCGACTGAGCAACAAGACCATCAGCAGCGCCAGAAAAATAGCGAATAAAAGGTTGACCATGCCGATCTGGCCGTAATCACTCAAACCCGGCTCAGCCACCGAACCGAGAAAAACGCCGTGATTGGTATTGACCGCCAGCCACATTCTGCCGGCCTCCAGCAGGTATTCTGCTGAGCTTTGCTCTATTTTTCCGCGCAGATAGTTGTGATTATGCAGCGTTCCCCGCGTGAAAAGTGGATACTCATGATCGTGGCTCCAGAAAGCCAGTTGCAAATCATCATTCGTATGCTTCCTGAACAGTCGGTCAAGAATTTGATGCGTCTTGTACACTGGAAAAACAATGATCAGAGCACCGGCAAAACTGTCGGGTGACCACTTTTTCCAGTAGAGGTAACCGTTCGCGCGCTTTTTTTTGAGACTGAGCAGCTGCCCTTCATGATTTTTGATCACTCCGGCGCTGGCTTCGGCTCCGAGTAATATCTGCAGGCGCTTAAGCTGCCGCTGTTCGTCGCCCTTTTGATAGGCCGGGGTTGTGGCAAGAATATCCCATAGTTTGTTGACAACAAAGCGGTTCGGCGCAGCATACCCTGGCAGACTCTGAATCTTTCCAGCTTCATCGAACAGATAGACGGCAAGATCCTGACCGCAGAAAGACTGCGCTTTGGCAATCATCCGCGACCTGTCAGCGGGTGACACAGCATTTTCTCTCACCTGATTCAGCAGGCTTTCAACCAGGCGAAAATAAAAACCACCCGGAGAACCGGCGTCGGCAATCTGAATGAGTTTCTGCCGCAATCCGGTTCTGGTTTCGGTAAATTTTGCCTGACGTCGCTGTTCGAGCAGTCGATGCGCTACCAGATAAAGCGAAACTGCTGGCAGAATTGCAAAAATAAAAAGAACCAGCAGTTTGCCCCGGAAAGATTTCATCAGAATTCCATTATGAGTTTATACGCAGCCTGAATTGCAGCTCATGTGCCTGATAAGCTTAGAGCAGCCCGACGATTTTGTAAACCCCGCACTTTTTGCGAATCTTAAAACTCAGTAGCCGGCGGCGATGGCGGCGCGATAGGCGTCGTAGGCCTCGCGGTATTTCTGCAGTTTCTGCTGTTTTTCGCTTTCGCTGGCGGTGGTCGAAGTCACCGCATCGGTATATTCGCGGTAGGCGTTTTCATAGTTTGAATGCGCCTGTTTCAGCGATGAGGTCTGAGGTGCTGCAGCAGCGGCCTGTTCGGTCTGCGCAACTTCAGCTGGCGGAGCCGGATCTTCGATTTTGACCAGATCGGATTCGAGCGTCGCTTCTTCTTTGCCTTCAGAGCTGCCTATAGCGGCATAAGCTTCGTAGCCTTTTTTAAGAACCTTGCGACCGATCCAGCGGCCGATGCCGCCGCCGATACGCTTACCCAGCTTGCTGCCAATAGTTGCCGCGGCTATGGTACCAACAATAGGCAACACCAGCGGCCCACCGCATGAGAAAAATGCTATGCCGGCAGCAGCACCCATGGTGCCACCGATCAGATCGCCAATCACGGCGCCGATCGCATCAGCCGTCAGCGAGGCCTTGTTTACGGTTCGCGTTGCATCGATGACGGCGCCAAGATCGACCTTGCGACCGTCTTTGAGCTTCCATTGTGTAACCAGAGCGCTGATTGCCTTTGCAAAAGTTTTGGTAACTATATCTCCGATACGAAAGCCGAGCATGGCACCCATACCAGCTGCCAGCGGCCCACCGACTGCCGCGCCGAGCACATAGCCGATTCCGGCACCTATTGCGCCGCCTGCCTTCCCGACGACAAATCCGGCTGCACTCGAGGCTGCCTTGGTAATCCACCAGTCGCCATCTTTGAGCTGTTCAACCTTCTGTTGAGTTTTGAGTTTGATGCGCTGAAACAGTGACAGCTCCGCCGCTTCGACGAAAGGCGCCAGCAGCAGCGAAAGCGTGAGCAGCAGGCTCAAAAAGCACAGTTGTCGAGATGCGAATCTCATTTAACGCTCCATGCACTCAGAGATATGTACATAGATTATAAGAAAAACTACCCTACCCCGCAATGCTACGACTGCCGTTCCCGCCTGGTGGTCTTGATAATGCGTTGTTATCTGGCAGATACTGTCAGCTTTGAATAAGAGCCATTGCCGTGCCGGGCGCAATATGTATGCAGACGGAATCGCCCGGAACATGCGCTGCGATATCAGCCAACGGCACCTCGGCCAGCAGACTGAAGTTCTTTTGGGGGCAACGCAATACCAGCGTTGCCGTTTTGCCCTTACGAAAAATATTATCGATAATGCAGCCTTTTATTGCGGTAGCTGAGTCAGGGCCGCAGATCGCGATATCGGACGCTCTGATGCCGAGTTTGAAGCAGGATTTTTCAGAATTATCGCCGGTAAGCGTCGGATAGTTTTGAGAAACTGCTATTTTTGCCTCAAGAGCCGGCGAATAAAAATAGCAGAATCCGTCGCTGCGGCCAGAAAACTCAGCCGGCAGAAAATTTTCAGCGCCGAGAATACAAGCTGCCGAAACGGTTTCAGGATAACAGAAAACCTCGCTTTTCGGCCCGGAATCGACGAGTTCGCCATTGGCGATCAGACTGAGGTCATCGCCGAGAAGCTGCGCTTCTTCAAGATCATGCGTGACCAGAAGAAGAGTCCATTTTCGTTTGATCTGCAGATCTTTGAGGTAATGCCAGAGTTTACGCTTGAGCCCGAGGTTGAGTGATGCAAAGGGCTCATCGAGAAGAATGAGCGGACTGTCGGAAATGATTGCACGAGCCAGTGCCGTGCGGTGCCTTTCACCTCCGCTGAGATGGGCAATGTGTCGATCGAGAAGATGCGCGATATCGAGTTCGATCGCCAGGGGCTGCAGCCTGCTTTCGGCTTCTTGAATGCTGATACCTCGAAGCCGCAGACCATAACAGATATTCTCCCGCACTCGCATGTTCGGAAACAGACAAAGGTCCTGTGGCAGATAAGAGACATCACGAAGCTCTGGTTCCAGGTGACTGATATCACGCTCACCAAAACTGATTCGGCCACTCTCCTGACGACGCAGACCGGCTATTGTTTCCAGCAGCAGAGTCTTACCGCTGCCGGTGGTGCCGACAATCACGTGACACATTCCAGACTGCAGGGTCAGCGAAAGGTTTTTCACCCGAAACTTTCCTGCCGTTATATTTATGTTTTCTAATTTAAGCACTGAGGTTTACCTGGCTGAAATGAATCGCGAGAGATACAGAACGGTCAGACTGACCACGATCAAAAGCGCTATAGCGCCAACGGCACCTTCGATATCGGCGCTGGCAAGGCGCATATAGATCGATATCGGCAAAGTTTCGGTGCGCATGGCAATGGTGCCGGCAACTGTAATCGTAGCGCCAAATTCGCCCATAGCCTTGGCCCAGGTCAGAATCGCAGCAGCAAAAAGGCCACGGCGGGCGTTGGGCAGCACAACTGTATGAAAAGCGGTAAAACTACCTGCGCCCAGGCTGCGGGCCATGTCGTCATAGCGGGTCGGAACTTCATCGAATGCAGCTTTGCATAGCCTCACTGAAACTCCCAGAACCGCGACGAACTGCGCCAGAATTATGCCATAAACGGTAAAGACGAACTGTTGCAGATTATCTTGAATCCAGATGCCGGCTGATGTACTGAAAAAAATCAGAAGCATGGCACCAAGCGCCGCCGGTGAGACGAAAAGTGGCAGTTCGAGCATGGTATCGACCACCCTCTTTCCGACAAAGTCATGCCGTGACAGAGCAAAACCGGCGGGCAATGCAACCAGGCCCGCGATAAACACGACCAGAGTAGCAGCAAATACGCTGGTCTTGATGGCATGCAGGGTGCGGGCAGAAGAAAAAAGAGACGCAACGGTGTCAAACGACAGAAATGTGGTCAAAGAAGCTATCAGAGCAGCATAGATAAAAAATGTCAGTAACGCAACCGCGATTCCTGCACGCCTGAATGTCATTTTGGCAACCAGCCCTCGGGCAGCTGCCAGCGGCCACCCACCGGTTTTTCGGCTCCGAGCCATGCGGTCGCTTCCTCTATCGTAGTGAAGTATTTGAACTTTCGGTAGTATTGCTGACCTTCAGGCGAGATGACAAAGTCTACGAACTGCTGAGCCAGCTCAGGTTGCTTGCTGAAGCTCGAAACAGCGATGGGAATGTAACCGATACGAATGATCTCTTCTTTGGCAAGCGGCACCGTTTCGATTCTCTCAGGATCCCAATGTTCGAAAACCCGCCAGCCGATCACAGCATCAACGGTAGCGAGAGAAATCGATGTCGCAGTCTTCTCGCAGCTTTCGGGATAATTCACGATATTGGCTTTTACTGCAGCGATTTCTTCGGGTTTGAGGTTCTTTTCGAGAATTTCAATGGCATAAAGCCCGACACAAACCCCTTCGGGATTGGCGATGGCAACTCGCAGACCTGGCCGGGCAAGATCGCGCAGACTTTTTATGCC
>Ga0116144_10000944_pt1 | contig 37394 bp, 24 predicted proteins | sample AD_UKC035_MetaG_FD_89746 | JGI IMG/M metagenome (GOLD analysis project Ga0116144, IMG submission 89746) | Active sludge microbial communities of municipal wastewater-treating anaerobic digesters from USA - AD_UKC035_MetaG | ecosystem: Engineered > Bioreactor > Anaerobic > Digestate | place: USA...
GGTCATCCTCCACGTAGAGCACGCCTTCCTTATCATTCACGAGCACACCGGCTGTCACAGCGAAGACATCGCCGGTCATGTTCTTGGAGCTGCGCTGGAATGGTGTGAAGGCGGTGGAGGTGTAGACGTAGCCATACCATTCGGCGCCGTCCAGCCGGCCATCCTCGTCCATATCCGGATCAAGCGGCGAGGTGGTCGTGGTGAAGACCTCCATGGGGTCGGAGAGGGTGTCTTCGTCCGTGTCGGCCAACACCGGCGAGGTGTAATAGACCAACACCTCCTCCCCATCCAAAAGGCCGTCATCGTCGCTATCCGGGTCCAGGGCGCTGGGCATCCCGTTTGTGCCCGGCTCTAGCCCGTCATTCAGGCCATCGTCGTCCGTGTCAGAGTCGCCCGGGTGGGTGCCATTGGTAAATTCATTCCCATCACTGACGCCGTCATTGTCACTATCCGCATCAGTCGGATCGGTGGTAATCCATTGACCGTAATCCACGTGCGGTGAATAGCCCATATAGAGATACCCGGTGACTTCTTCGCCATCGGTGCGGCCATCGCCATCCGTGTCGGGATTGTGGGGATCGGTGCCGATGTTGATTTCGTATGAATTAGCCAGCCCATCGCCATCATCGTCAAACGGAACGATGAAAGATTGGACGTACGTGATAGGGGTGGTCTCGTAGCCATTGGTGGCGGTGAGGTAGACAGTATGCGTCGGGTTTCCCGATGCTGTAAAGGTGTGGGTGATGGAGGACGCGCCGGAGACAACCACCGGGCCGTCGCCGAAGTTCCAGGTATAGGTGACAGGCGTGGTCGCGTCAGGCGGAGCGTAGGTGGGGGTGAAGATGGCGGTGTAGTCGTTTGTCAAACCGGCCTGGGCAACGACAAACGTTACATCGGAGAGGGGCCGTCCGGTGATCACAATAGTGGTTTGATAGGTGACCGGGACGCCATAGCCATTGTCAGCCGTGATGGTCACGAGATAGACGCCGACGGCGGTAAAGGTGTGCTCGATATTGGGCGAAGTGGTAGTGAAGGGCGCGGCGCCGTCGCCAAAGTCCCAGGTGTAGGTAATCGGTTGTGAAGCAGTGTCCGGGGTAAAGTTGACGCCAAACATGATCGGCTCGCCTTCCATGGGCGTCTCCGGCGCATAGGTGAACGACACAGTGCCAACGCCTTCGTCAATCTCAAAGATGTGGTTGGCGGAGGCGGCGCCGTATTTGTTCGCCGTGGTCAGCTGGACGTTATACGTGCCGCCATGCGCGTAGGTGTGGCTAATCATGGCTGCGTTCGTCATCATGCTGCCGTTATCCCCAAAGTTCCACGTATACGTGATCGGCGGATCGGACGCGGTGGGCGTGTATGAGGCGGTGAAAGTCAAGGGAACGCCCACTTCCAACGCGGTGATCGTGTAGGTGAAGCTGGTTTGCAAGACAGGTTGGTGAACGCTCAATACCCGTGCATATTCGGCGGTGTCGTAAGGATTGGCTACCACCAGCGTCACCAGACGGTCTTCGTCATTAGTAAATTGATGGGTAATAGTGGGGCTGGAGGTTACAATGACGGAACCATCGTCAAAGTCCCAGGTATAGGTAATAGGCAGGGTGTCTGTGATGGATTCGTAGCTGGCAGTAAACGTGATGGGTTCATTTGGCATGATGGTAGCCGGTGTGTGCGTAAAGGAGGCCGATTTTACAGCGGGCCAGGCATAGAGGTATACATCATCTATGTGCCACTGGGCATTATTGCGCACATCGGCCGCGAAGCGGAGTTTGACGGTGGGCTTTTCCCCAAAGGCGGCCAGATCCAGCACACCCGTGGCCCAGCGATCTATTCCATTCGAGTACGTGACGACCTTGCTCCAAGTGGGGCCGCCGGTAGAGACCTCTATGTAGCCTTGGCTGGGCGTCGGCAGGGTGTAGGTAGTGTTGAATTGCAGCATGGGTCGCGCGTAATCCGACAAATCCAACACTTGCGAGGTCAAGGTTCCGCTGATAGGCGATACCGCAGTCGCCTTCCACAGCTTGGTGGGCAGCGGCCAAGTTTTGGTGTTGAGGTTCCAGGGCGATTCCCAACTGGCCCACTGCGTTAGACTGCCTTCCATGTCGTCACCAAAGACCTGAATGGCGTTCGCCACCGGTTCGAACTCTTCGGGGGCGTAGGCCAGGGCCAGGTCGGTCTCGTGGACCTGATCCAGAACGGTATAACCGGCGGCGCTCAGGATTCTGAGCGCGACGACGGTGTAGGGGCCGCCCAAATCGCCGCGTTGATTAATCGCACGGCCATCAAAGGTCAAGGTCAATGCCTGTGTGCCGGTCAGCAGAGCGGTCGGATCGCTCAGGGTGTAGACGAACTCAGTCCCGGCAGCATCCTGCAACCAGCCTTCTACACGATAGGTTCCCGGAATGTTGACTTGCATTTGCACAGCAACGTTCAGTTGGTCGTAACGGCCGTCGCCGTCCAGGTCCACAGCGCTGTCGGTGAAGACATTGGTGGGCGTGACATAGGTTCCCTGGCGCACAACGCCGGTGGGATACATATCCAAGGTAATCGGGCCATCAGTCAGTGAAGGGCCAACCTCGGCAATGGTATAACTGGCCTGATCGCGTGAATCCAGAAAGGCGCCGCCGTCTTCGAAGAGCTTCACCCGTGCCAGTTGATAAGGCGCGGCAACAACCGGGCCTAGGTCAAAGACCAGCGTGGCCGGCGACTGAACGCCGGTCCAGACGGCCTGGCCCGCGAAATTGCCCTGGCGATCATAGAGCGCGCCCTCGACGCGGAACGGACGCTTGGCTACTACGTCAAAGCTCACATCCACCGCCAACGCATCATACAGGCCGTCGCCGTCCTGGTCTACGCCACGGTGCTGATAGACATCGGCGAGTTCCGCCGAGAGTTTTTCAAATTTTTCGGATGGATACCGGTCAATCACGTTGCCCGCCTGGAGCAAGTCGGTCACTTTGTCCCATGGCCCCAAACGCCCATCGAAATCGGCAAAATCGCTAATCCACAGGTGATCTACTATGTAAGGTTCCGACGCTTCCGCCTTGCCGATGCTCAAGCCCTCGAATGTCAGCGGAATGATGTGCGTGCCCGGCGCCAGCGAGACGGTCACTTTGTCGGCAAAGACGCCGCCATAGGTGGCAGTTCCGCCGGGCAGGGCCAGGAAACCGCCAAGCGTGTAATCGCCGGCGCGCGCCACATCCACGACGGCTTCAACAATCAGAGCATCAAAGCGCCCGTTCCCGTTCAAGTCCACGGCATACTCGTCCTGAATGGGCCGCAATTGGGCCGCGGGCGGCTGCGCATGGTTCATAGCCAGCGGCAGATATACGGAGTATTGCGGGGCAACGGTCGGCGACGCAAGGGTGGCGGCGACGGTCAGGGCTTCGCCGGCAGCCAATACCGTAGGATAAGGACAAGACCCCACGTGTTGAGGGGTGCAGGCTTTCGGTTTCGGTTCGATGGGCCAGTTTTCGAGCATGTTACCGCCTGGGTAGGGATTGGGCAGTTGGTAGACGGCGGTGCCGAAATCGTTGGGCCGCCAACCATCCCCCTGCCAGGAGGGAATGTTCAGGGTGTCAATTTGCGGCGATTTTCCCTGCAACTCCAGAGGGCGGCGGCTATCCCATGAGTATTCCCACCCATTGGTGAAGTCCGACCAAATGTCGGGCCATACCGTGCTGACCGCGTTCCAATCCCAGGTGGCATTGGACGCGACAATGAGATCTCCCGAACTATCCGGGTACCAGTTATAGATGGAACGATTCGTGCTGGTGTTGTCCTCGTCAAAAGGATAGCACGCGGGTTCCTCACCGGGCGAGCCATAGCTCCGCGATACACGCCAATCGTTATACTGCCACACCAGGGCAGAGGTATCATACCAGCCGCCCGAGGTGCCCTCGCCATGTCCGGGAGTGCGATTCCAATCTACGATGAAGGGTCGAGCCGCGATCCCGGCGGAACGCAGGAAGGCGGTCAATAAGTTCGCTTGATCCTGACACGCGCCGCCGAATTGGGTGTAACAACCTACATTGGAATCCCAATATCTCTCCAATACGGCATAGGTGTTGTTATTAATGCCATCGTAATCCACCCGCGACTCGTGGTTGGCCCAAGAGGTCAGGGAGGTGATGGCTTCTGACGGCGTACTTTTGCCCTCAATTCGGGGCATAACGTGGGTCAGGAAGACGTCCTTTTCGTATTGATGGGTCCAGAAGGCAAAGGTGTTTCCCCAGGTATAGTGGTATTTTTCATTGTCGCATGGCTGACCAGGGTGTGCGGCGCATGTCCAGTCATAGGCCCACTCGCTGGTATACCACCAGACGGAGGTTTCATCGCGCACATCGTCCGGATCGTCGTTGTAGACGTAGGCGTCTAATTCGGTCTGCGACAGACCGGTCGGCAATTCAAAAATGGCGTAGATCGGCAATACTTGAGGCGTGGCCCATCCCGCCATAGTCAAGGTGGCCGTGTAATGTCCCGTTTTGGCCGCGGCGGGCAAGGTCACGATCCAGCGACTTTCGTGGGCATCTTGTTTTATCGCCGACAGCGCAGTCAAGCCATTGCTGGTGAGGGTCAGCGTGGCCGTCGTCGGGCCGCCAATGGAAAAGGTGGTGCCACGCCGCACGACCAGCGCCTCGGTCAACAGAACCTTATCCCCACCTTGCTTCATGGAGATGTAGTCGGGGTTTGCCGCGCGGTAGTAATCGCGGGTGAGGAAGCTGTTTTGATAGCGCACGTAAATCCCAGGATCGGCATTGTCCAGCGGGTTGGTGCCAAACAGTTTTTCTTCACCGTCGCTCAAGCCATCGTCATCGCTATCCGCATCCTGCGGATCGGTCACGAAGGGGCCGCCGGCCTCGTTATACCAACCGGCCTCTTCAAAGGTGTTGAGTAACCCATCTCGATCAATGTCGGTGGATAAATCCTCCCAGTCCTGGGCGAAGGCCCCCGTGACTGGGCTAAATAACCATGAGACCAACCACATCGTCAGAACACAACTTAGCATCAAACGCCGTTTCATATAAGCATTTCCTCCTAGGTTTATGACTACGCACGCAGGCGCGTTACCCCATCTTACACACAGAGGGTTATAAAAAGGTATCTAAATTGTAAACGAATTTTTAAAAATTTATGAGGGAACCTTAAAACACGGGGAGCACTTCGGAAATGATATAGCGATGTTTCCCCGCCGGGGTCAATTCGAGACGGTCCACCCGTTGCAAAGTAACCTGGGTAGCCGGGCCAAACCGGCGCTGCACTTCCTGCCGCGCATTTTCCAGCCAGGCCGCGCTGACTGGCTGGTTGCACACCAGGCGCACTTCAAGATGCCGCGCATCCCGTTGATATACCTGATACCGCTCCACTTCAGGCTTGACACGAAAGATGTAGGCAAAGAACTCACTGTGAACAAATTGACCGTCGCCGGATACCAGATAATCGTTCGTGCGCCCCACCACTTCTTGCAGACAAGGCAGCGGGCGGCCACACGCGCAAGGTTGTTCCTGATACACCGCGACATCGCCGTTTTTATAGCGGATGAAGGGCATCGCGAACTGGTTGAGCGATGTCGCCACCACCTCCCCCAACTGACCGGGCGGCGCGACCAGGCCGTTGGCTACGACTTCCAGATAACGCACGTCGGCGCAGATATGGAATCCGCCCTGAGCGCACTGATAGGCCATCGTCCCCAATTCGCGTGAACTGTAATGGTCGGCGACCGGGCAGTGAAAGACGGTTTCCAGCAGTTCCCGCTGCGGTTGCGTCAGTTTTTCGGAAGTAGTTTCGATATAATGTGGGCGGATATCTGAGATCCCTTGTTTTTGAAGATGCCGCGCAAACAGCGTCAGGGTGGAGGCATACCCTTTCAACATTTTGGGGCGCCAGACGCGCAACATCTGGGCGAACTCTTGCATCTTCGATTCGGTCATGGCGAAGGCGTTGAGATAACGTTCTTGCATCAAGGCGGCGCGCCACCGCCGGCGCCAGCTCCATTCGGGCATATCTTCATGGGCACCCCATAACCAGGCGGCCCGGTCGCCCTCCTGCACCCCATGCCAGTGGCGGGCGCGGAACCAGGTAGCCGCATTCCACCACCAAAAAGCGCCTTCCACGAAAAAGTGCAGGGGTTCGCCCGTGGAGCCGCCGGTTTCGTTGGGGAACAACTTGTCGCGCTCGAAATTGCGCGCCGTGAGCGCCGGCAGGTTGGCGCGCACCTCTTCGCGCGTTAAAAAAGGCAGGGCTTGAAAATCTGCCAGGCTGCGGATGTCGCGTGGGTGAATCCCGGCTTGTTGGTATTTTTCATGGTAAAAGGGCACATTGTCATAAGCATGCTGGACTAGCCTTTGCAGTTTGCCCAACTGCACCTGCTGAAGTTCGTCCCGCGACAACCATTGTGTCCGTTCCAGTTCCCGCAAATGACGCCGGGTTTCCATCCCTCCCGGCCACAACAAGCGCGTGGCGCGATACACTGTTGGATACATATTCCTTCCCTCCCTCTACTGCACCTCTGATACGGTATAACGATGTTTCCCCGTTGGCGAAGCCGGCAAACTATCCACAAATTCTAGCCGGGCTTCGACCGTTTCCCCCAGAACTTTCCTGACAGCTTGCCGGATGTCTTCAAATTTTTCCAGCGCAAGGTCGCCATCCTTCACCACACGAAACACTAAGAGCGTCTCCGACTGCTGGACAATCTGATATTGTCGAATCGGTCCCAACAGGGGCATCATCGGAATCACAAAGGCGCCCCACACCAATTTTCCGTCTGGCGCACGGAAATGGTCAATGATGCGCCCTTCGACCACCTCCAACAAGGGGGCGCCGCGCCCACAAGGGCAGGCGCGTGAAGTTTTCCGGCCCCAATCCTCGATGCGGTAACGAATCAGGGGAAAGCCGTAGTTCGTCAGGGTCGTCAACACAAACTCGCCCTCTTCGCCGTCGGGCGTCGGCGTTCCGTCACGGAGAACTTCCACGTAGCAATTCCGAGGGCGGATGTGCAATCCCTGATGTTGCTCACATTCACAGGCAATGGAGCCGATTTCGACGCACGAGTAACTGTTGAACACCGGGCAACGCAAGACGTTTTCGATATAGGCGCGCTGAGCGTCATACAAGGGTTCGGCCGCCGTGTAGGCGGCGCGCAGGCGGATCGTGCGCCCCCGCTCTTCCAGAAAACGCGCAAACCGGTACAGCGTGGACACGTAACTCCACAACACCCCACCCGGCTGCTGTTCGAGATGGCGCGCCAACAATTCCATGCTTTGGTCAGTGATATGAAAGGCATTCGACTCCGTGCGATTTGCCAGCCAATCTTTGAAACGCAGCCAGCCCGGCACCGGCGAGGGCGCGCCCACCACCGGATGACCCCAGAGCCAGGTTTGCGGCTGGCCCACCTGCCAACCGGACCAGGTCATTTCTTGATATACATGCGCGGTGTTATACGCGCGATAGGTGGGGTCTTGCATCAACCAGAGAGGTTCGCCAGTGGTGCCGCCGGTCTTGATTTTGATCAATTGCTCGCGTTTCTCTGGCTCCGTGGTGATAAACTTCTCGTAGTTCTGTTGGATAATCTCTTTTGTCAACAGGGGGATCTGCGAAAAAGTAGCCGGGTTGGCCGAAAAGTCCTTCGGCCGAAAGCCAATCTCCCGGAAGAGGTCATGGTAATAGGGGATGTAGTGGTCGGCATATTCCAACAAATGCAAGAGATGATGTTGTTGGAGGGTCAACTGGTCGGAGACGGTCAGCCGTTCCAACTGCCGCAACTCATTCAGGTATTGCAAAATGTCGCTTTTACCGAATGTGTAGGACCACAACGCCAGATACTCACGCAACGATTTCATCCTTCTGCATCTCCCGTCCGCATATTATCCACTGAAATAGACAAGGTTTCGGCAGCCGCCCGATTTCTCAGCAACTTCATTCCCAGGATGTACATGAGAGGATGATAGGCATAGTCATAGGCGCCCACATAACACTCAATTTCTCCCCCAAACCCCCGCTTGAACGTGTATACACCCCACAGCCCCTCTGTGATATTCTGGGGGATTTCACCTCCGGCACGCACGATGGCGGCGATCTCATCAGGGATACCCCACAGATCACAAGTGTGACACCCGCGCGCCAACGCCCATTTGATGGATTCCCATTGAATGAGGTAACTGGCGCCCAATTCGCGTCCCTCCAAAGAAACGCCTCCCCAGAGGTGTAGGCTCCGGCCCTTAAACTGCGTCACCATCTTGGCCGCAACAACGCGCTCCTGGTAGTATGCCAAAAATAAGTGGATGGCGTTGCTGGCAGCAAAGGCCTTCCAGGCCTGCTCGTAGAACTCGCGGTGGTGCAAGGGAATATTTTTTAAGGCAGCCGTAGCCGCCAGAATTTGATAAAAAGCGCCCAGGTCCGAGGCCTGACCACTTACTACCGTCACGCCCTGGCGCGCGGCGCGGCGGATCACCTTGCGGGTGGTTTTGCGCATCTGGCTCAGCAACGTGGTTTCGTCCTGGGAATCCAATGCGATGACGATCGTGCTGCGGGGTTGATTCGTTTGAGCGGTGGGGCGCAATTGGTAACTCGCCAGCCGGGCATGGGCCTGGGGCGCGTCTAGCACGTTTGGCTCAATGCGCAAAAAGATAGCGTGGGATTTGCGGGCCGCTTGATGGATGGCCTGGAATAACGAGCGCGCCACCGTTTCATTGTCCAAATCCACGACTGGCCCTTTGGGGATGTAAGCCAGGGTAAAGGGGGTCAAAGGGATCTTCTTGAAGAGCACTTGCGCGCCGGCAATGATCCGCCCGGCCTGCTCGACGCCCAGCCGCACTGCCTGCCATCCCAACGCGACCTTAAAATCCCCCCACTCGTAGGACTGCATCAGGTGTCCCCAGGGAGAAGCGGTCACGAAATCATTCCAGGGTTTCCGATCGGACTCGCCTGAAAAAAAACGGAGGTTCGCCATACTATCCAGGTTTTTCACAACCATTGGCGCAAAAGTTGATACCCAAAGCTGCTCAAGTGCAAGAGTCCGGGCGCGCGAACATAGCGGTTGCGGCCAAAACATACCAACCGCCCCCCGAACTTCGCCTTAAAATCCCGGACGCGATAGGCTTGCTCCGGCCGTCCGGCGCCGCCGAAGTCGTAGACGCGATAGCCATGTTCGGCGCCCCATTGCAGGATGTGCCACATCAACACCTCATTGGGGGTATAAGCGGCATACTCACGATCCACTCCGCTGTACCAGCCATAGATGGTGTCCTTATACGGCAGTTCCACCGAAGCCGCGACCGGCTGCGTTCCCAGACGCGCCAACAGAAATTTCACCATGCCATGAGGGTATAACAGTTCAAAGGCGGCCTCAAATAGGGAATGATCCACCAGAGGGGTGTGCGCGGCGGCATAGGATTTTTCAATCAGACGGCAACATTCGCGCACCTGATCCAGGGAGGCACACTCTTCGATGACGATGTCTTGCCGCTTGAGCGCCTGGCGAATATGCTTGCGCGTGCGCGCGCCAAGGCTCTGTAATAACGCTTCTACCGGTTGGGTCAGATCAATGAGGTAGTCCAAATGATCTTCGTACACAAAACCGCAGTCCTGGACAATCTGCTGGGCGCTGCCCAGGGATGACAAGTTGCGCAGTTCGATAAACAACACTTGCGCCCCGGTCGCGCGCGTGTACGCGCGCAATAACCCTTCCAGGGCTGCAAGGCCGGCGTCCCCCGGTTGCCACAATACCCCGCCATACGCGATAGCCCGGCTCGTGAGGCGGCGCAGGAGACCGTCGTGGAGCGTGACCTGCACGATGGGCAGCAGCGCCAGGATTTCGCCGCGTCGGTCCACCGCCGCCCAGGTTGCCGGTTGGTACCCCTGAGTACGCGCGAAAACCTGCGCCATCTCCGGCGAGTGGAACACGTTGCCATCCGGGGTGCGCTCAACAAACTGGCGCCACGCCCGATGGTCCACATCCGTTACAATGCTTATTGCGCCCCCAGAATCAGCCATTGGCGATCCTTTCTGTTCGCGTCGTAATTACGCCTGCCCACGCTCGATACGCGCATAGCCGGCCCAATACAACTCGCGCTGCTTTTCCCAGCAATATTGTTGATAAAGCTGCCCCGCATGGGCGACTAGCTGCCGGCGTTTTTCGGGATGATGGTAAAGCTCAAGGATAGCCCGCGCCAGATCCTCAGAGTCCCCTGGGGTAAAGAAGCACAGACTCTGATCATCAAAGTAGGCTTCCACTGAGCGCAGGCGCGAGGCAAGTACCGGCTTGTCGAACGTCATGAAATCATACATTTTGCACGTATGCACCAGGTTGGAATACAGCGAGGATTTCTGCGCTACGATCCCAACATCCGCCTGGGAGAGTTCTGCCATCAACTCCTCCCACGAGACATACCCCAGATATTTCACGTATTGCTGGAGGCCCAATGTTTCGATTTGCGCAAGAAACTCCTGGAGATAGCTGCCGACGCCGGTAATATGCAACTCCAGGCCGGGAATCACATCCTTCAGTTTGGCAACCGCTTGCACCATGGTGTCGTGGCCGTACCGCTCCTCAATCGCGCCGTGGGAAATCAAAACAAACCGCTCCTGAGGGGCCGCAGCCAGTTTCTCAGCGCCTGGCGCTGTCGAGAAAAGACGGGCCTCTGGCGCGTTCAAGATCACCGTGATTTTGTCAGGATCGGCGCCATATTTCACATAATTCTCTTTCAATTGCTCGGTCACGGTAAACACGGCGTGAGGATAACGCAGACTCCATTGTTCAATCTTACGCAGCACGCCGTACGTGAAGCGCTTGGAGAAAGGCGCCGCATCCAATGAAGCCTGGTTAACCAACCCCTGACGGGCCGCCCACAATTCCGGCGTTGGTTCATACATCTGAAGCATCACCTTAGCGCCCAACAATCGGGGGATCAAGGTCACAAAGACCAAAAAGTCCGGCATACTATTGACCTGGATAAATTGATAATGATACCTCAAGTGACGCACGAGCAGAACCCAAGCGGCTAAGACAAAAAAGGAAAGATAATCATAAATATAACGTCCCGCGCCCGCTTTAACGCGCCGCAATGGCAAGCGAATGACATTGATGCCATCCAGCACTTCAGAAGCCAACTGCCCTCGGCCACGCAGACAGATGACATCAACGACAAAGCCATAGTCGCGCAAAGCGAGCGCCTCCCGTTGCACCAACACATTTTCTGGAAAATAATTATGCCGAACAATACACAAACGCTTTACCATACTGCTCCTTTCCTGAAACTGCCCCCTAGTTTTCAAAAAGACGTCTTATGTAATCCATTATACTCAACGCATCAATATCTCCTGAGATGCACAGCGCACTATGCGCACCCGCCGGCCAACGCCCCAGGCGCACCAACGGATGGGTGGTCGTTTCGATGTGCGCCAACAGCGCGCGCGCCTGTGTGACAACAAAATCAGGAGCGTCGAAATAGTACGCATACTGCGCAGCTTCTCCGCCGACTTCAACGATATACCCTTGTTGGCGCAGAAAATCCACCAGAGCCGGGGAACATCCTGGCGCAGCGCCGATCAAGGGGCGCACCGGAGATGCTATCCGGCAGGTCGTGGTCAAGAGGCGTACATAGCCATTCTTCCAGATCGCGGTAGGCGCATTCGTATCCACCGCGCGCGCCAACAGGGTGACCTCTTGGGGGCCGGCCACGTTGACCGTGAAGCCTGTATCACTCGTCCCGCTTACGGTGACGGTGGTAGCCAGCCGCGCGCGCCACCAGGAGGCCACTTCTGCCAATGTCGCGCCCCAGACATGGGGAACCAGCCGGGAGGCCGCCGACAATGTGTGCGCCAAGGCCTCCCGACACAACAAAAATCGCTCTGGGTGCAAGCCCAAAACGAACAATTCACCCGACTCATAACTCGATTGTAACACAGCCTCCCAAATTGCGCTCATTTTGGCGGAATCAAAACCCAGACGATATACCAACGCTTCATCGTCAGGCAAACTGTAGGGAATACGCACCAGGGATCCCTCAATACTGGGCAGCGACATATAGTCTCTGACCGGCAACGCCCCATAAAAATCCAGGACATAATGATACGCAGCGGTCTCTGCGCCCTGAAGCACATCCCAAAAAAGCCCCTGACTGCTATCATAGCCCAGAGGTTCTTGCTTTAAGACGGTCAAAGTGCTCTCCGTCATCCGCAGATAGGGCGCGCGAAAGCCATCAATCACAATCGCATTTTCCGCGAAAATCTGCCTGGCGGCGGCCAAATCCCGCTTCAGGCGCTCCGCAGAAAGATGGCGATGATCGGTATGCGAATACCCATGAACGGCAAACTCCACGCCCTGCGCCTGGTATTTCTTGAGCAACGCCGGATAACGCTGCGCCACGGTCGCCACAATGGGGAATGTCGCGCGGAAGTCCCATTGTTGGATAAAAGCAATATACGCATCCAGGATCGCGCTCACGCGCGCGGGCGATAACCCGTAGCACCGGATAATCTGGATTAACCGGCGCATGAAATTGCGTATGCCCCCTTTACCGGCCAGGGCTACCGCGATAGATTCCCATCGTCCCATGTCAGTCAGACTTGATTCACCGTTAGCCCAAGAAGGACTACCAACCAATGCCCACGTAGCGCGCCCCCATCTGGGGAATGTCCTTCGTGATTCTGACCAGGTCAATCACTGTCTGCTCCGGGCGCACCAGCGCTACAATATTCGCAAATTCCGACGATTTGTTGCCGATCACGATGACCTCACTGGCATCCACCACCTCAGCCATGGTGTCACACATCAAATTCGCAATATGCGGGATGGTGCGCTCGATGTAAGCGCGATTGGCGCCGTTCAAGTACGCCAAAGATACATTTTTGTCATAAACCTTGACTGAATACCCTTTTCCGATCAGCATCTCCAACAGAGATACCAGCGGACTTTCACGCAGATCATCGGTGCCGGCTTTAAAGCTAAACCCCAGCATACCGATTTTTTTGCAGCCGGTCTGCCGAATCAGTTCAAAGCCGCGCTTGACCTGCAATTCATTGCTCGGCAGGAGCGATTCCAATAACGGCAAGTCCTGATCCAGACGTTGCGTATAATGCAGCAAAGCCCGCAAGTCTTTCGGCAAACATGAACCGCCAAAGGCAAAACCCGGCTTGAGATAATAAGGGGACAGGTTTAGCTTGGTGTCCAGACAAAACATATCCATAAGCAGGTGACTATCCACCCCGATCTGTTTGCAAATATCACCAACCTCGTTTGCAAACACAACTTTGAGGGCGTGAAAAGCGTTATTGACATACTTCATCATCTCGGCCGTCTTGACGGGTGTGATCAGCAAGGGCGCGTCCAAATGCGCGTACAATTGCGCGGCCATTTGAGCCGCCTGGGGATGGGCCTCGCCAATGATCGTAAAGGGAGGATGATAAAAATCATACACGGAAGTCCCTTCGCGCAGGAATTCCGGGTTGAAACAGATTCCAAAGGTTTCTCCCGCCGCGCGCCCCGAAGTCTGCTCCAGGATGGGGAGCGCGCAGTCCTCCGTGGTCCCCGGAAGCACCGTGCTGCGCAACACGATGGCATGGAAACTGTCTTTCGCCGCCAACCCGCGACCAATTTCACTGCAAACTCGTTCGACATACGTGAGGTCCAAACTTCCGTTGTCGCGGCTGGGCGTCCCGACACAAATCAACGACAGATCGGAATTCAGCACTCCCTCCCGCGCGTCTGTGGTGGCGCGCAACCGGCCTTCACGGACGCCGCGCGCGACCATTTCATCTATGTCCTTTTCGACAATGGGGCTTTTCCCCTCATTGACCATACTGACTTTGTCAGGGTTGACGTCCACCCCAATCACCTGGTGGCCTTCCTGCGCAAAGCAAGCCGCCGAGACAATGCCCACATACCCTAACCCAAAAATACTGATTTTCATAGCAACTCCTCCAAAAATAACAGGGTTTACGGAATGATAGAATCAAAAATTCGTTTCAATCCGTTGACACATTTTCGTTCTTACCGGCGAATCCAGTTCAAGCCGACTTCTTCAAAAAAAGAAATTCAGCTCACGCGAAGGCGCAGAGATGCAACGTAAAGAATAAGCCCCTGGCGGCCTTGCATGAAATTTTATCCATCCGCGGGCGTTCCCTGATGATACAGTGTAACCTCAGGCTACGCTTTAGCGCCGGCTCCGAGCAGTCGTCGGAAATAAGTCGGCACAAACCGTAGCAGCCGGAGCAGGTTCCCGCCATTCAACAAATAAGACCCCAGGCCAAAGTAGATGGGGTGTAACAGGACAATGAAAACGCCATGGTGATCATGGATCGTCTCAAAAACCCGCATCAGATCTCGGTAGAAAACCTCGCCATAGTGCTCGTAGTCACGCACCATGATATCCCCAAACCCAAAGCGCACCCGATAGACATCCTCCAACGTCCCCGGTTGCGACTCCAAGCGGTAAGGGAAGTAGTAGGACGCTGGCGGCATTGAAACATCATACGAGAATCCGGCGGTCACGGCGGCCCGAAGCGCTTCAGGCGTATTGTTCTCGATCAGTTCGCCGCCATGAAGCGACATACCACTGACCTCGCGCCCGGTGAGTTCGGCCAATTGGCGCCTTTCGGCAGCCGCAGCCTCCGGCACCCCGCCAAACAGGGGCGCGTGGGCGACAAATTCACCATGCACCGCCACCTCCGCACAGAGCGGATGCCGGGCAATCCTGGCGATCGTGCGCTGGCTATAGAACGGGCCAAAAGGTCGCATGTGTGCAGTGCTGCTGGCCCCATATTTGTGTTCCAAGGCCCAGATCTTGGGCATGTTCGTCAGCGCGCGATCCACGTCATACCGCGCCGAAACTACTGTCTTGATGGTTTTGCCGGCGACACAGGGATAATACCAGAGGCGCACCAAAGGCAACTGATGCTGCGCCAAACGCTCCGCCACGATCTGCCGGATGTCCAGGATGCATTGGTGATACTCATCCAGATGGGTCTCGCGCAGCGCCCGGGCCATCCGTTCCAGGGTCGGGGCGACTTCCCCAGACAGCAGGAAGGGGCCGGAGTCGGCCTCCACGTAATTAAGAATGCCCTCTCGCTCGAGCGCCTCTTTCAACAGGTGTTTTAATTCGAGCGCCGGGTCAATGGCGATCCACACTTCCCCAGAGAAATCGCTCTCAGGACACGGTAGAGTCAACGCGGTCGCGGCCTGCCACTGACCGGGACAGATTTCCATAACAGCGTCGGGCAAATCGGTTTCTGCCTGAAGCACGCCCGCCGAGAGTGCTATCCGCAGTTTACTGGTGGCGCGTTGTCGCCACCATGCCAGATACGGACCGAGGGCCGTCACCCAAACGTCCTCGTGCTTTGCAAGGGCCTGGAGAAAGCGCTCATACGGGGCGTAGCTTTGTATCTTCAGGCTCCGCGTGAGCACCCGCTTTAAAAGTCCCAATCCACCGCTCATTGTTCCAACTCCAAGCGGTGCGCCGCCGGGCATATTTGGTTATAAAGCGCCGCCACTTGACGCACGATCACCGCGGAGTCCAGGTGCTTGATCGCTTCCCGTCCCTGGGTGCGCGCGCGCACTTGCAAGACTTGATACAGTTTATCGGCGATGACCTGGGGATCATCCGTCGTCAAGTAACAATGTTCGACCCCCGCAATGAGGGACGCCACATCCCCCACATCGGTGGAGACTACCGGCAAATTGCAGGCCATCGCTTCTTTCACCACGGTTGGCGAGCCTTCAGAAAACGAGGTCAGCACCAACACGTCACAGGCGTTCATATACAGGGGAATCACCTCGTGGGGTTTGCCCGACACTAAGACTAACTCAACATCTGGGAGCCGCTGCCGGAGAAGTTCGACGGCGGCCTTAGTCAGTTCAAACCGCTTGACCGGCTGCCAATGCTCGCCAGCCCACAGAACCAGGGGCTTATCCAGAGGCAATCCCAACTGCGCGCGCGCCTCGGCTACGGGCACAGGCCGAAAGGTGTTGAAATCTACGCCGCCAGGGATGATGTGAACGCGCGCATTGGCCCGGATCATAAGGTCTTTTTCGCGCTGGCTGACGACAATGATCTGGTCAAAGAAATGGTGCCCACGGCGCGCAAAGAATTTTAACCACCACGGCACGTAATCGGCGACTTCCGCCCCATGATAGGTGACCAGAAGCGGATAAAGAAATTGCAGGCGCGCGACAAAACCCGACATAGCGTAATGCGCGTGAATGAGATGATAACGGCGCGTGATGAGCTTCCCCCAAAATTGGAAAAGTCCCCACAAATAATTCCAGGAACTCTTACGGCCATTGATCAGCAGGACATCCATCTCGACCCCCAATCGGGAAAGGGCCGTGACCTGATCGTAAATGAACGTGCCAAATGCCGGCTCCTCCGGCGTAGGATACATATTGGTAACCAGCAGTACCTTCATCAATGTCGCCCACCCTCACTCAGAAGTTGCCACAGCCTCAGACGCAAACGGCCCCTTTGCTAATGCGGACAATAACGCCTGGTTCATGTGCTGCATATCAAATAACACCAGATTATGGCTGCAAGTCCCCGCCAAGGCAACCTCGTCCAGCACCTGAGCAGGGGATTTGCTTTTTTCGGTTACCTCACTGTACACAATCAAACCAGGAATCAAGCGCCCAGATTGGCATAATTGCCCCCACTCGGCCACCCACGGCTCCAATTCGGCCACTTGTTCCACATAGGCCATCGGCATAACCCAATCCAACAACCCGGTCTCCACCCATGAGGCCCAATCTTGTCCCACCCCATCTGCGTTCCGCCACCCGGGGAAAACCGCCGCGCTGAGCACCAAGTCGGGCTGCTGCGCTTTAACGGTCTGATGAATTTCCCGCACCCACTGGGTCACGGTTTCTTTGCGAAAAGCCGCCCACTGCCGCTCCAATTCGGGATTTGGCTCAGTCGCGCCGGAGGGCAACAAAGGATGCTCCTGCACTGGCCGTAACCAGCGCTCCTCGCGGAAAAAATGGCTGCCCCGCAAGCGCATCCCCGTCAGGGCGCGCACATGGGCGTTGCCGATGGATGGCGTAGGCCCATCCAGAAAGATCAAGCCGCCCCCTTGCGCAACAAAGTTCGCCAAATCTTGCGCCAGGGAGTCGGAGATCCGATAAAGATTCGGCGCCACCAAGACGCCCGTTGGCGACAAGGTTGGAATTTCTTCCGCAGTCACGGCGCGTGGGTCATGGCCCAACGATTTTAACCAGGCCCGCGCATTACGAAAATAACTCTCATCCGCCAGGTCGCCGCTATAAAACAAGGATAGCTCGGTTGGGGTCTCACTCAACCGTTGCAACCCGCGCTGCATAATTTCCGCAACAACGGCCACCTGGCACTGGGTGACATTCCAGTTAAACAGCAGGACCTCACCGGCGCCGTAGGCGTTGAGCAGCAAGGCCGGCGAACCATCATCAAATTCCAGGAGAACCTGCGCTGAATCCGGCCATAACAACGGGTTGCCAGTAAAAGAAGCGCGCACCGGCAGCGTAGGGCCTCGCAAGGCATCGGGGTTGACGGAATACTGTTGGACAAAGGCGTCTATACTGTACGGGTCAAAACTCCATTCCGGGCCTGGATAGCGGACGTAATCCAGATGGATCCCATCCACGGCATACTGGTGAAGTACTTCAATCAGCACACTCTGCACAAACCGGCGCGCCTCGGGATGCGCGGGGGCCAACCAATTCCCCGGAATTCCGCAGGCATTCACCATGCCCCAGTCCGTATGGGAACGCAATACGGAACCCGGCTCCGCCGCCAGGGTGGGCCACCCCACATAGCCTACCGCCACCCAGGCATGAACCTGTATTCCCAAGGCGTGCGCTTTTGGCAGTAAATCGGCCAACGGATCAAAATCCGGCGGCAAATGACGCGAATGCTCAGCGATGGCGCTGGGATAGTAAGCCTTCCCCCCAGCAAACACGTTGACAAACAAAGTGTTAAAGTTTCCCTGAACGACCCGCGCCAACAAGTCATCTACGGCCTGGGGTGAATCCAGTGAGTTCAGTCGCACCCAGCCCCCCCGCACTTGTAAAGGGGGTAAGGGTAAAGAAGCAGTAGATTTTCTAAAGAGCAATAAACCGCAAACAAGGCACAGGCCGATTTGCAGATAGGCGCTTATTCGTTTTCTTAAAGGGTGGCATTTCCGGGAAAACGGCTGCGTCCCAGATTCCCCGCGACGCAAACGCCCCAGCCACAGGCCCATTACCGCGATCTCACTTGACGTATCGCCAGTCCAATGATGGCGATAGCAAAAAGCAAACTCACCAACAGCATGGGAAGCAGCCAGGCAGGCCGTTCCAAGATCGTGGGACTGGTAACCGAATCGGTGGTTACTGCGGTCATGGTTGCCGTAATGAACATAGAAGCATCAAGCGAGCGAAGGGTGGGAGTGGGCACCGGCGTCGGCAGCGGGGTGGGCGTGACCGTCGCCACCACCGTCGCCGGAGCGACGGGAGACAATGGAATGAGCGGCGCAGCCGGCGTTTTCACCGGCGTGCGTGTATCGGTGGTGCGTAATATATCTTTCTGCACCAATATGCTCAAATTGCCCTTCATTTGGTAATTTAAGGTGCCGTTTACCAAGGCATTCAAGGCCCAGTCTACCCCCTCGTCAGTTGAACCGGTAACCACCATCAAAGCCCGTGTAGGCGCCCATGGCGAAACCAATTCCTGGATATATCCCAGGCTATACTCTGGCGGCAACCGATAAATGACATTGTCCACTTGTTGGTAAATCTCATTCGTCCCAGAAATAAAAGGTTGAGGCAGCAAGTCATTGACAGTGGAAATATAGCAATTCTCCGTCGGGCGACCGATGGCAACCAGGTGCTGCGCAGTCAGGGTTTCAGATACAGGGCATCCGCCCAAGAGCACTCGGGGCGAAAAGTAATCGCCGCTGACCGAGCTGCCAAAAAATGCGCCCAGATTCAGCATCCCCTTTAGTTCCGTATTGGTGGGGTGGGCAGACAGTGAAAAGGCAACCTCGGACAACCCTCTGGAGTCGTTAAAAGGTTGGGGGAAGTCATTCAAATCCAGTGTAAAATCTTCAGATTCTCCATAGGGTAAGTGTAAGAATGAATTTGCAAAAACGGTGAGCCATAAGCCTCTCAGATATTGCGGTGGAACGCAATCAGGGAAAGCCCCACTCAGTTGAAAGCCCAGCCGGTTGGAACCGGGCAGCAACAGCTCGGTTGGCAGAGGAATTTTGACCCAGGTACTCTCCACATTCTGTTCATTCAAATGCACACTGTAGATGGGAATACGATTAAGGTCTATTTCCAGGGTTGACGATAGAGGATTGAGGGCCACCCCATGCGCAAAGTGCAAAAACAACGCCGCGTCCGGCATGATACTCCAGCCGCGCAGCACGCGAAAATAGTAACTGGTGGATTCTGTTCCAGAAACGTTGAAGACCTGATCGGTGTATCCCAACGCCTCCAGGGTGGTATCCTCGACGGGGGGAGCATTCTCTTCAACGAGCACTTGGGCATCCTGAACGATGGCGTAAGCCCCCACCATCCCTGGGAACCAGGCCTTATTCCCCAAGGCCTGCCCGGCCCGAAGGACAGCCTGATCATCCAGGCCGGTGACGACAATCACGGCATATTTTGACAGCGGCGTAAGGGCGAACTCTTGAACCACTCCGTCATACTCGGGCACCGCTTCTTCCTTGGTCGCAAAGAAAAATTGGCTCTTGACCTCCGGCGACGTAAGACGACAACTGTCGGGCGTCCATGTAACTTGGGCAGCCAAAGTATCCTCATTCAAAAATTGGCCCTGTTGGTCTACTAAACTGGCGGTGTGCTCCAATTTATCTGGAACGCCCTCCATAATATTCAAATGGGCCTGCACCGGCAGCGAAACCACTTCCCCGACGCCGACGTCCCCCACATCCCAAGTTAATAGATTCGCAGCCGTAATTTCACAAGCTCCCGCACAATCCAACAGGGCAACCCCCGCCGGCCACCTGTCTTTGACAAATAAGCGTTGGCTCCGTGTCGTGGTGTTTTGGACCACCAGTGTGTAACTGAACGGTTCTTGAGGCGTCACGCTACAGGGCAAATCGCTGAACAATTTCAACTGTCGCTCCGCCAATGAGACGGGGGGGGCAGAAAATTGGCGAATCAGGGGGTTGCGCTCGGGTGCGCCAATGATAAACAAGTGTTCCGTATAGGCAGTCAAAGATGAGATTTCTGCCGCGGTGCTGACGGCAAAGTTTATCCCGGCATCGGTAAGCTGCCCCAAGCGCGCGGCAATGATTGCGGCGGTCTGGATCTCGGCCCAGGTCGGCGCGTCCGGCAAAACGAAACGTACACTACTTGGCTCAAAGGAGCGCGACTGAAACAGCGGCTTAGGGTAAAGCGCCAGGTCCAACAGCAAAGGGCGCTCGTTATAGCGAAAATGCAGCAATGATGCCGCCCGTACCGTCAAAGAGGTTAAAACTGCCAGATCACAATCTTCGTAAACTTCAAGGTCGAGTTGCAATTGGTTAGTTTGCTGGTTCTCAAACAAGCGCAACACATGAGGGGGAATGTCAATGGTCAAGCTCAGATAAGCCGTCGGGCCTAGGTTGTAGGTGTGTAAAACCGTATTATTCAAGCGCACGGACAACAAACCGGGAATGTATTGCTCCTGACTGCTCGCCGCATACTCCAGATTCAATTGCAAATAAGTGCCAGGTTGAGGGAGCCAATTCGCCGGCAAGCCAAAATAATAGCGCGCCTGATCAATAGGGCCTTTCAGCACTTCATCCGCAAACCCCAATTCTTCCAGGGTAATCTCCCAGGTTTGCCCGGCTTGCGCCAGAGTGCCAGAGGGGAACAGCAAAACGGCCCCAAGCACCACGAGCAAGAGCCAAAGTATCCCCGGCAATTTCCAGGAAAGCGCCCGCATTGACGACTCACTTCGTACTGTGTACAACATTTTCATAAACCCCCAAAGTCTTTTGAGCAACGTCTGCCCACGAGAGTTCAGTTCTCGATTTTTCCAGCGCCTTAAGCCCCATAGCTTGCCGTTGTTCATCATGGGTCAACAGGGCAATAATCGCCTGCGCCAAACTTGCCGTATCGCCGGGAGGTACTAAATATCCGGTTTCGCCATGCGCCACAATGTCAGGGATCCCCCCCACGGTGGTCGCCACAACCGGCTTACCAAAAGCATAGGCCACCGGAATAACGCCACTTTGCGAAGCCTCCAGGTACGGCAACACCACGATACCGGCAGTTTGAAAGAGTTCGGCCACCATTTCATCCGGGATACGCTGGTTATACACGACAAAACGATCTTTGTTGATCATCATCTGTTCGTATTTCTCAAAAGGCTCCCCGGTGCCGGCAATGACAATTTTCGCATCGGGGACCTCACGGGTGATGATAGGTTCAGCCTCAATCAGGTGTTGCAATCCCTTATACGCCCAGATGCGCCCAAAAAAGAGAATGGTATGAGGCTGTTCCGGGAAAGTGGCCGTCCCCTTTTGTTGATAGAGATCATAGGCGCCAATGGGAATCACGCTAATCTTCTGCTCAGCGACAGCGTGCTCGCGAATCAACTCCTCTTTGGCCGTCGTCGCATGGACAATGATATGGCGCGCGCCGCGCCATTGCCAACGGTAAAGCACATCAGGCAGCGGCCATGTCTCGGCGTCGCCCGGGTGGCGATGCACATCATGAACCGTCGCGATCATCCGAAACCTGCGGAAGAAAAGCCGGGAAAGCGTCAGCCAGGGATACCAGGCTGTGACATGCACTACATCGGGGTGAAATTGCGCAATGCGCCGGGAAAGCTGATACATCATCCACCAATTGGTCGGGTAACGCACGCGCGGCATGTGAAAGGTTTCAAAACGCACTTCCGGTTTAATGCCATGCAGGAGCTTTTCGGGGAAGTTGTGCGGCAGCAGCAGGGCAACGTCACACGACTCCGTGAGGGCATTCGCCAACTGGATCGGATAAGGGGTGGATGTTCTAAATTCGATAATAACGGTAAACACTGGTGACTCCCCTGGGGCGCTCAAACTCACTCAAAGACTCTTTGATTTTTCCAGTCGTAATTTTCTTTAACAATTTTCGCCGGAACACCCGCAATAAACAGGCGGTCATCCAGGAACTTTTTCGTTACCACGCTCCCCATTCCCACAATACAGTAGTTGCCGACTGCACTGCCCGGCGCCATGCGCACTGCCGAACCGAGATAACACTCCTGGCCGATAAAGATCGAACGATCGGTCACTTTGGCGCCATGTGACCAGAATTGACTGTCACGCCCGGCAAGCCAAGAGCCGGCTTGTATTTCAAACCCTCCCACCGCGTCTATGAAATGACCGTCGGTGATAAGCGTATTGTCCCCGATCTTGCAGAAGCGCAAATAACCCGACTGGCTGAATTCTGGCGCAAGGGTCCACGTGCCGCACAAAAATTCGTTCCGGGAGCCGATAGATGCACCATCCCCGATCTGCAATTCAAAAGGACCGCGAAACATGTTCAAGATACCAATCTCCGCGCGGCCAATGTGCGCCTGGCTTACGACTATCACCGTTCCCCAGCCAATATGGGCCTTCTTAGCAATTTCATAACGGTAAACCACCCGGTACAAAAACACTCTTAGGGCGTTGAGGGGGAGTAAGCTAATACATATCGCCCCCAATAATTGCAATGCGCGTTTTACCATATCTCCGTACGCTCACATCCGTGTAAATTCGTTGTTCAACGCCGAACCAGCCGCCGAACAGCCGCAATTTCGTCGGGTGAAAAAGCCCTGAACAGGAAAACCAGCCCGCCATAAAGCACGATGGCGACCGGTATGATGACCCAGAGAGACGTATAGTTTCCCAGGATCCAGGCGCCCACGCCCATCCCCACCGCCGCCAAGGCCAACCGCCACCCCAGACGCAACACAGGAATCGGTTTGTCGCGCCTTTGAACGTAGAGAATATGCAGTGTCGTATAAACAGCCTGCGTAACCAACACCGCCAAGAGGGTTCCGTTATAACTGATAAACGGCACGGCCAGCAGAGAGACCCCGGCCTTGGTCAGAACGCCGGCAATCTGGGTGCGGAGGGCCAAATGCTGTTCGTCCCTGGCGACCAAAATTCGCCACAACACTTCGTTTAAGAAGATTGGGATAAAAATTAACGCTGACCACCGTAGCACCGGGATGGATGCCGTAAAATCATCGCCATAAAAGAACAGGACGATTTTATCTGCAATGGCCACTATCCCCACCGCCAGAGGCAACGCAACGGCCAACAGATACTTGATAGACCTTTCCACCAACTGTCGGAAATCCGCGGGGGCGCGCCCATATAACTGCGTCAAAACCGGAAAGACGGCGCGCATATAACTTTCAGGGATTGCCAGCCACATCAGAATCAACTTCGACGCAGCCGAATAAATGCCGACAGCCGTTTCTCCCCCTAACAAAGAGAGCAAAAGTATCTCCACTTGCGAGAACATACTGGCAAGAAAGCCGATGGCGGTAAAGGTGCGCAGGTCCTTCAGCATTTGCCGCGCAAACGCCCAGTCAAATTCCCAATGCGGCTTGACGATATACCGAACCAAAAAGAACGTACAAATAGCAAATCCCAGATATTCTGAAACGACCTGCACCACAATCAAACTGATGATCCCATGACCGGTGAGCAGTAGGTAAATGCTAACGCCGATCCGCGCGAGGAGATTAAGAAGGATGGTATACGTCAAATACTCCGCTTTCTGGTGCGCCACAAAGACCGACTCGTAAATTGCCCCCCACGTTGCCGGGAACAAAGCCCAGTTAATGATGATAATGCCCTGAATGGTTTCTGGCTCATAATGAAGTTGGGAAACAATCAAAAAGAAGACGATGTTGCCCAATAATGACATTCCACCGGTAAGAACGCCCGCATGCATCATATACCGGTTCGTATTGGAAAGATCGCGCGCAATGTCACGGGTGAGATAACTGCGAATCCCCACGCTACAGATCACGGCCGCAATGGAGTAATACGAAAAGATGGTGGCATAGATGCCCAGCCCGGACACACTTAAGGTGCGGGCCAACACATAGCTCAGGACAAAACTGCCCACCAGGTGAGATACGCGCCCAACCATCAACGCGGTTGTGTTTTTCAGGATTTGTTTAGGTAAATTGCTCATAGGGATGATGGGTCAACCCAGGTGACTGGGAATATTTCCTTTTACAAAATAGTGATTCAACATTACCAAATTAAGCGCGTCGCAGATAAATTGATCATGATCTTGCTGGCAAGCAAGATGCTCTTGCCACACGTGCTGTAAAGCCGGTTGAGAGAGAAAGAAGTCATCGAAATAAGCCGCATCATTGACAATCGCCTGAGCGAAATCCCTGGCGGAAGTTCGCAACCAGTAATCGTAGGCGCGATAATCACGGTTCTTAATCAGAACTTTGCCGCGTGAATACTTCTGAATCAAAAAATAACCGTTTCTTGCCAAGTAGCGGCGCACCCTGAAGATAAACTGGGCCACAGAGGAGGCTTCCCAGGCAGGCGTCAGCTCGAACTCAATTTTCCCCAATTCGGGGAAACACATACGCTGTACCTGCCGCAGGAAATGCTTCTTCATCAACAATTCCACAGGCAAGGCAAACGCGAAATCCGTGACCCGGTTATCAACGCTAGCATCCACACAGGGGAGATACCAACGGGGGTAGTTTGTAATGGGCAGCACATATCTTCTACCCCGGTGGTACATATCCCAATAATGCGCCATTCTATAGGGAATACCCGCCGGAATAGCCTCAAGCGTGGCGTCAAAATTCTCGCGCGCTAACCGGGCGACACTGTCCACGAAATCCTTCTGAAGCACGTCCCCCGCAACATCATGAATAAAATCCACCTTCTTTTGCTCATACAGATAATCGGCAAAAGCCCGTCGGTCTGTAAGCTCGGACATGGAAGACGTAATGTGACCGCCATAATACAGCCCCGACATATAGTCAGCCAGCACTACGTCTACCTGCTCCCGAATGGCCGTCAAACAACTCACAAAATGGGCATCCCGAATCCGAATATGCCCATCGCCATTCCAGACAACTTCCCAGGCATGTTTGGTCAACGTATCGTCTGGAATCGCATAGAAGAAATGCTCCACGCCCAGTGCCTGGGCAATTCTCATGGCGGGCACCGATTGATAGCCATTCCGAGTGCCAAAGGTGAACGCGAAAATTTGCTTATTCGTCTTGTCGGCCACGCGCTTTGCAAAGGCCAGAGCCAGGCGCGAATCAATTCCCCCGCTGATAAAGACCCCAATGCGCGGATACGGGGCGACACGCTGGTGGATCGCCTCCTCCATGAGCGCGCCGTACTGTTCCACAAGATCGGGCAATGAGCGCTGAGCCAATTCGGTTGGCTCACTCGTCACATCATAATTCCAATACGTGGAACAGGTAACTTGTCGCGTGTGGGTATTGTAAACCAGCACACTGGCCGGAGGCAAAACCTCCAGCTCGTTAAAAAATGTGTCATGCTCCAAAGGATGCTGAAAGGTGAACAGGTTCACCACCGACCTGGCATTATAAGTCAGTGGGACATTCGCATCCACCAACAATGCCTTAATCTCTGAAGCGACCCGCAAACCATCGGCCCGCATATCGCGATAGAGTGGCTTGGAGCCAAAGCGGTCGGTCACCACAAGCACTTGTTTCAACCGCTCATCATAGAGCGTCAAACAAAAAGACCCATTCAGAAAATCAACAAAGCGCAGTCCATATTTCTCGTACAGCAGCGCCACGAGTTCAGCGCCATGGGCAGCGGTGGACTCATTATCCCCGCCATAGGAATAAACCTCCCCATACACCAAGATGTGAACCCCGGTCGCCGAAACGCCATGCGCCTCGACCAATTCTGAGGGAAAAGTGACGATCCCCTGATACCCCTCCGCGACTTTGAAAGACTTGCTCTCAAACCACGCTTTCCCATGCTGCAATCGTTGCACCATGCGCGGCACATCCGTAGAAACATCCCTGTCACTGATTACGACGAAGATTCCGGGCATAACACCTTCTCACTTGCCTCTTCAGACAACCGCACAAGCGCCGCCGTCAAAGCGATCATAAACCATAAAAGGGTTACGTGGGCGCGAGTAGCAAAAACATCGCTGCGCATATGCGAGCAATATCCCCCCAGAGCGCCCAACAAAGTGGCCGCCACCATGAAAACCTGGGCGTCCCGTTGACGGATGAGAGCCTTCACATTGTGAAATGCCGTCGTCGCCAACATACTGAGAAAAACCAATAATCCCCCGATCCCCAATTCCGCCCATATCAGCCAATAATGATTATGGACAATATACACGTATTTGCGCTGCACCCCCACCAGTTCGGGCGGCAAATAATCAAATTTTCTGACATCGAAATTATTGGCGCCGACCCCGGTGAACGGTTGGTCGCGGATCATATTGAAGGCCATCTCATTGCCGATCCGCCGCGAGTCTACCGATCCCCGATCATCCCCGGTCAAGCGCGTGATAATCGGTTTTGAAAACGCCGCCACCACGATCAGACCCAGAAAGCCCAGCGTGGCAATTTGACGACGACCAATCCCCTTCCATACGTTCAACAGGGCCACAATGGAAATCCCCAGCAGCAACGCCAACCAACCGCTGCGCGAAAAAGTCAAAATGAGCGCCACAACGCCAAATCCTAAAGCCGCCAAGGCCACCCAGCGTAGCCATAACTTCTGGCGGGTGTAAAGCAAGTAACCGCCCATCGCAATGACAATGGAGGGGGTCAGCCATATCGCCGCGCCATTGGGCGAACCAAAAGTGCCCGAGACTCTGGAGCCTCCCACACTCCCGCTGGTGTCAGCATAACTACCGGCGCTGATTCCGGCAAATTCGACCCGTATGCCGGTCACATATAAAAATGCCATAAAGACACTCTCTAACAACAGGCATACAATCCAGGTGGTGAAAATCAACCGTAAATCATCCCACGTTTTCACATGATTGATAACATACACGTACATCAAAAACACTTGCACAAGTCCGAAAATACTATAGAGACTAAAAGGTACATCTTCGGCCCGCACAATGGAAACCACATTCATAAGAATAAAAAAGGCCAAGGGTAATGCGGTTGATTTCAGCCAGTAAATGCCTGATTTTTTGCGCTCCGCAATCCAAACGACATAGCCCACAATCAATAGAAGGGTCAGCAATGACACGGTGTAGCCGGTAGGGCCGCCGGCATGATTGCCGCGATTTTGGATGGCAACATCAAACTCCAAAACAGTGTCAACCACCACGGAACTGAGGACAATCTTCTTTATATCCCCAATGAGCAACACAAACACGATCCCCACAATGCCCATCACCAGAGCGCCGATCCACTTTGTGGGCAAGTCCCGAATAAGGACAACCAAAACACCAAGTACCAGCCCCACAAGAATGGGAAGGCCCACCTCGATCAGATGTGCATCAGAAATGACAGCGCCAACAGATGCGAAGAAAGACCTTACACGCCTCCCTACTCGGGCGCTCGAAAGTCCGACCTCATTCATAAATGAAGCCCTTACCGCCCTTCTGCATAAAAACAAATCCAAAAACATTGGTGTGGCTGGCCTGCAACTGTCGCAGCGTGGCAAGCACCTGCTCCCGTTTAGAATACCCCTGGCGCACGACCAGCACCACGCCATCCACCTTGGGCGCAAGGACCAAAACGTCCGCCAGACTCAACACGGGCGGCGCATCCAACACGAGCGTATATCCCTGCGTGACCAAATACCCCAATAATTCCTCCATCTCGGACGAAGCCAGCAAGGCCGTAGGGTCTGTCACTTTAGAACCGCTGCCGATGACGGATAAACGCGGCAAGAGCGTCGGCACAGATACCTGGGTAATAGCCTCTGGAGAAAGCGGCACACGCTCGCTCAACACATCACTCAGTCCCGGATGAACATAGTCAGACTTCCCTAACTTAAACTTTTGCAAAAGGGTGGGACGTCGCAAATCCACTTCCACCAAAAACACATATTGCCCCCGCTCGGTCATTGTGTGCGCCAAATTGATCGCTACGGTAGACTTCCCTTCCCCAACCACCGCGCTTGTAATCAAAATCGTCTGCGAGGCCGTAATACCCTTAACCGCCGGCAAATTGACGGCTAACAAACGATAGGCTTCTGAAATCGCCTGTTGCGTCGTATCTTCCAGGCCATCATCCATAGCATCCATAGATAACAGGCCCACCGGCAGCACCCCTAACACAGGCGTATTGGTCATATATTCTAATTGCTGCGCACTGTGAATACGGGTGTCCAAGTTCTCTAAAATCAACGCCACCGCAATCCCGCCGGATGCCCCGACCGCAAGGCCGATGCCGATCTCCATCAACCCCAATGAATTCGACGGCTCCGTCGGCAACGAGGCCGGCGAGATCAACGCAACGCTATTAGCGCGCAACGACTCATTTAGGCGGGTAGTTTCATAACGGTCCAACAACCGATCATAAGAATCCTCAGCAAAGGCAATTTTGCTCTCAAGCGCCTCAATATCAACAGTAGGCTCAGCCTCACTTAGCGCAATGCTCAACTGGCGTCGATCCGCCTGAATCTGTTGATCCACACTGATCATCTGTTCCTCGATAATCATCAAAGAGCTTTTACTACTGCCCACATAGATATTTTGAGCATACTCCATCAACAGCAACGCCAACATGTTCGCCAAATCACGCGCCAAAAAGGGATTACCATCTTCGACTGCAATTGAGATTAATTCCGTATCGGGAACAACCTCTACCACCACATTCTCCCGCAACTCCGCAATACTTACCAAAATGTCATGGGAGGGCAGCCGCCTTACAGCTTCCTTTAATGTGGGACTGCTTCGCAGAACGTAACTATACGTGTTGAGTAGCCGCTTGCTATAATCCTCCCGTGTGTTGAAATCCTGTACCCCCACATCCAACAACACCCGCACAGTCGCTCGTGCTGTGTAGCGGGGTGGAAGGAGAAAACCCGCCGTGGTCACAATCAGAAAAACCACGGCAATGACAATCAGAATCACAAAAAGCCGGCGCTTCAATATATCAAGATAAAGTTGTAGTTCCATAATTATCTTTTCTTTGAATCATAGATAGCAGCAAGCCCAGCGAGTGCCAAACCTGCCTTTAATTAAAAACCTTCGCCTTACACAGAAAAAGTCCCACCGCACTTACAGAGGGACTTTTTCTATTCTACTTCAATTTATCGAGTCCACCAGTTGCCAACAAAATTCAGTTCCCCTCTATCCTGCCCCATCGCGCAACACTATCGCAAAGAATGTTTGCCAGATAATCTTCAAATCCAATACCAAACTTTGATTCTGCACATACTCTATATCGTATTGTACAATACGATCAAAAGAAATACTACTCCGACCACGCACCTGCGCCAGACCGGTAATGCCAGGCAAAACTTCCAAACGCTCATAATGCCAGGATTGATAGGCTTCCACTTCCCAGGGCACATTCGGACGTGGGCCGATCAGACTCATTTCTCCCTTGAGAATGTTCAAAACTTGCGGCAATTCATCCAGACTGGTTTTGCGCAAAATACGCCCCACGCGCGTAACCTCTGAGGCCTGAAAAGGTTTATACAGCTTGGCAGTTTCCTCCCTACCACTGCCACTTTTTTCCCCATCCCCTACCTGTCCCTGGACAAACTTTTGCATCATCTCACGATGTTTACTATTATCCAGGTTGTGACGCATCGTGCGAAACTTGTAAATCTTAAAAAGCTTGCCGTCCTTCCCTATTCTGTCTTGGACAAAAATTGCCGGTCCAGGTGAATCCAGGCGGATTAAAATAGCACAGCAAAGCATCACCGGCGCGAGAAAAGGAGCCAGCAATATACAAAAAAGCAAATCCATCACTCGCTTCAAAACCTGATACCGGCTTATTCCATAAGAAGAAAGGACGCCCGGTTGCCGTGTAATAACCACATCCATTTCCCCCCCTTTGCCTACCAAATGATTGCCCTGCCTCCCTACACTTACAACAATTCAATCACATTCTACCCTAGTTGGTGTAATCGGCAGGTATAAAAAATGTATCAAAATCCCTAAAATCTCATCGTCTCTTTTTACCGACGTGATGTATTGCTTATATGATAGGGCATACAGATTTGAAAAGGATTTGAAAAAGGTTAAAATTTTCCAGAAATTGCCTGACTCTCTGGAAGACAATGCTATAATTTAGCCACAAATGGGAGGAAATCCATGATGTCAACCCTAAAAAAAGAACTCTACGAACAACCCACCGTCGTCGCGCGCCTGCTGGAGCGCGAAAGTGAGAACGTCGCCCGCATCACAGCGACGCTGCGCGGCCAGTTCCACCACGTGGTGATTGCCGCGCGCGGCACGTCCGACAACGCCGCCCGTTACGCGCAATACCTCTTCGGCGCGCATAACCAGACGCAGGTGGCGCTGGCGACGCCGTCACTATTCACGCTTTACCAACAGCCGCCCCAGTTGGCGGGCGCGCTGGTGATCGGCATCTCCCAGTCGGGGCAGTCGCCGGACATCGTATCCGTCGTCGCCGAAGGTCGGCGGCAGGGACGCCCCACGCTCGCCATCGTCAACGACGCCGACTCCCCCCTGGCCCGCGCCGCCGAGTACGTCATCCCCCTGCACGCCGGGCCGGAACTGGCCATCGCCGCCTCCAAGACGTACACCGCCTCGCTGGCGGTGTTGGCGCTCTTCTCGTGTCACCTCAGCGGCGACACAACCGCCCTGGCCCAACTGCGCGACTTGCCGGCCCGCCTGGCCGAGACGCTCTCCGGCGTCGCCCCACTCCTGCCGCGCATCGAGCGCTACCGCTTTATGACGCGCTGCGCCGTCATCGGGCGCGGCTTCAATTACGCCACCGCCTTCGAGGTCGCCCTCAAAGTCAAAGAACTGACGCGCGTCGTCGCCGAACCATATTCGTCGGCGGATTTCCGCCACGGCCCCATCGCTATCGTGGACGAGGCCTTCACCGTGCTGCTGGTCGCCCCCAAGGGCGCGGTCGCCGGTGATTTGCGCGCGCTCGTCGCCGACTTGCAGCGCCTCAAGGCCGAACAGGTCATCATCTCCGACGACGAAGCGCTCCTGGCGCAGGCGCACCTGGCGCTGCCGCTGCCCACCGATGTCTCGGAGTGGCTCACGCCGCTCATCGCGGTGCTGCCGGGACAACTGTTCGCCATGACCCTGGCACAGGTCAAAGGCGCCGACCCCGACCACCCCCTGGGCCTGACAAAGGTGACAGAAACGCTATAATTCCGTCAAACGTCAACGTGAAAACTTGACGTTTGACGTCTCCCAATTACCAAACTTTTCGGAGAACTATGCTCTACATTACCTATTTCCTAAACGGTTTTTTGATGATCGCCATCGGCGTCGGTTGGGGCCTTCTGCTCACCCGCAAATTCGGCCTCGGTTGGCGGCTGTATGGTATCGGCGCGTTGACGTTTATTGCTTCACAGGTCGTCCATATTCCGTTAAATATGCTGCTGACGTGGCTGTTCAAGGAAGGCATCCTGCCCACGCCGCCGGAGGCCTGGCAACTGGCGTTCAACTGCGTCGTCCTGGGGCTTTCCGCCGGCCTCTGTGAGGAAGGCGCGCGCTATCTCGTGTACCGCTGGTGGGCCAAAAACGCGCGCTCGTGGCGCACCGGCCTGCTCTTTGGCGCCGGGCACGGCGGTGTCGAGGCGCTCATCCTCGGCGTGATGGTGCTCTTCGGCTTCTTCCAAATGGTCGCCATGAAAAACATAGACCTCGCCGCGGTAGTCCCTGCCGACCAAGTGACCCTGGCTCAACAGCAAATCGCCGCCTACTGGTCGGCCAACTGGTACGACACGCTGCTGGGTGCGGTGGAACGCTTCTTCACCGTGCCCCTGCACCTGGCGTGCGCCGTGCTGGTCCTGCAAACCTTCACGCGCCGCCGCTGGATTTGGCTGCCGCTGGCGATAGGCTGGCACGCGCTGGCCGACGGGGTCATCGTCGCCATCTACACGCTGCACGGCGCCTACATCGCCGAAATCGCCGTCGCCGCCTTCTCCCTGGCGAGCGTCGCCATTATCTGGGCGCTGCGCCAACCGGAGCCGACGCCGGAGCCGGAGCCGGGGCCGCCGACCCCGCCGGTCGCCGTGGCGTCCTTGACGCCCCAGGAAGTCACTGCCGCAACGCTAGAGGAAAGCCGGTATAACTGAGATGATGATCCACACCGAAAATCTAACCAAGCAATTCAACACCGTGTTGGCCGTAGACCGGCTGACGCTGGACATCGCCGAAGGCGAAGTCTTCGGCTTTTTAGGGCCGAACGGCGCCGGCAAGACCACCACCGTGCGCATGTTGACCACCCTGATCGGCCCAACGAGCGGCGCGGCGACCATCAACGGCCATCAGGTGGGCCGGGACGATCAGGCCATCCGGCGCATCGTGGGCATTCTCACCGAAAGCCCCGGCCTGTACGACAATCTGAGCGCGGAACACAATCTGCACATCTACGCCAGCCTGTACGAAGTCGCAGACGCTGCCGGGCAGATTGAGAAGTACCTGCGCCTCTTCGATCTTTGGGAGCGCCGCTTCGATCCTACCGCCACCTATTCCAAAGGGATGAAGCAGAAGCTCGCCATCGCCCGCGCCCTGCTGCACGAGCCGCGTGTGCTGTTCCTGGACGAACCCACCTCCGGCCTTGACCCAGAGGCGGCGCGATTGGTGCGCGAGTCCATCGCCGGGCTGCGCAAGGAGGGCCGCACCATCTTCCTCTGCACGCACAACCTGGACGAGGCCGACCGGCTCTGCGACCGCATCGGCGTCTTCAAGACGCGCATGCTGGTGATGGACACGCCGGCCCGTCTGCGCTCGCAGTTGTTCGGGCGGCGCGTCGTGTTCCACCTGCGCCAGGCCGATGATGCGATGGCCGCCGCCGTCGCCCGCCTGCCCTTTGTGCAGGCCGCCCAGACGGTCGAAAACAAAGTCCTGGTCACGCTGGACGACCCTGAAGTCCACAACCCCGATATCGTCCGCGCGCTGGTGGGATTAGGCGCCGACGTCCAATTCGTCGGCGAACTGCGCCGTTCGTTGGAGGATGTGTACTTGCAATTGATGAAAGGGAGTAAGGAGTAAGGAGTAAGGAGTAAGGAGTACGCACACTCATTTCTCATTTCTCATTTCTCCATTGTGAGGAATCTATGAACAAAATCAAAACCATTATCAAAAAAGAATGGGCTGAAGTCTTTAAGAATCGTTGGGTGTTGTTCTCGGTCATTTTTATGCCGCTGCTGATGACGGCGATCCCGCTGGTGATGCTCGGCGTGATGCGCACGGATACCAGTATGGAGATGGATATTGACAGCGGTCTGGACGCGGGCGTGCCGGAGGCGTTCCGCTCCTTCTGCCCGGAGGACCTCAGCGGCAGCGAGTGCTTCCAGGTGTACATGGTCAGTCAGTTTATGCTACTGTTTATGATCACGCCGTTGATCCTCCCCGTCAACATCGCCGCCTACTCTATCGTGGGCGAAAAGACCACGCGCAGTCTCGAACCGCTGCTGGCGACGCCGATCACCACGATGGAATTGCTCGCCGGGAAGAACCTGGCTGCCGTCATCCCCGCCGTCGCAGCGACCTGGCTGGGATTTCTTATCTATGCCATCGGCGCGCGGCTCTTGATCGTCAGCGATAAGGTGGTCGCCGCGCTGCTCAACCCGCTGTGGTGGCTGGGGATTATCGTCGGCGGGCCGCTGCTCGCCATCCTTTCCGTCAACTTCAGTCTGATGGTTTCATCGCGCGTCAACGACCCGCGCGTGGCCGAGCAGCTCTCGGCGGTGGTGATCATGCCGCTGATGGTGTTATTCTTCGGCCAGATTGCCGGCTTCCTGATTCTCAACACCCTGCTCGTCATTGTCTTGATCCTGCTGCTAATCGCGGTGGATGCTTTGCTGGTTTACCTGGGCGTGCGGCTGTTTCAACGCGAGACGATTCTGACGCGCTGGAAGTAACCCCACGGAGTGAGTAAGTTTTTCATCAGGAGACAACGATGCGATTACGAATAATCACGCTTGTTTTATTTTTAACCACCGCGATGCTCTGGAGCGTGTCCCCCATCTGCGCCGCGGACGTACTGCACCGCCTCACGCATGGCGACCAATATTCCCTGGCGTTAGGCACGATAACATCCGTCTCGGACTCTGGGGTGATGGTTGAGATCGCGGCCATTATTTCGGGCGAGTCCCTGCCGGACGTTATCAACGTGGAAATCTCCGGTGCGTTCATAGAAGCAGTCCCGGCTATGAGTCTGGCGCCAGGCGAGTATGCGGTGTTCTCGCTCAATCAGGGCGCAGAAACCTACACCGTCGCCTGGGGCTTCTTCAAAGCATCGTCTCTGGACATCACCACGCTCGAAATCCTTGCGGGGCCGCTGCCCGAAGGCGATCTGGCGGCATTCCAGTGGTACATCAACAGCGGCGGCGTCGAAAACGACTTCTACTTCATAGGGACAACGGCCTACGTGCGCCGTCCGGACGGGACATCCTTGCAAATTTATCCTCCACTGGATGAAGCGGACGAGTCATTGCCCGATGCGGGGACAGCGGCCAACGAGGAGGAAACGGCGCGCGCAGGGGCAGCGACGCCGCTCGCGGCAACGGCAGCGATCGCCCAGGAGTCAAAACCAGAGCTGTCCCTGCGTCTGACCCGCGACTTCGGTTACGGGATGGGAGGTGAACTTCAGGGCACGCTCAGCTTGCACGCCTCCGGGCCGGATGACTTGGCGCGGGTGGAATTTTTCATGGATGACGAGTCTATGGGAGAGCTGACCGCCGCGCCGTTCCGCCGACAGTTCAACACGGAGAACTATCCGCCGGGCGTCCACAAACTCCGGGCCGTAGGGTACACCGCGGAGGGCCGCGAACTGCACTCCAATGTCATCACGCCCAAATTCTTGAGCAAGGCAGAGGCCGACCAAAAGACCACGCAGATCATCGTCCCGCTGGTCGGCGGCATCTTCGGGCTGATGGCGTTGGGATTCCTGCTCACATTCCTCACCTCGCGGCGACGTGGCCCGGCGCCGGCGCCAGGGACCCCGCGCAACTACGGGCTGGCCGGCGGCGCGATCTGCCCCAAATGCGGGCGACCTTTCGCCCGGCACATGTGGGCGCCCAACCTCGTCACGGGCAAGTTGGAGCGTTGCCCGTACTGCGGCAAGTGGAGCATCGCCATGCGCGCCTCGCCGGATATGCTGGCCGCCGCCGAAGCCGCCGAGTTGACCGAAGCCGGGGAGCAGCCCGCTCCCACGTTGAGTGAGGAAGAACGACTGCAACGGGAACTGGAAAATTCGCGGTATCAGGAAGGGTAGATGGACATCTCCGCTATGCTGTATTGGCTCGCCGAGCACAATCGCCACAGCTCGGATCACTACCACGACTTCGTCATCGCCGACACCCGCGCCGGCGCCTTTCACCAAAGCCGCCTGCCGCTGCTCGCGCAATATCCTGATGTCTTCGAAGTCCACGCCGACCGCGTAACCCTCGCGCTGCGCCTGGACACGCCCGCCGCCCGCACGGAGGCCGTCGCCGGCGTCACGCACGCCTGGCGCGATGCCGGCCTCATCCCCGGCTGGCGCGACGAGTTGTACCGCGTCTCCGCCGCTTTCGACGCGCCACCGTTGATGTTTCTGGAGCGCGCAGCCGCCTCGCTCTTCGGCATCCTGCGCTACGGCGCGCACCTGAATGGCCTTGTCTACAAAGATGGGCATTTGCATGTATGGATTGCGCGCCGCTCCCTGACCAAGCCGGAGTTTCCCGGCAAACTCGATCACCTCGTCGCCGGCGGCATCCCGGCGGGGTACACCGCGCGGGAGGTCATCGTCAAAGAATGTCAGGAAGAAGCCAACATCCCGCCGGCGCTGGCGCAGCGTGCTCGTCCCGTCAGCCTCGTCAGCTACATGCACGACTACGAAGCGCGCCGGGGGCGCAGCCTCATCTTCATCTACGATCTGGAGCTGCCGGAGGATTTCGTCCCGCAGAACACCGATGGCGAAGTGCAGGCTTTTTACCTCTGGCCCATCGAGCATGTCATTGAAGCGCTTGCCACCGATGATTTCAAAACGAACAACACCCTGGTCTTCATAGATTTGCTGCTGCGTCACGGCTACCTCACGCCGGACGATCCGCACTATGCCGAGATCGCCCAGCGGCTGCGCAGTCCCGTGATGTGGTAAGGGCGACCGACTTGACGAATCTTCATTAACGCAGTATATCTACAAGTAATCCTATCAGTTCACAACTTCAGTTAATCCCAATACAAACTGGACGTTGTATTCAATTTACTCTATGAAAGTGAGGATCGCAATGAAACAACCCGTTGTAGGTATCATTATTGGCAACCGGGGATTCTTCCCCACTCAGCTCTGCGAAGAGGGACGCGCCAAAATTCTTAAGGTCTTTGAAGAAGAGGGCATCAAGCCCATCGTCCTGTCGCCAGAGGATTCCCCTTATGGCTCGTTAGAAACGAACGAGGCCGCGCATAAGTGCGCCGACCTGTTCCGCGCGCACCGCGACGAGATCATCGGCGTCGTGCTCACCCTGCCCAACTTCGGCGAGGAAGGCCCCATTGCCAACGCACTGCGCTGGGCCGAGCTGAACGTGCCGGTGCTCATCCAGGCCACGCCCGACGACGTGAACTTCATGACCATCGCCAACCGCCGCGACTCCTTCTGCGGGAAGATGTCGTCCTGCAACAACCTCAAGCAGATGGGCATTAAATACACGCTCACCACGCTGCACACGGTGGACCTCGACACTGAGAGCTTCCGCCAGGACTTGCGCAACTTCGTGGCGACCTGCCGCGTGGTCAAAGGCCTGAAGCACGCGCGTATTGGGATGATCGGTGCGCGGCCGGCGGCCTTCAACACGGTTCGCTTCAGCGAGAAGCTCTTCGAGCGATCGGGGATCAGTGTGGATACGATTGACCTCTCCGAGGTTTTCGGGCGCATCGGACGGCTCAAGGATGGCGATCCCGCCCTCGTCGCCAAGCTGGACGCGCTGAAGGCGTACCTCAAGATCAAGGGCGTCCCCAATGAAGCGTTGGTCAAGATGGCAAAGTTCGGCACGGTCATCGATCAGTGGATGGAGGCCGAGGGTCTCATCGCCAGCGCGGTGCAGTGCTGGACGGCCATGGAAGAATACTACGGCGTCGTCCCCTGCGCGATCATGAGCATGATGAGCAACAATCTCATGCCTTCCGCGTGCGAGACGGACATCCCTGGCGTGGTCGGGATGGCGGCGATGGCCTTTGCGTCTGGCAAACCGAGCGCACTCGCCGACTGGAACAACAACTACGGCGACGATCCCAACAAGGGGGTGCTCTTCCACTGTTCCAACCTGCCGAAGGATTTCTTCGAGGAGACGCCCGATATGGACTACCAGGA